>Ga0114941_100082_pt1 | contig 19844 bp, 15 predicted proteins | sample DevilsHole_FD_89580 | JGI IMG/M metagenome (GOLD analysis project Ga0114941, IMG submission 89580) | Groundwater microbial communities from Devils Hole, Nevada to study Microbial Dark Matter (Phase II) - Devils Hole | ecosystem: Environmental > Aquatic > Deep subsurface > Groundwater | place...
CTAAAGCCCTACTACAAACTTTGGGGCTAAAGCCCTACTACAAACTTTGGGGCTAAAGCCCTACTACAAACTTTGGGGCTAAAGCCCTACTACAAACTTTGGGGCTAAAGCCCTACTACAAACCTTGGGGCTAAAGCCCTACTACAAACCTTGGGGCTAAAGCCCTACTACAAACCTTGGGGCTAATAGCAGAAGTCGCCAGTGAGGGACAGGTCTTCCAGAAACCGGGTTTCTTTAAGAAACCCGGTTTTTTGTCATTTCCGGGATGAGTTGACCGACTAGACGCTTTCTATTTGCGAAGCGTCATACTCCTTGAGCATAATCACAGCTGTGTTGAAACCCGTCTTTTCTATAGTGCCCTCTACCGTCTCCTGAGCGCCAATCATATAGATGTCCGTATCCTCACTCATTTTTTGCTTAGCGAACATCAGTATCCGCAGACCGGCACTGGCCATATAGTCCAGTTCTTCCATCATCAGTACCAGGCGCTTCGGATTCTCGGTAGCGGCTTTTTCCACCGCCTCTTTGAACACCGGCGCTGTGCTGGCATCCAGATCTCCAGCCAAGGTGATTTTAGCGATTCCAGGAATAGACGTATCTAGCGTTGCGTTGAAAGCCATAGTTAGTTGTTACGCGGTTTGCTGTCAGTTGTGCGAAAACAGTGCCATGAAAAATATTAAGAGAAAGGTGAAGTGATTAATTTGGCGTTGCAGTAAGACAAGACGATCTCACCAAAACCCCCTTCTCTTTCTCCCCCTCCCCGCTTTTCGGGGAGGGGGTTGGGGGGTGGGGTTCTTCATGCCCAGAATATGCAACGCCATTAATTTAAGGCACTTCACGCTTCACCCTCACACTTTATTTGCCTACCAAAATTACCACAGATCGGTCGCCCAAGAGCAATCCGTGCTGGTTGTCGAGCACCTGCTCCTGACCTGGTTCCCAGCTGTCCTCCGGTGAGGGAGCGCCGGTGTTGGCAAACACGCGCCACTGCATCCCTGGTGGCAAGCCCGGTATTTCAAACCAGTGGCTCTCCCAGTGCATGTTCATGGCGACATAGATATAATTATCCGTCACCGTAGCGGCTTTTGCGTGTTTGCCGCACAGCATAAACGCCAGGGTGCGGCTGGAAGGAGACCAGTCAGCGTTCCAGGCTTGGGTGCCGTGCCAGGTAATATCAGCATAACCGCTGCCGGCATAATCCCGATTCTGGAAGTGGTGGCGGTTTCTCAGCACCGGGTGAGCCTTGCGGAAGGCAATGCAGTGCTTGAAAAACTTAAAGAGATCGGCGTTGGTTTTTAACAGGTTCCAGTCCTGCCAGTTGAGTTCATTATCGTGGCAGTAGGTGTTGTTGTTGCCGTGCTGGGTGCGCCCCACTTCATCTCCCATGAGAATCATCGGCACTCCCTGGCTCACCATAAGAATTGCCACGGCATTTTTCATCTGCCGCTTGCGCAGGGCGTTGATTCCCGGAGCGTCGGTCGGGCCTTCCCAACCGCAATTCCAGCTGTCGTTATCGTTAGTGCCGTCGTTATTGTTTTCGCCGTTGGCTTCGTTGTGTTTGCCGTTGTAGGAAACCAAATCCATCAGCGTAAAACCGTCGTGGGCTGTGATGAAATTAATCGATGTTGCCGGTCCGCGACCTTCCCACGCATACAAGTCCGGCGAACCCTGCAGCCGCTGGGCGATATCCCCAACCGTGCCATCCCCTTTGAGGAATTTGCGAATGCTGTCGCGGTACTTGCCGTTCCACTCCGCCCAGCGCCCGAAAGCGGGGAAAGAGCCCACCTGATAAAGTCCGCCGGCATCCCACGCTTCGGCAATTAATTTGCACTTCGCCAGAATCGGGTCAAAGGCTAAAGTTTCTAGCAGTGGGGGGTTTTGCAGAGGTGCGCCCCAGGGGTCGCGCCCCAGAATGGAAGCCAAATCAAAGCGGAAGCCGTCAATGTGATACTCAGCCGCCCAATAGCGCAGGCAATCGAGCACCATATTGCGCACAATTGGGTTGTTGCAGTTGAGGGTATTGCCGCAACCGCTGAAGTTGAAATAGTAACCGTCCGGGGTTAGCATATAGTAGGTTTTGTTGTCAATCCCCCGGAAAGAGATATAGGGACCGTTCTCGTTGCCTTCCGCTGTGTGGTTGAAAACAACGTCGAGAATGACTTCAATGCCGTTTCTGTGCAAGTCTTTGACGAGGGTTTTGAACTCGTCCATCTGCATCCCCAGCTTGCCGGTAGCGGCGTAACCGGCTTTGGGGGCAAAGAAGCCAACGGTGCTGTAGCCCCAGTAATTCAACAGCATTTCACCCGGTTTGACGGGGTTGGGCCGACTGTTTTCAAATTCATCAAACTCGTACACCGGCATCAATTCAATAGCATTGACGCCCAGTTCCTTGAGGTAAGGAATTTTGGCCCTGATGCCCGCAAAAGTGCCCAGATGCTTCACCCCGGAGGAAGGGTGGCGGGTAAAGCTGCGGACGTGCATTTCGTAGATAATCTGGTCTTCCGGATCGATTTCCAGAGGGCGGTCATCTTCCCAGTCAAAATCGTCTAAGGCAATGCGAGCCCGGTGGTGGTAGATGTCGCTCCAGTCTGGAGTTTTTCCCCAAATGTCCCGCCCCCCAATCAGTTTGGCGTAGGGGTCCATGAGAACTTTGCTGGAGTCAAACCACTGCCCTTCCTTAGGATTGAAAGGCCCGTCCATGCGGTAGCCGTATTCGATGTTTTCGTAATCCAGGTCGAAGACGATCATGCTGAAGACATTCCCAATCCGGAACTCGTCCGGGAAGGGAATTTCCGCCATTGGTTCGGAAGCGTGCTTTTGGAACAGCACCAGCGTGCAAGATGTGGCGTAACTGGAAAAAATCGAGAAGTTGACGCCACCGGGCACGATGTTGGCACCGAAAGGAAGGGGCCGCCCCCTCCGCAGCTTGAAGTCGCCGTATTTGTGTGTGGGTTGACTGTCTATTCGCTCCATTACATACCCTTTTAATGAAAGATTAAGCGGGGAGTTACCCCGATTAATTATGAAAAATATCCAAGTTCATCCACAAGAATTATTCACGCATTTTTAAGCGCTTCTAATCCTGACTCCTGAGTATCGCAAGTCGTAAAAAATTCCAGGAATCCGGTAACGGACATGGTGTCTTGTATCTCTTCTGAAAGCCCCACCAGTACCAGTTGGGCCTCTCTGGCAGTCGCCTGCCGGTGTACCGACAGCAGCACCCGCAAACCGGCACTAGACATGAAAGGAACTTTGCTCATATCGATCAGGATCTTGGCCTGCGGTTCGGCCAGCGGCAAAACCTTCTCTTGCACCGGCGGTGCCGTACTTGCATCTATGTCACCGGCCAACTCGACCACGTTTATTTCTTCGACCTTTTTGATCTTAATGTCCATCTTTATTCTCGATAGATTGGCGAACCATATATATAAAAGTAGGAGAGTGCGGCATCCCCCTACAGTTGTAAGTTTGCAGTGACGGCAATAGCCCTCTCTTCAAGAGAAGGCTATCGCCCGACTGCTTTCCCAGCTATTGTGGGACAATAGTGACCTTGACTTTCACGCGCTCTTTGGTGTCTGGCAGCTTCACCGTCAGGGCGTCAGCGTCGTAGTCGGTATAGGGCTGTCCGTCAATTTCACAAGCACCAATCTTAATGCTTCCCGGTGGCAGGATATCTGGCGACACCCGCAGGATGCTGTCCTTAAATCCGCCCGGCACCGGCTTGAAGTAGAAGTCCATCGGCTGCTTGGTAATCAGCAAATTGGTGTAAACCGCAGCCAGGTAGCACAGCTCCATTGAGTGATAGCCGCTCATCGAGTGGCTGCCTTTGAAGCGTTCAGTTCCCATCAAGAAAGGCAGCCCATTTGCCAGCACATTGAAGTACACCCCGCTGTCGTCATGGTCGAGGAAGTGGGCGTTGTAGAAGGCAGCAGCTTCGCGGGCGTGCTTCAAGTATTCTTCTTTCTTGAACAAACCGTGCAGGATCAGGTAAGCTAAAATCGCTTGCTCTTGCTGCCACCAAGCTTTGCGGTCGTGCCAGACAAAGCTGTGGAAATCTTCTCCTTCGTGCTTGACGCGCTCTACCACATCGTACCAGCCGCCGCGCTGCCGGTCGCTGCCAGCATCCGGCATCAGTGCGGCAATTTTTTCAGCAAAAGCCACATACTTGTCTTTGGGCGTCAGGCTTTGCATCCGCATCAGGTTCCAGGCAATTTTCAGGTTGTGGCCGACAACGGCGCGGTCTTGCTGCCAGCCCCAGGTTTGGTCGGCGCTCCAGTCTTCCATGAATTTTTCCTGGACAAACGGGCTGTTTTCGTAGTCCGGGAAATACGCCTCAATGGTGTCGAAGGTGTACTCCAGCATGTCGGCGTATGCCTTTTCACCAGTTGCCAGATACAAGTTGATCAGGTACGCCGGTGCGTGGTCGCCCACAGAGTTCCAGTTCTTGCGGGCGCGGTTGTGACCGAGGGATTCCGCGCGGGGGTCAAGGGTGATGGGGTCGATGTGGGAAAAATAGCCGCCGAGTTCTTTATCTAAATAGAATTTGTTAAACAAATCGATGGTCATCTCGGCATCTTTAAGGATGCGCGGATCGCCGCTCGCCCGGTAGGTTTGAATCGGGCCGGCTAGGGCGTATATTTGTTCGTAGGCGGGAATGCAGTCGTAATCGTCGCTAAACTCCGATACCAGCAGTTTTTGCTCCCGTTTTCCCGTTACCTTGATGCCGTGATACCAGTAAATCAGGTCTTCATCGGGGTCGTAAAACCGCATGTGGTCGCGCAGGTATTCCGTGCCTTTTTCTGCGCCTTCCAGGAAGCGGTCTTCGCCGGTCATCATAAAGGCGGAAGCAAACCCGTACACCAAGCGGGAAATGGTGTCGGTTTCTTGCAGGAAGTCGTCCTGCTTTTTGCTGCCGGCCAGGTTGAGGAATGTGCGGTATTCCCCATAGTCAATCGCCTCATTCGGGTAGTTAAACTGCCATTTCAGGTACGAGTCGGCTAGCGATCGCACTTGCTTGACCCACCAATCCTGTTCTTCGTGCCGGTATTTGCCGGGGGCGTCACCCGGAAATATCATCGATTTGACTTCAAACTTGTACCCGTCCCCTTTTGGGTAAAAGACCCCATAGGCAAAAACGTGCTGGCCCGGTGTTAACAATTCGTTAAACCGCTGCGTAGCGTCAATGTACCCCTCTTCCAAATTTTGGGCGATTCGCCCCCAAGTTGTCGGGGACAGGTAAGCCTTATATTCCCGCCCATCTGAGGTCTTGATGCCAAAGGCTTTCTCAGCGCGGTTAAAGTAAGTGACGTAGCCACCTATCGTGTCCGAGAAGGAAAAATTCACGCGCTCCACTAAAGGGCCTCCAAAACTACAGTAAGTGTATCACATTCCCCAACTGTCTTTGAGCGTCTGCCATCCCTTTGGGATGTTTATTCGTTGAAACGTTTGGACATCTTTTTGTAGTGCCGCAGGTATAGAGGGTTGGGCAGAATGTAGAAAGCGGCTACCGCAAAGAAGACTAATTTTGCCAGGTTCAGGTTCAAGAAAGAAACAGCAATCGCCCCTAGATAGCAGGCGGGCGCTATCCGGTTGAAGGTGTGTACGAAAGCAATGAACTCTTTATCTGTCCCCTCATTGACCAGATTGTGAGTTGTGGCGTACCACCAAATCAAGTCTAGCACGATTCCAGTTACAATCAGCACGCCCGCATAAGCCAGCACCGAGATTTGCTGGTCGGGGTACTCGCCCAGCAGTGCTGTGGGAAAGGGGATAGACGCCACGCACATCAGAAACAGGGTGTTCAGCCAGAGCAGCGTGTGGTTGTGGCGGATGATGTACATGTATATGTTGTGATCAGCCACCCAGTAAATGCCCAGCACGAAAAAGCTCATAATATGGCTGATAAATTTCGGCAGTAAATCCGCCAGCTGATCTGCCAGTTCCGCTCCAACATCAGGCCCCCCTGCAATGTGGGGCACCTTCAGTTCCAGGACTAGCAGAGTGATGGTGATCGCAAAAACACCGTCACTAAAAAAAGTCAGCCTCTCATTGCCGTGGGCAGCCACGACCGGCTTTTCGCTTGCAGGAGAAGTTTCTCCTCCCCTGTTTTCGGACATCACTTCATATCCTCCTGTACCAAGTCGCCTGACGTTAACTTCCGCCTTCCCCTAGCATACTCTGGTGGCAGCCTTTTTTAACCTGCCTCGCTACAATTCTTTACAAACCCTATTCCTCCAGCGGCGGTGGGTTATCTTCATCGGCGAATCCCTGGCTGATTTCCACAATATTGCCGTCCGGATCGGCAAGCCAAACTGTGCGCCACCCCGGAATGTAATCTTCAAAATTAAAAGGGCCGAGCGTGATTTTGGCGTCCTCGCCCATTTCCGCCAGCTTAGCATCTACGCTGTCAACTTTAAACCCGATTTGACGCACCGAGGGAAAATTGTAGCCATCGTTGGCAGCCGGCGGTATGGGAGATTCCTCTTTGGCCTTAAACAGTTCCAAGTAGAAGGCGCAGTCCATCATCTTGAGAAAGACAATCTGATCGCCGTCTGGCAGTACCGCCACCCGGGCCCTCTTGAACCCAAAGTATTTGCTGTAGAACTTTTCCGTAGCAATCGGATCTTTACAAGTCAATGCCAATTGAGAAAATATTTGCAAACCCATTGTCGCTCTCTCCTTATTATTGTGATTTTGACTATCTCTCAGCCAGCATTTCCACAATCTTGCGGGCAAACAGGTGGCAGTGACCGCCTGAACGCGCTGTCACTAAATCGTCATCCACCACCACGTCTTCATTCGTGTAGATGGCCCCCATGTTCTTGACATCGCCCAGCAAATTGTTGTGGGCCACAACTGGCCTCCCTCTCACCAGTTCCGGTGCCGGCGCAACCAGCCACATTCCGTGGCAGATAATCCCTTTGAGGATGCTTTTTTCCGTAAAAGATCGCTTGAGGAACTCGGTTGCCGGTGGCAGTTTTTCGATATCTTCAGTATAGCGCAGCCGGTCAGACACCATCCCGGACGGCACGATGACAGCCGCAAAACTTTTGAGGGTTTCGTCGTCCATGTCCTCGAAACTTTCGCGACACTCAAAGTTGGCCCGATATTCGTGCCCCTGGAATGTTAGGGACTGCTGCCCCCACAACCGGGTTAGGAAATGAATTTCCGCACCTTCCTCCTTAAAGCGACGCTCGTAGTAAAATATCTCGGGCTCGTAAAAGTCGCTTTCCATCAAAATAGCAATTTTTTTCCCTTCCAGTTTCATGCTTATTTCTCAACTTGACTCTAAACTCTTATCTGCTGCGGCATCAGGCTGGATTTGAGCGACAATCTTTCCCCGCACATGGCGCTGCGAAAGCCGCACCAGCGCCTCGGTAATTTCTTCTAAGCCGATCGCCTCGGTAAGCAGGGTGTTAATTTTCTTTTCGCTGACAATCGCTCCAAATTCCCTGCCAATGCGAGCCAAATCATCGCGGGCTTTTTCATCTCCCAAAACGTAGGCCCCACCCAAAGCCACATCATGCACGGAAAGCCCTTTGCTGAAAGATTGCAGCCGGCTGAAATCCGGCAATCCCACCACACAGGCAATGCCACCTCCAAATGCTAGCATATCCAGACCGGCAGTGGCGCTATCGGAACTGACATTATCTACAATAGCATCAACTCCTCGCCCGTTTGTGATTGACATCACTCTGGCAGCGACATCTTCTGTATTGTAGTCTATTACTTCTGCTGCGCCCAGCTGGCGAACAAATTCAAAGTTGCGCTTGGAACAGGTAGAAATCACTTTCAGTCCCGCTAGTGCAGCCAGCTGCACAGCAAACCCTCCCACCCCGCCGGCACCCGCCTGGATCAGGATAGTTTGTTCGGGCTGGATGTGCAATTTGCGGTAGAGTGCCTGGTAGGCGGTAAAGCCAGCGCAAGGCAAGGCTGCCGCTTCCGCAAACGACAGATTTTTCGGCACCGGCGCGATAGTGCGGGCAGTCGTTACATGCCACTCGGCAAATCCACCAGGCTTCGATAAATCTGCGTGATAATATACCGCATCCCCGACATTCCAGCCGGTGACATCTGGCCCCACCGCATCTATCGTTCCCGCCACATCCAGCCCGATAATATAGGGATACTTCCTGCCGGGAAATCCCCACGCCGCAAATTTATAATCCGCCGGATTCAGTCCCGCCGCGTGCACTTTAACGCGCACCTCACCCGGGCCTGGTTGCGGAGCGGGCATCTCAGCAACGTAAAGGGTTTCAGGACTGCCAGGCCGGTCGAGTACGACTGCTTTCATTGTCTCAGTTTCAGGTAGTTTTCCCTTGCAATTTCAGGCAACAGTACCTGACGGCACTATTACCGATGTGCCAGCCCGCTGACTGGGGGATTAAAGAATCAGGCAATCCCCATCCCCCAGAGGTTTAACAGCCCGTGCACCCTGCCCCGATCATAATTCCCAGACTGCCGGTGAGCCGTTCTAGCAGAAATCGGCAAGACATTCGAACCGCACTGATTATGTAAATATTAACCTCTGAAACCCATTCTTCATAATTTTTAAGGAGAGCTCTCAGAAGGCTTTTTTCTAAAGTAGCAGTGTTTTTACCGAGTTCACCTAATGTTCCACTTTATTTAAGATTCTCGGTGTTTAAGTATCTCTACTCAGCAGCCCGCCCTGAGGTCGGCAGTTGCGCCCTGGCCAATAATTTCACTAACTGCTCGCTGACCTATATAGAAATTAATTGCTGTATCTTATCGACTGGGGTACAGCCACTTGTAGAAAAGCCTGGTCATAAATGGCATGACGAAGTAAGTCATCAGCGAAACCATCAGCAGTGAAAGGATGAGCGAGCTGATCAGCGGTGGGAGAACTCTAACCACCGGCCCGAGGACAAAGGTGATAATATTGATCAGGACATAGATAGCCAGCCAAGTGACAAGTAACATTTTGTAACGGGGCGGTGGGCTGGGAACTGGCTTGTCGGGTAGCGTAAACCAAGCTTCCATCCCCGTAAGCATCTGAACATTGGCTTCCCCTTGGACAAGCTGAGTTGTTTTATCCAGCCATTCTTGGCGAACGTCTGACTCAATCCACTTTTTCAAATTAGAATAGCGGTCAAACTTGAAAATCATAACGTATTCCGGCTGGACATTTTTTTGCGGTCGGATTACGCTGACGCCAAGATGCCCATCGAATTGCATCGCCTCCCTAGAAATTCCTCTAATCCACTGTTCGTAGGCTTGCTCACATCCAGGCTTGACAAGCCGGGAGACAATCACAGTCACCGGCAGATTTTCATCATCCACATACGAGTTCATGTGATTTTTTTCCCCTACCCAGTTTGACCTGGCACAATCGTAGCACAGGCCAGAGCGCCTGTGCCACCTAGTGCGAGAAGAAACCGGGTTTCTTCTCTGGAAAAGCTGAGTTTTCCGGCTGACCGGCCCGAAGAAATCCGGTTTCTTGTCGGCGGCGGGTGAGAAACCGGGTTTCTTCTCTGGAAAAGCTGAGTTTTCCGGCTGACCGGCCCGAAGAAACCCGGTTTCTTCTCTAAGCTATCAGCGTATAGAAGCGAATATCTGGCGCAGCGGCTGCTATGCCATTCAGTTTAGCGCCAGCCTCCTGGAGATGAGGCGAATTCAAATGGGCGTCCAGTAACTCCCGACTCTCCCATTCCTCCACAAAGGTAAAATCCGTTGGGTCATCTTGATTCTGCAATAGTTCATAACTAATGCAGCCAGCCTCTTTGCGCGTTGGCTCAACCAGTCCAGTGACAACAGCTTTCACTTCCTCCAATTTTTCTGGAAGCGCCACAACACGAGCCACCACCCGAACCCCTGTATCAGACATGGTAATAACTCCCTGACATTCACCCTTACAGGAATAGAGATAATTGGCAATTTGAGAGCGCTAAATGGCCAATTACTCGATTAAGAAACCGGGTTGGACTAAAGAAACCCGGTTTCTGATATTTCAACACCGGCGCTCTAAGCTACGCTTCCATCCGGATACTGAGTCATGCCGGCAAAGTGAATAGCAATCTTGCCATCCCGCAAAACCCAGCTATCAGCAAACCGCATCGATGCTTCCCCGTCAGCAGTCTGCAATTTGATAGCTTCCACAATCATCAGCGTCGTTGGGTTTTCCGTTTCTGCCCAGAAAGCAATATCAACCTCCAGCCCCTCAATCCCCAAAATCCCTTTAAAGTGTTCTTTTAGCTCTTCCTGCCCACGGAAATATTTAGGCGTCTTTTCAAAACTGCTGATCAGAACAGCATCCTCCGTGTATTGATCCAAGAGAGCGTCAATATCCTTTTTGAGGATTAACTCGATATGCTCTTTGTACATTTTTCCCAGAGCAGTATCAGGTGCGTGTCCCATTTTAACTCCTCGAATTGGCAATGATTCAATTATATACCGGCAGGCAGGCAAGCGAAGTTGACCGCAAAACTTTTCCCCCTCACCCAACCCCTCCCTGTGTAAAACGCCGAATTAGGGTCCAGAAACCCGGTTTCTTAAAGAAACCGGGTTTCTCAGTATCCCAGGCCAGGTTCAGAGAAACTTTAAGCATCCTCAGCCCTTGGCCGCTAAAATCATATCCGCCGCCTTTTCCCCAATCATAACGCTGGGGGCATTAGTGTTGCCACTGGAAACCGTAGGCATAACCGAAGCGTCAGCAACTCGCAACCCTTCAACCCCATACACGCGCAGCTGCGGGTCAACAACAGCCATCGCATCGCGCCCCATCTTGCAGCTACCGGCGGGGTGCCAAATAGTAGTGGCGTGACTGCGGATATACTCTTCCACATTCGCACCCACTCCCGGACAAATTTCCCCATCATTAAAATCCGCAAAAGCCTGATTGTTCGCCATTTCCCGGCAGATTTCCACCCCCCGGATGTAAGCTTTGACATCAGTTTCGCATCCCAAATAATTTGGGTTGACAACCGGCTTGTCTTGTGGGTTCGACGAGCGCAACTTGACATACCCCCGGCTTTGGGGCTGCACTAATATGGGCACAAAAATCGAGTGAGGCCCCTCAAAAGGAAACTCAGCAACATCTACGAAACCAGGAATACCGGCACTGAAATTAATTTGCAAATCCGGAGAAGCAGCTTGCATACCACTGCGAGATCGCGCGAACAGCCCAACTTCAGCAACTGTAGTGGGAAGCGGCAATTCTGTCTTAGACTTGTAAGCCACCATCAGGCGCATGTGGTCTTGCAAATTTTGCCCCACACCAGGCAAATCCACAACCACAGAAATCCCGTGCGATTGTAAATGCTCCGCTGGCCCAATTCCCGAAAGCATCAAGATTTTAGGCGAAAGAAAAGCGCCCGCACTCACAATCACTTCCCGCTCAGCCTTCACCTGATGGGTTGCGCCGTCCTGAATGTACTCAACGCCAACTGCGCGAGTTCCCTCCAACAGCACCCGAGTGACTTCCGCCTTAGTTTTAACCGTCAAATTCGGACGGTCTAGGACTGGCGTCAGAAACCCGTCAGCGGCGCTGCACCGCTTGCCATCCTGCGTGAAATTATACTGCATAATTCCCGCCGCCGAATGGTCAGCACCGTTCAAATCCACCTCAGTCCCGCTCTTGTATCCCAGTTCTGCAGCAGCGTTCAAAAATCCATAAGCGACAGGAGTCAGGTCAGGGCATTTCATCCCCTTCATCCCACCGCCGACACCGTGATATTCATCCGCGCCGCCTTCATAATCTTCAGACTTCTTGAAGTAAGGCAGCACGTCTTCATAACTCCACCCTTCATTGCCGAGAAAATTCCAGTGGTCGTAGTCGAGACGGTCGCCCCGCACATACATCATCGCGTGGACAGAACTGCCGCCACCGACAACTTTACCCTGAATAATCCCAATCTTGCGACCATTCAGACCGGGCTGTTCTTCGGTTTCCAGCTGCCAGTCCAACTCCGTTCCCCAGGTATTTATGAAGCCATTAAAATAGTTGCGGGTGTGGATTAAAGGACTGTCATCCGAGGAACCAGCTTCCAGCACGAGCACGCTGGTTTCGGCGCTGGCGCTCAGGCGATTGGCCAGCACGCATCCTGTGGCACCGGCACCTATTACGATGTAATCAACTGTTTTCTCAAAGTTCATAATGCCATCCTTAAATTATGTTTTCCAAACATCCCCTTAATCTCGAAGCTATCTAAGTCCGCGCTTCGGCTATCCCACGGGTGGGGTGCGTTCCCCCTTGAAAGGACGCGGTGAAGTGCCCGAAGAGAACGCACCTTAATCTTTAACTTTGCGGTGGGTGGTATTTGTACGGGAAGGGGCGGCGGTGATTGATAATTTTATACTCCACATTCCCAAAAAGCAAAGCGCGGGAGTAGAAATTCGGCAGCGCCGGCGAGCCAAATTCCAGCATCGGATAGGGATACGGACCCACCTCTGGCATCACCGAATTCAGCGCCAGCATGCTGGCTTTATCCAGCTTTTGCATTTGTGACTCGGTGAGCGTGAAATCGCAAGCGCCGATATCTTCTTTTGCTTGCTCAACAGTTCGAGCGGAGAAAATAGGGATGTTAACAACCGGCTTCTGCATCAGCCAGCGCAAGCAAACCTGAACGGGTGGCTTGCCGATTTCGTCGGCAATTTTAATCACCTCATCCATAATAGCCAAATTGCGCTTCGTCGCCTCGCTCCAGAAAACGTTTTTATTCGGGTCAACATGCTCCACCAGCCGGTGCGGCTGGTTAGGAGCGAGCTGACCGCGGTTATATTTGCCTGTTACCAAACCGCCGGCTAGGGCAGACCAAGACACCAAACCGATGTCCAGTTCCCGCGACATGGGCAGAAATTCCGGCTCGCAAGAGCGCTCCACAATACTGTACTCTAATTGCGTGCCGATAAACGGCGTCCAGCCTTGGAAATCCGCCATCGTATTCGCACGCGCCAGCCACCACGCCGGAAAATTCGACGCCCCCACATAGAGAACTTTCCCTTGCCTGACAAGATCGTTTAGCGCCCGCATAATCTCGTCAATTGGCGTCGTGTAATCCTCAATGTGAATCCACAACAAATCGATATAATCTGTTTTCAGCCGCTTCAGAGATCCTTCCACGGAGCGGAACATATTCTTGCGGTGATTTCCGCACCCGTTGGGGTCTTTGCCCTCCGACATCCCGTCAAACAGCGAGTACTTTGTCGCGATTACCAAAGAGTCGCGGTTGGGATGGATGAACTCCCCCAGAAATTGTTCTGACTGACTTTCCTGGTAGCGGTTGGAAGTGTCAATAAAGTTACCCCCCGCTTCCACAAACGTATTAAAGATTTTCTGGCTTTCCTCTTTGTCGGAACCTATAGAACCCCAGATCGTGCCGAAAGTTCCGCATCCCAAGCACAGCTCAGAAACTCGCAGCCCGCTCCTACCTAATAGCTTGTACAGCATGAAATTTGTTTGTTTTTAATGTGTGATTTACTCAAATCAGCTGGCATATTAAAGTTTGGCAGAGCCCTCACAGTATATTGTATGAATCGACCGTGAGCGTCTGAATCACTGGCTTTCCCGTCGCCGGATCTCGCTTCACCGCCCAAGTTTGATAAGCCTGCCAAAAAACCCGTTCACTGAAAGGTGCCGGTGGCTTCCACGTATTCGCTTGCCACTGAACCGTCACCTTAACACCTGCTCGGTCGCCTTCCGGCGTGACGCTGAACTCTTTTATGCTATGGACTTCATTAAAGAAAGTAACCAGAACCCGATCGTACCACCTTTTGAAGCCGTCAAAGCCATAAAATGGCCCCTCAGGCCAGTTCATTTCTAAACCTTCCGAAGCCAGCAGGGAAACAAATTCCTCTGGCGGGGCGTGTTCGTCCAGTTTGTTGTACCACTCATCAGCCAGTTCTCGAACTTCCGCTTCGGTTAGAGGTGCCGCACCGCTCATCATTTCCTCCTGTGTTTGCAGCAGGCGCGCTCACGCGCCTTACAACCTTGCGTCACTGAGAGAAGCCTTAAAGCTTAGCCGAACCTTCGTAGTATTTGAGATCGTCAACAATGTAGGTCAGCACAACCGGCTCCCCCGTTTCGGTATCGGGCTGCACCTCCCAAGTTTGATAAGCATCCAAAACAATCCGCTCGCTGAAAGGTGCCGGTGGCTTCCACACAGAAGCTTCCCACTTCACCACCACCTTCACCTCTGCCTTCCCGTCCTCTTTTAGGGTGACGTTCACTTCCTTCAAGGTGTGCACTTCATCAAAAAAGATATTAATCACCCGGTCATACCAGCCTTTGAACCCATCTATGCCTTCCACTGTCGCCTCAGGGAAGACCATTTTTACCCCTTCTTTAGCCAGCATGGGCACAATCTCTTCCACCGGCGCGTGCACGTCCAGTTTTTTATACCAAGCAGCTGCCATTTCCTGGATGGCCGCCGAGCTCAAATGTTCGCTCATAATTTCCTTCCTTTTGTTAACTCAACAATCTTAAAATTCTCGGTTGTGCCGAGAGCCAAGTGCTACTTCTAACTCAAGTTGCTATTTATCAGTAAGTCAAGTGATATCCCCCCAACTTCGGGGCGGGCTTTTGTGCCCCCAGCACTACAAAAGGGGGCAAATTCTATTGCGATCCCCTTTTTAAGGGGGGAAAGGGGGGAGCGTGATGCTTGTACTTGCAGGTAGCAACTTTGGCTACTTCTACTTTAAAGTTTTAACTCATATTTGCTCGGAAAATATGGAAGAAAATATTAAGAATTTTCAGAAGTGATTCGCAATACAAAAGGCTTGATTTTCCTTTGGGAAAATGCCGGCACTGCCGGTGTCACAGGCTGTTCTCTGGGGTCTGTGCTGGGGACGGCGCTCCAGGGGAGCCTAAACGCTAGCGCACAGGGCGCTGGTAATTTGCGCCCTGACGGCTGCCCCTACCGAAAACTTACACTATGCAATCACGATGCCTGCTAACTTAATATCATATCAAGAAATATGGCTTTTGGCAGGCGTCATAAAAACATGGTATTGCACATTAACTGGATAAACCCTCTCTGAGCCCTCCCCACTGGTGGGGGAGGGATCGGGGAGGGTGAGGGGTGCCGCGATGCCAGAGCTATCGCAGGGGCGAGCCCCCCACAGAGACTGGCCCAGAGCCGGCCCCTGGGAGCCGGCCCTAGCGTCTTAGTAAAAGCGCTCGGCAATAAACAGCGGATTGGTTGGGCGCGACAGTCCGTCCGTGTCGGCAGCCGCATCCGGCAGGCCCACTGAGATCGGAGTGCCGGCTCCTAAAGTCACAGTGCCGTCCGGGTTACTCGTCACCGTGTGCGGCGTGACCGTACCGGCAGTATAGCTGGTGGCGAGGATCAGTCCGTCGGGGCTGACATCGATGTCACCGGCACCGGCAGCGCCGAGATCCAGCTGCCCCGCAACCGCCGGCGCATCTTCGAGGGGGTGCACATTGTCAATGTTGTAGGCCAACATTTGACTGTTGCCAGGAGTGACCGGATCTCCCGTCAGCGGATCAACGGGGTTCTCGATAGCGGAGGGGGCGTCAATGACATAGAGCCGGCCTGATGGCCCGAATGCCAGAGAAGAAACAAAATTCAGACCCGTAATGCTGCGAGCAACATCTTGTTCCCCCGTGTTCGGATTGTAGACCCGGATCTCAGCTTGCCCTAATTGAGGAGCCTCCACCTCAGGCGTCCCTGGATCATCTGGGGAAGCCGGCGGGTTGACAGCCACATAGAGGCGGCCATCTGGCCCAAAGCCCAGGTCAGTTAAGCGATCCGCAAGGGCGTCTCCATTGGAAGGCAGAACCACACCATCTGGCGTGCCATCCCCATTAAAATCGTCCGTAACGAATGTCCCGTCAGAGCCGTCAAACCGGAGGACGCGCTCATTCCCCGCGTCAATCAGGTAGAGGTCGTTATTCGGCCCGAGAGTCAGAGCAGTAGGCGAGTTGAGCGGCGTGCCGTTGAAGGTGGTGCCGGCATCGAGGTCGCCGAAGACACCTATATAGTCGCCGGTCAACGAGTTGAATTCCAGCACCTGATTCGTTTGGGTACTGGAAACCAGGATTTTGCCGCTGGGTGCCAAAACGGCACCACCGATGCCTTCCAGCGGAATGCTATCCTGGCCTGCTTCTTCAGCACCAATAAACTTGATAAAGTTCCCCGCCGCATCGTAGGCCGCCAGCGCGTCAGCGTTGTCCGTGGCGCTGGCACCGTCAGCATTGCTGCCCACCACAAAGGCCACTTGGTCAAAGCGCTGGTGCGGAGTATTTTCTTCCTCGTAACTGTTTTTCGTGAACACGAATTCCGGCGTAGTCGGAAGCAGCAGCCGGCTGCCTGCAGTGGACACGTCACCGAATGGCCCCTTGTAGATGCCCCGGTTGGGGTTAGCTGGATCGGGGGTGTAGGCGCTGAACTCGCTGCCGGCAACGGGAGCCCCCAGCTCATTTTCAAACGAGTTCCCCACATACAGCGTGCCGTCTGGCCCGAATCCGATGCCAGAGAGCACCAAACTCTCGCGACTGGCACCGGCTGGGGTAGCAGGCCCATTTGCTTCGTCTGTCAGGTCAGCATAAACCCCCAGGAATTGCCCAGCGTTGGGTTTCGTCGGACCGGCATACTTGAGAACTTCACCAGTCAGGGCGCTATTCACATACAGGTCGAGGTCTGGCCCAAAGGCAAAGGCGCTCGTTTCGTTCAGTCGCGCTGGCTCACTGTTGAGATTGGTGTACTCAAAAGCGTTACTGGCATCGCCAAAGACGCCCTGTCCGGCATATTGGCCGGTGCCAATCAGCGTTCCGGGCGCTTCTCCGTTGGGGCCGGTTTGACCGGGCCCGACAAACCGCAACACCGCACCCTCACCATTGCTTTCGTCCCCATCCGGGTCAGAAAGGATGCTCGTCACGTAAATATTGTCGTCCGGGCCAAACATCATCACCGTGAAGTCCGGCTGGGTGTTGCCCCCTCCAGGAACGATGAAGTTGCCTTGGGCACCGTTGGGACGAAAACCAAAAGTCCCCATGAACTGTCCCGTTTCGCCGTCGTACTCCAAAATTCGAGAGGTGAACCCGCTAGAAACGTACAAGTTTTGCTTGTCTCCGTCGTTGGGGTCGCTGGATGGCCCGAATTTCAGGCCAGTGGGAATAAACAAACCCGGTACTGGTATCACCCCAACATCCACCGCTGGGTTAAACGGTGCCCCTGTTGCGGGGTTGATGAACGAGCCCAAGCTGCCGGTGTCAGGGTCAGCTATGGGTGCCGGTGGGTTTTGCGAAAAGTCGAGAAAGACGAACGCATCGCCAAAAGCGTCAGTGACTCCATTATTGCCGTCCCCACTGAATCCGTTCTCGCGCTCGCCAATGAATTCCCCAGAAACCCCGTCGAACTCTAAAACGGCATTAATAATTTGTCCGTTGGCTCGGTTGAGGCCCATGCCGATATACACGTTCCCGTTTGGCCCATAAGTCAGACCGATCGGGCCGATGAATTCCGCCGTGTCGCCGCCGTTCGCCTGACCCAGGACTCCGATAAACGTACCTTGCTCGTCGTAGGCCAAAAGCTGGCTGTTGATCTGGCTGCCAGCGACAAAGAAGGGGGCGACGTGCCTGGTTTCTCCGGGTTCGGGCGACAGGGGGAAAGTTGCGCCCGGTCGCAGCGCGGTCACTGTCCGGATAGTATCGACAATTACTTGGTTGGACTCGATCAAGCCATCTGTGCCCACCGTAATCCAGCTGGAAAGGTCAAGGTCATAGGTCTGGCCGGTTTCTGTGGCTGTCGCGCCGGTCTCCTGCAACTGCACTAAGACCCGGTTGCCTTCCACATAGGTGTCTTGGATGGTGATGGTTCCTGCAGTCACAACGTCGCCGAGCGGCCCCAAGAGTTCACCGAGGATCGGGCCGACATTGCTGAAATTCCCTGCCAGAGGCTGCCCGTCAGAGGTGAAGCCTTGAGCGGCACCCACATAAGGGAGGAAAGATGGCCCGCCAACGGCAAAGCTCCACGTGGCATCGGGCGCGTTCCAACTGGCAGCTGTAGCCACATCCCCGGAGGCCAGTGCGTTCCACATCTGCTCGGCCACAGAGCGTGCTGTGACTGGATCGAATGTCTGATCAATGGGGGCCACCTCTCCTGTCAGCGGGTCATCCGCTGGGATCTCAGGTGCCGGTTGGTCGGCAATGGCTGCCGCTACGGAATAGGTATTAAAGTAGCCGTCCAGTGATGAGACCAGACCAAGGTCATTTACCGTCACCAGGTAGGTATAGTCAGACTCAAAGGTTTTGCCAGTTTGAGTGGCAGCGCCATTTTGTCTGACCCGCACCGCGATTTTGCTCGGATCGTCCGGGTTGGGGATAAATTCCAGGGGTTCAAAATCGCGCGGGAAATAGTTGGCCAGCAGGCTGCGGAAATAAGTTCCCACCGCAAAAGTCTGATCTGTCGGGTCAGTGTCTTCTTTGCCCACATAGTTGTTTGCAAATTGGACTCTGAGACGATCTCCTCCATGAATGTTCCAAGTGATATCATCTGTCAGCAAGTCCAGAACTGCGTCAAGCTGATTGGGATTGGCGCTGAGCACCTGTTCGTAAGCTTCAAACAGCGCCTTCACCACACCGATGTTGCCCACTCCCAGCGTAAAGGTGTCGCTGGCAGACTCACCGGCAGCGTCGGTGGCGGTGACGGTGATATCCAGGCTGTCCACATCGGCGCTTGTTGGCGTGCCGGTGAACGTGCCGGTGGCGGGGTCGAAGGTCAGCCAAGCCGGCAGTGGCGTGCCATCTTCTAGAGTCGCTGAATAGGTCAGCGTATCGCCAGCATCCGCATCCACGAAGGTGTTCTCGGCCACTTGGAAGCTGAACGTCTCACCCACCGGCGCAGTTGCGTTGGGGACCAGACTGTTCAGATTAAGCACCGGCGCGTCGTTGACGTTTTCAACCGCCAGCATAAAGGTGTCGCTGAACGTCTCACCCCCGGCGTCTGTGGCGCTGAGTTCGATTTCCAGCGTGCCGGTGTCGTCGGTGATGCTGCCATCTTGGTTGTTGGCCGCGTTTGTCGGTGTCCCGGAAAAGGTGCGGGTTGCCGCATCGAAGGTCAGCCATGCCGGCAGCGGATTGTTACCCGCTATGGTATCGCTGTCCGTGGCCAGTGTGGCTGAGAAGGTCAGCGGGTTCGCCGCATCGACCGCACCGAATACCGTGTCAGGAACGGTGAACTCGAACTCCGTTTCTTCTTGGACTGTCTGGTCGGGAAGGGGATTTTCTGCCACTGTCAGCGTCAAGGTGTCGCTTGCAGTCGCACCTTCCGCGTCGGTAGCGGTGACCAAGATATCCAGCGTGCCGGCATCCTCGTCCCCTGGCGTGCCGGTGAAGGTGCCTGTTGCCGCATCAAAGGTCAGCCATGCCGGCAGCGGATCGTTACCGGGTATGGTATCGCTGTCTGTCGCCAGGGTCGCCGTATAGGTCAGCGTGTCATCCGCGTCTATATCACTAAACGTGTTTTCTGTCAATATGTAGCTGAAAGGCTTTTGTGCTGTGGCGGTTTGGTCGGGAATCTCAGTTTCCACCACCGGCGGGTCGTTGACGTTGGCCACTGTCAGCGTCAAGGTGTCGCTGACACTCTCACCGGCACTGTCGGTAGCCGTGACGGCGATATCCACAGTCCCGACATCGGCGTTTGTCGGTGTCCCGGACAAGTTGCCGGTTTGAGCATCAAAGGTCAGCCATGCCGGCAGGGTAGTGCCATCAGCTAGAGTGGCTGAGTAGGTGAGGGTATCACCGGCATCCTCATCTGTAAAGGTGCCGGTTGGGACAGTAAAGCTGAACTCCTCTTCTGCGGTGAGATTCAAGTCTTCCAGTTCAGTTCCCACCACCGGCGGGTTGTTAGCCGGCGGTTCAACAGTCA
>Ga0114941_100084_pt1 | contig 19730 bp, 13 predicted proteins | sample DevilsHole_FD_89580 | JGI IMG/M metagenome (GOLD analysis project Ga0114941, IMG submission 89580) | Groundwater microbial communities from Devils Hole, Nevada to study Microbial Dark Matter (Phase II) - Devils Hole | ecosystem: Environmental > Aquatic > Deep subsurface > Groundwater | place...
GCCACTATGCAGCCGCCCCTACTGGGCCCAGGCGATTTTTAAATAAATGAAATAAACGTAAAATTGAGAGGCCAGCATTTTTAAGAAATTAGGTTTCTCACCGGCTGGTTTCCACAAGCCAAATTATGTCCACCGGCTTGCTGCCGGTATGAACAGGTCGGAACTTTGCAAAAGTTTAAATAAGTTTATCAGTAGAAATACGCGGGGAGCTGTGAAATCTTAACCTTGACGTGAAGTAATAAGTCAGCATAATATGGGATTAATAAAAGCAGCCCGGCAACGAGAAAAGGTGTCGGCTCTGCCGACAAATCCTTCCAGCTGCCATGCTGGGAACGAGAAATCTGCGTAGGGGCGGGGCAAGCCCAAGATATCTGCCACCGGCAAATAGCGCCGACTTTCCCCGCCCTTGCAAGCAACCCCCCCTAGGCAAGCGCGATGTATATGCAACACGGTGCTTACCCATTCCCCACGGCTTGCAGTATTTTATTATTGTGTTTGGCCACAACCGGCCCCCTGCAAGCGCAAATTGTCCCCGATGCCACCCTGCCGGTGAATTCTGTCGTGACGCCAAATGGCAGCACCAGTGAGATCTCCGGCGGCACAGCTGTCGGTGGCAACCTCTTTCACAGTTTTAAGGAATTTTCTGTCAAAACCGGCACGACTGCCCACTTCACAAGCGCCCCCGAAATTAGCAACATCTTGACGCGAGTGACGGGGTTGTCAGTTTCCAATATAGATGGTATAATAAGCGCCTCCGGGAAGGCTAATCTATTTCTGATTAACCCGAACGGGATTATTTTTGGCCCCAATGCCCGGTTAAATATTGGCGGTTCGTTTATTGGCAGTACCGCCAGCAGCATTAAACTGTCAGATGGCAGCTTTTACAGCGCTGCACCTAGCGCTGCGCTACCGCTGCTGACTGTCAGTGTGCCGGTGGGGCTGCAGTTTGGGCCAAATCCGGGAGCGATTCGCGTCCTGGGTGCCGGTCACAATCTGAGTGTGGAAACGCCAATCTACTCACCGCTGGTGCGGGGCAATCGGGAGGCGGGGTTGCGGGTGAGTGCCGGTCATACCCTGGCTTTAGTTGGGGGCGATGTTAGCTTGGAGGGGGGCGTGCTGGCAGCACAGTCCGGGCGCATCGAGTTGGGCAGTGTGGGGGAAGGGTTTGTCAGTGCGGCTTCAGGAGAGGCTTTCGACTATTCTGGCGCGGGAAGCTTCCGGGATATTCGGCTGTCTCGACAGGCGCTAGTCGATGCCAGCGGCACCGGTGGCGGAGGTATCTCTGTGCGGGGACGGCAAGTCGAGGTAGGGGATGGCTCAATAATTTTAATGCAAAACTTTGGGGAGCGGCTGTCGGGGAGGCTGAGCGTTCAGGCTGCAGAGTCTGTCCAACTTAGTGGGACTACCCCAGATGGCAGGATTCCTGGGGGCTTGTACAGTGAAACTTTAGGCGCGGGAAGCGGGGGGGAAATTGCGGTTTCAACAAGGCAGCTGGTTATTGAAAATGGGGCAGCAATAGCCAGTAAAACTTTCAGTGCTGGGGCGGGGGGAAATATAACTGTAAACGCTTCAGATTCGGCGGAAGTGATGAACTTTTCCCGGGTGAATCCTGTAAATGTCAGTTTCACTGGTGCCTTCGCGTTCTTCTCTGGAAATGCTGGAGATATCGCCGTGTCAGCAAGGCGGCTGACTGTGAAAGATGGCGGGAGCGTGATATCTGCCACCTTTGGAAGAGGAGATGGAGGAGATGTGAGTGTGAGTGCGGCGGAATCTGTAGAACTGGTGGGAGTAGTGCCTGGTGTTTTTTCGCCCAGCCTTTTAAGTGCGGCAACGATTGGTGCTGGGAATGCCGGCAGCTTGAGAGTTAGCACCGGCTCTCTGGCGATCCGGGATGGGGGAAGGTTGGATGCTTCCACAGTGGGGGCGGGCAATGCCGGCAGCGTTACGGTTAACGCCACGGAGTCAGTCGAGATTCGCGGCACAGTTCCTGGATCTGTAAGTCCGAGTTTGGTGATTTCTTCTGCCAATCTTGTAGATGCAATTTTACAGCAGGCATACGGACTGCCGCCCGTGCCTTCTGGAACCTCTGGAGACATAACGATTAACACTCCTCGCCTGACGGTGAGCGATGGCGCTCAAGTGACTGTCAGGAATGATGGCAGAGGAGATGCCGGCACGCTGGCTGTAAGATCCGGCTCTATTTTTATAGACAATAAAAGTGGTCTGACAGCCGCAACCGAATCCGGTGAAGGGGGGAATATTAACCTGCAAGTGCGCGACTTATTGCTGCTCAGAAATAACAGCCAAATCTCGGCTACTGCCGGCGGCACCGGCAATGGGGGCAACTTGACGATTGACGCCCCGGTGATAGCGGCGCTGGAAAATAGCGATATCAGTGCTAATGCCTGGGAAGGTGCCGGTGGCAATATCCAAATCAGCACCTCTGGCATCTTTGGCAGCGAGTATCGGGTTGCGCCCACCGCAAACAGTGACATTACTGCCAGTTCGCAATTTGGGGTTTCTGGTACGGTGACAATCTCCAACCCAGAGGCAGATCCGAGTTCGGGATTGGTGGAATTGCCGGCAAACTTAACCGATCCCGCAGGGGAAATTGTTACCGGCTGTGCGGCGGATAGGGGGAACAGATTTGCGGTTAGCGGGCGGGGCGGTTTGCCGGAAGATCCCAGCCAAACACTGAGAGGCGCGACGCTTTGGTCGGATTTGCGCCCTGTGCGTACAAGCTCTGCTTCTGTTGTAGAACGCCGAATCTTGTCTTATTCTGGGGAGAATTCCCAATCGCCAATTGTAGAGGCTACTGGTTGGGTGATTGATGAGAAAGGTAGGGTGCGGCTGGTGGCGAACTCTCCTGATGTTACTCTGCAAGAAGGGTGGCAAAAAGCTGGGAGATGCGGGGGTAGTTAAACCGCGCCCGACGCGCCTGTTCGCCAAGGGAAGAGAGAGGATTGTATTTAAGATTGTTATATGGCAAAAATGCGAGGGTTGAGTAAATCTTTCTGGGCGAGGGTTTGGTTGGGAGTGCTGGCTCTGTTTCTGGTGACAGGGGTGATTCCATCCGCCGCGCAGCACCCTCCCAGTGTGCCGGTGGCGCAGGGCGCAGAAGACAGTGCCGGCAGTTTGCTTGATATTGGGCGAAATCTTTACGAGGCGGGAAGATTTTCTGAGGCGGCTGAGGTTTGGAAACAGGCGGCTGCAAGTTTTGATATAATGGGGGATGAGACGGGTTATGCTTGGAGTTTGAGTTATCTGTCGCTGGCTTATCAAAATTTGGGTAAATGGGAAGAGGCGCGGAGTGCGATTGGTAAATCCTTGAATATTTTGCAGCGCACCGGCGAGAAGGGGGATGCGGCGATTCTGGCGCAAGCGCTGAACGCTCAGGGAAATCTCCGATTCGCAGCGGGAGAAACTGAAGCTGCTCTCAATAGTTGGGTGTTGGCGGAAAAAGCCTATGCTGCTGCAAAAGATGAAGTTGGAGTGCTGGGGAGCCAGATTAATCAAGCGCAAGCTTTGCAAACTTTGGGGCTGTACCGGCGCTCGCAGGCGATTTTATCTGCTGCAAATTCGCGAGTTGCCGGTCAGCCGGATTCTCTGCTGAAAGTGTACGCATTGCGAAGTCTGGGAGTTGCTTTGCAAATGACGGGTTCTTTGCGGCAATCTCAGGAAGTTTTAACGCAAAGTCTGGAGATAGCGAAACGTGCGGGTTCTGCTGATGACAGGAGCGATATTCTTTTCAGTTTGGGGAATACGGCAAGAGATTTGCAACAGAATGAGGCGGCGCTGGATTATTACCAGCAGGCGGCTGCTACTGCAACCAGCCGGCGCGTTCGACTGGAAGCGCTGCTCAATCAACTCAGCCTTTATGTTAAAATAGGGGTTCGGCAGCATGCGCTGGCTTTGCTGCCGCAAATAGAAGCGGAAATCGCGGGTTTTACACACAGCAGGATATCTGTTTATGCGGCTGTTAATTTTGCTGTTACCCTGAAGAAGTTAGCAGTTTGTAGTGATGGCTTCAGCCCTCAAATCGGCGAATTTACTGAATTTGATACTGCCAAATGTTCGGGCGTTGAAAAAGATTATCTCTATGAAAAGGCGGCGCGAGTTTTGGCGGGAGGGCTGCTGCAAGCGCAAAAGCTGGAGGATTTGCGAGCGGAAGCAATAGTTCTGACTGAGTTAGGTTCGCTGTACGAAAAGACGCAGCAGCAAGCGCATTCTTTAGCGCTGACGCAAAAGGCGCTGGCGATCGCGCAAGGGCTGAGCGCTTCGGATATCGCCTCTGGGGCGGCGTGGCAAATGGGTCGGCTTCTCAAACAGCAGGGAGATATGAATGGGGCAATCGCAGCTTATCGCTCTGCAGTTAGCGCTCTCCAGTCTTTGCGCAGTGATTTGGTGGCTGTAAATCCGGAATTGCAGTTTAATTTTCGGGAGAGTGTCGAGCCGGTGTATCGCGATCTGGTGGGTTTGCTGCTGCAATCGGAAACTCCCAGTCAAAATAATCTCAAGCAAAGTCTGGAGGTGATTGAATCGCTGCAAGTTGCGGAATTGGACAATTTTTTTCGAGAGGCGTGTTTGGATACTGCCAAGCGCAAGCCGGTTGACCAAATTGACGCGGCTGCTGCGGTAATTTATCCGATTATTTTGCCCGATCGCTTAGAGGTGATTGTGTCGCTGTCTGGGCAGCGGCTGCGCAATTACAAAGCGGCTGTGCCGCAAGAGATGCTGGAGAAAATTGTCAGCCAAATGCGACAGTCTTTGAATCCAGCTTTTTCAAATCAGGAGCGTTTGAAGCTTTCCCGGCAGGTGTATGGCTGGCTGGTGGAGCCGGCGGAATCCGAGTTGCGGTCGGCCCACATTAAAACGCTGGTTTTTGTGCTAGACGGTTCCTTGAGAAATCTGCCAATGGCTGCTTTGCATGATGGCCAACAGTATCTCGTGGAAAAATATAGCCTAGCTCTCTCACAAGGGTGGCAGCTTTTGGAGCCGCGCTCTATCAAACCCGGAGAGCTGAAAGCGATAACGGCTGGACTTTCGCAAGCGGTGCAGGGTTTCAGAGCTTTGCCTGGGGTGGAGTCGGAAGTGGCTCAGATTTCGTCTGAAGTGTCAGCGAAAGTGCTTTTGAATCAGGAGTTTACCGACACCAACCTGAAAAACCAGATCGGCTCAACGCTTTTCCCGGTGCTTCACCTGGCAACCCACGGACAGTTCAGCAGCAACGCTGAGGAAACTTTTATTCTGACGTGGAACGGGCGCATTAATGTGAGAGAATTAGATCAGCTGCTGCGAGCGCGAAACCAATCCTCAGCAAATCCGGTTGAATTGCTGGTGCTCAGTGCCTGCCAAACTGCCAAAGGGGACAGCCGAGCTGCCCTGGGGCTGGCGGGAGTGGCGGTGCGCAGTGGGGCGCGAAGCACGCTGGCTACCCTGTGGGCGGTGCGCGACCGGTCTACTGCCGACTTTATGGCTGAGTTTTACAAGCAGCTCAGCCAACCGGGCACTAGCAGAGCGGAAGCAGTCCGTCAAGCTATGCTGGCGCTTTTGAAGCAGCCGCAGTACGCGCATCCCTTTTACTGGGCACCGTTTTTGCTGGTGGGAAATTGGATGTAGTTGCGGGCTGTGTTTTTCTGGGGAGTTGTGGGGTGCTGCAGACAAAGCTTCTGCGTTTGTTGTTGGGTGCGGCGACGCTAGCTTTTTTGAGAATTTACCGTTCCTTTTGGGAACTATATCTGTAGATAGATGCGCAAAAAGGCTACTTTATGAATAGCAACAAGTTGTCATTGCGAAGCGCTCTGTTTTGGCTGGTTTTCTGCCTGGGGGTGACGCTGCTCCCGAAGTGGCCAGCACAGGCGGTGACATTTGAGCCGCCGGCGGGCGACGGGCCCAAACAATCGACGGGCGGGGCGTCGCGGGACGGAGGGCAGTGCTTCAGTCAGGCAAAGACAAGTGCGGCGGTGACGCCGCTGACGCCGGACACTCACTATGGCCTGACGTTGGCCGAGCGCCCGACGTTCTTTGTGTACCTCCCGGAAACGGGAGCTAAGCAGATGTTTTTCTCGGTTCAAGATCAAGACGGGAAGCAGGCTTACCAGACCACTTTACCCCTGCCTGACAGGCCAGGGGTGATCGGGGTGAAACTCCCGGATTCCGCACCGGCGCTGGAAGTGGGGAAGAATTACAAGTGGTCTTTGGTGATGGTTTGCGGCAGCGATCTCGAGCCGGACAGTCCGGGGGTAGAGGGATGGGTTCGCCGAGTCGCGCCGTCTGGCACCTTTAAGAGTGAGAAACAGCTGGAAGCCTCACTGGAGTCGGCATCCGAGCTGGCCAAGGCTGGCATTTGGTACGACGCCCTGTCGGCACTGGCCCAGTTAAGGCAGGCGCAACCGGAAAATCCGGCCCTGATAGCTCACTGGAAAGAACTGCTGGAGTCGGTGAAACTGGACGCCATCGCCACAGAGCCGGTGATCAAATAGCAAGAGCGTCATGTTGCCCAATCTGAAAAAGCTTGTTTGGCGGTGGCGGTTTGTCCTGGCGGTGGCTCCGGCGGTGGCGGTTTCGGTCATGGTTGGGGGGATGGCAGGACTGTTCCAGCAGCTGGAGTGGGCAACTCTGGATCAATTTTTTCGCCTGCGACCGGCTGAACCGACTGACGAGCGCGTTCTGATTGTTAAAATTGATGAGTCAGACATCACAAAAGTGGGCGAATGGCCAATTCCTGATACTGTGTTAGCTGAGTTAATTAAAAAACTGAAAGCCCAACAGCCAGCGGCCATTGGCCTGGATATTTATCGGGACATGCCGGTGGGACCAGGACATCAGGAATTAGTGGGGGTGATGAAGTCGGCACCTGACTTGATTGGGGTAAAGAAAGTGGCGGGAGAAAAGGTTGCCCCACCCCCTGCTTTATCTAAACTCAATCGAGTGGCGCTCGCTGATTTGGTGCTGGATGCAGATGGCAAGGTGCGGCGCTGCGTGATGTCGGCGACAGATGGCTCTGGTAAAATTACACTGGGCTTGGGGGCTCGCTTGAGCTTGATGTATTTGGAAAGCAAGGGCGTCACCCTCAAGAAGCTCGATGCCAAAAGAAAGATTTTGGGGTTGGGAAAGGCGGTATTTGTTCCCCTGACTGGAAAGGAGTGGGGTTATAAAAATGCAGATGTTGGGGGCTACCAGATTTTATTGAACTATCGCGGCACTGAGGGGCGCTTCCATACGGTTTCCATGAGTGAGGTGCTGTCTAATCGGGTTTCGCCGCAGTGGGTCAGGGGTCGCATCGTTTTGATTGGTTCAGCAGCAGAGAGTATCAACGACTTGTTTCACACGCCCTACAATGGCAGTCTCATGGCTGCTCCAGAACTGATGGCCGGTGTGGTGATTCACGCCAATACAATCAGCCAGATTTTGAGTGCGGCGCTGGATGGAAGACCGCTGATTCGAGTCTGGCCACAGCTGGGAGAGTGGCTGTGGGTTTTGTGCTGGTCTTTGATTGGCTCTTGGATCGCTTGCGCGTTTCCAGAGTCGAAATTTTTGAGAAAGAAGGCAACATCTCAGGGGACAGTTTTTGCCGCAGCTGTGGCAGCATGCACTCTCACCGGTGCCGGCTATCTGGCTTTTCTGGGAGGCTGGTGGATTCCAGTAATTTCCCCGTTACTGGCGCTTGTTGCGTCTGCTATTGTGGTAACAAACGCCTACAACCAGTGGCAGTTAGAGCAAGCCAATGAGCAACTGCAGGAGTATGCCCGCACCCTAGAGGTAAAAGTGAGCGAGCGCACCCGGGAATTAGAAGCCGCAAAAGTCCAAGCTGAAGTGGCCAACCAAGCTAAAAGCGAATTTTTGGCCAACATGAGCCACGAACTGCGCACCCCCCTAAATGGGATTCTGGGATACGCGCAAATTTTGCAGCGCTCCTCAACTCTGGCAAAATCAGATGTTGATGGCGTCGGCATTATTTACCAGTGCGGGTCACACCTGCTAACTTTAATCAATGATATTTTAGACCTGTCGAAAATTGAAGCCCGGAAGCTGGAGCTGCACCAGAGTGAGTTTAATTTTTCTTCGTTCTTGACGGGAGTGGTGGAAATTTGCCGGATTCGGGCTGGCGAAAAAGGGATTTCGTTCGTGACGCAATTCGACTCTCAACTGCCGGCTGGCATTCTGGCTGATGAAAAGCGGCTGCGGCAAGTGCTGATTAATTTGCTGGGCAATGCGATTAAGTTTACCGGCAGTGGGGGGGTGACGTTTAAGGTGGAGGTGATCGGGCATGGGGCACGGGGCATGGGGCATGGGGAAGAAGGAAAAACTGAAGAATTGCCAATGCCCAATGCCCAATGCCCTAGAACCAAAATCCGGTTTGAAGTGGAAGATACTGGGGTGGGAATGACGCCTGAACAGCTGGAAAAGATTTTTTTGCCTTTTGAGCAGGTGGGGGACAAGAAGAAACAGGCAGAAGGCACCGGCTTGGGACTGGCGATCTCCAAGAAGCTGGTGGAGATGATGGGGAGCGAGCTAAAAGTTGAGAGTGCTTTTGGCAAGGGGAGCCGGTTTTGGCTGGATTTAGAGGTGCCGGTTGCCACGGGCTGGATGCCGGCAGCTGCAGCAGTCCAAAGCGGAAAAATTGCTGGGATTAAGGAGAAAAAGCCGAAAGTTATGATAGTGGACGATCTCTGGGAAAATCGCTCGGTTCTTGTCAAGATGCTGGAACCCATTGGATTTTCTTGCTTTGAGGCGGCTAGCGGTCGAGAGGGTTTGGACAAAGCTGCCGAAATTCAGCCCGATGCGATCGTGACTGACCTGGCCATGCCAGAAATGGATGGGTTTGAGATGATTCGGGCATTGAGACAGTCGCCGCAATTCAAAAATGCGGTTATTATAGTAACATCGGCGAGCGTATTTGAGACTGACAAACAGAACAGTTTGCGGGCGGGGGGGGATGAATTCTTGCCCAAGCCGCTGCAACTTGATGTTCTTCTGGCTCACTTGCAGAAGTATTTGCGGCTGGAGTGGATTTATGAACAAACCAGGGCAGCAGAGAAGGGGCCAATCGTGCCGGCCCAGGTGGGCGAGGTCAAATTTGAAACCGCACTCGCCGCTGAACCTCTACCCCCCGGAATTCCGGCACCTGTTGTCGCTCCACCGGCAGAGGAACTGGAGAAGCTGTTTAATTTGGCCATGAGAGGCAACATCCAAGGGATAGAAAAGGCAATGGGAGAGCTGGAGCAGCAGGATGCCAAGTTCGCGCCTTTTGCTACCGAGATCCGGCAGTTAGCGTCGGGCTTTCAGGTCAAGAAAATCAGGGAGTTTATCAATTCTTTTAGGTGTGATAACCCATGAATCAGATTAACATTGATGAGGCCACTATCTTGCTGGTGGATGACAGCCCGACCAATCTGAAAGTGCTGACAGGGGCAATTACCTCTTGCGGCTGGGAAATTTTGGTGGCCACTGAGGGAGAAACGGCTATCGAGCTGGCGGAATATGCCAAACCAGATTTGATATTATTGGATGTGATGATGCCGGGAATCGATGGGTTTGAAACCTGCTGCCGGCTGAAGGCCAACCCGGGAACCTGCGACATACCGGTGATTTTTATGACCGCCCTTTCGGATACGGTTGATAAGGTGAAAGGTCTTTCACTAGGAGCGGTTGATTATATCACAAAGCCATTTCAGCAAGAAGAGGTGATAGCCAGGGCGAGGCTGCACCTGAGACTGAGTTTATTAACAAAACAGTACGCTGAGCAAAATTCCTTATTGAAACAGGAAATCTCTGAGCGGTGCGCAGCAGAAGCGGCGCTGCAGCAGCTGACTGATGAGTTGGAGCGGCGGGTGGAGGAGCGCACGGCTGAACTGCAAAGCGCCCTGCACCGGCTGCAACAAACTCAAGTTCAGCTGGTGCAAACCGAGAAAATGTCCGCACTTGGCCAGTTAGTGGCCGGTGTCGCCCACGAAATTAACAATCCGGTTGGCTCTCTCGCCGGCAATCTCAACTACATAGAAATTTACACCAACGGCATGCTGGAACTATTAAATATTTACAAAAAGCAGTTTCCTGATGCCGGTGGGGAAATAGAATCAAAAATAGAGGCTCTTGACCTGGAGTTTTTGATGGGGGATTTGCCCCAACTCCTCACTTCTATGAAAGCGGGAACAGAGCGCCTCCGCAACATCAGCACTTCTCTGAGGGTTTTCTCGCGAGCGGATACGGGCGCGACCGTAGCTTTCAATATTCATGAGGGCATCGACAGCACTCTGCTGATTTTAAAACACCGGCTGAAAGCCAACAAAAAACGCCCCGCTATTAAAATTATAACTGAATATGGCGATTTGCCAATGGTTGAGTGCTACCCCGGACAGCTCAATCAGGTATTTATGAACCTAATAGCCAATGCTATTGACGCCTTGGATGAGCTGTCTCAGGGTTATTCCTTTGATGAACTGATCGCTCGCCCCAATACGATTACCGTCCGCACCGACTTGAATTCTGACGGCACTCACGCTATCATCTTTATCAAAGATAATGGCCCGGGAATGACCGGCGAGGTACAAGACCGGGCGTTTGACCACTTCTTCACCACTAAAACTGTAGGGTTTGGCACAGGACTGGGGCTATATATTGCCCGCCAGATTGTGGAGGAAAAACACCAGGGAAGGCTGCGCTGCATTTCCGCTCCGGGAGAAGGAGCGGAATTCATCATTGAGCTGCCGGTAGAAGCACCCCCTGGCGGTGGCGAATCCAACTCCGACTCAGAGGAAAATCCAGACCGGTGCGCATACATTCCTAACAGGAGTATACCCGTTTGGCAAAAATGATAAGGAGAGAAACCCGGTTTCTTTAAGAAACCGGGTTTCTAGCTTCAATCTTATGTTATCTCTCGTTCCCAGCCTGGCAGCTGGGAACGCTGTCCTGTCGGCTCAGCCGACAAAGGGCTTTCCAGGAAGATTAAAAGCCTAACAGCTTACTGTGCAACGCCCTTTTAGAAGCGATATTTGCGCTCCCGCACCCACAAACTCACCGGCACGGCGTTTCCCTGCGCGTCTACCTTCGCTTCTACCACGAAAGGTATTGCTTGTGTGTTTTGTCCCGGTTGGCGTCGCTGAGCTAGATTAATGTCATTATTAATCTGCTCCCGTTGGTCTTCTGGTATATAATAGGTTTCCAGTCCGTACTCGGCGCTTTGCCCAATGTATTTGCCCTTGATAGCCACCTGATTTGCCGGCAAATTCTTGGGGCGCTCCCGGCTGACACGCACCGGCTTCCAAGGTTGGGGACGACCAGAAGCCGCCGCCGATTTTGGCGCTTCCATTATAACATAAAAACTGGTGCCCGCCTCCACAGATTTTTCTTCCGTGCAAGTGCTCTTAGCCGGCGGTTCAACCGGAGGGCAAGTTGACGTGTGACCGGGCAAATCCTTCCAGCCGGGGAGAGTTTTCAGAGTGTCTTGGCTGGAGATATCATAGCCGAGAGTCTGGGAGTAGCCGCGCAACAGATCGTAGGGGTCAACCGGCGCTGTTTGCAGAGTCACAGTTTTGCCGGTGACGTAGGTGTAAAATGCCGGTGCCGGCACTGCAGCAATCAGCACCGTTTGGAACAGCAGGGGAACCCACAGCCGCCAAGCTCGCAGAGGCTTTTTGGGAGCCTCCCAGCTGATAATTGGCTCAGTCTCACCGCTGACATCCGCAGGGGGTGTTTCTGGAAGCAGCTGTTTGTTAGAATCATCCAAGTTAGAAGTCATAGCTAATTCTCCTTAGAAGGTGCTAAAGTAGAGGAGTAGCGCTCAAACAGCAAGCCGGCGGCAATCGCGCCAATGCCGCACAGTAAGAATACAAAGGCTTTCAACAGCAAGCCGGTGTCGTACTCCAGCATCCGGCTGATAATTTGCAAGACTAACAGCACCATGCCGCCCCAAAAAGTGCCGCGATTACCCAGCGCCAGCCCTTCCTGAATCAAGCCGGCAGCTAAGAGAAACAGCAGCACGTTGAAGGCAAAAGTAGCCAGCAGGGGAATGGAACTGAAACTGAAATGCCAGAGGGGAATTAGGGCGCTGACTGCAATAAAGCAGGCAATGGTGTTGGTGGTGAGATCCACTCCCTTGCGGGATGGATGTTTTCTCCCCTGACGCGCTAGATACAGCCATTCCCAAACTGTCAAACCGCCGAGCAGCGCCACGTCGAGCAGGGGAATCCAGTTGAGCAGCGCTGCGGCTTCAATTTGCTGGCTGGAAGCGTTTTCCCACCACCGGAAGGAGCAAAAATAAAACATTCCGCCGAGAAACCACAGCGCCAAAGTGCGGGCGAGCGGTTGAAACCAACGGCTGTGGATATTTGGCAAAATGGTGTCGTCATAGCCCCAAAGCAGAGCCGGTGGGAGGGCGCAGGCAATGGCGGCGATCCAAGCCGGTGACACACTCGAACCTTGGAAAAGAGAGGTTTCCAGGGAAAAGACTATCCCAATCGCAGCTAGGGAAAAAATCGCGCGGGAGCGACACCAGTAAGCCAGGGGCACAAACAGCAAACTAGCCACCACCGGCATGTGCTGCACCAGCAACTCCAGCCAGGAAAATTCTTCTTTTGAGCGCCAATCGAACACTCCCAGCCAGTAACCCGAACCCATTAAAATCATTGCCAAGACGCCCAAGGAAGTCAAGCGCAGGCTGTACGCCATTGCCAGCACGCCTAGCCCCCAGACGAGGTATAATCCGTGGGGGGAGCCGGAGATGTGGAACATCTGCGACATCAGCGCCATATTCGCCCCCAAGATTATTGCGCCGAGCAGCAATAATGCGTGCCCCAACCGCTGTTTCCAGCCGTCTCGCTTTCCCGCAGTGCCGGTGGGCGTTCGCCACAGATAGAAGCCGGTGGCATTCACCCCGATAAATAAGCTGAGAAGCAGGGCGACTTTAAATTCCCGCGACCAAAATTGCCAATTCGCTGCTACGAAGGTAATTGCGGCTAAGCCGATTAGGATTCCTCCCAAGCCGGTGAGAATTGCAATAAAGCGGTTGCTGGCAGCAGTTTCCAGGCTGTAAAACTGATAGCGCTCTGACAGTTGCTGGTACAAATCTTCATTAATTAGCCCCTCAGCACGCCAGAGTTTGGCTTCCTGGCGCAGCTGGTGGCGAAAATTGTCTGAAACCATTTCATTGGCCTCGTTTTGTTGAGAAGACCGGCACGGTTGCCTACTTTATAATATAATCTTGATTATTTGATTGCGGGAGAGGGTTGGGACACCCGCATTACTGGCACAGTTCCGCCGGAACGCACCCTACTTTTTGGGACAGGCGTGACTTAAAAATGTTTGTAGTTGGGCTGCACGCCCTTGCCTTCGTAGTTGGGCTGCACGCCCTTGCCTTCGTAGTTGGGCTCGTAATTGATGGAGGAGCATCAATTTAAACTGCCCTTGTAGGGTGGGTGACGCGAAGCGCGTCACCCACCTTAATTTTATATAATGTAAAATATAAGAGCAACATTCGCCCCACAAATAATGATATAATAAAGTATCAGCTACCATCGCGACCGGACTGGTACAGTTAGTGAAAGCCAAAAGGGCAAATCGATATGACTTCTACAACTCCTGTTGCGCCCACCTTGTCTCTAAGTGCCCCCCAGTGGACACCGGCTACCTGGGATGATTACCTAGCGTGGCGGGACAATCCGAATTTGGATAAAGACGTTCGGCTGTTTTTTTACGAGGGGTATCTTTGGGTTGATATGGGTAATGAAGGAATTAACCACGCTCGCTTTAACGATTTATTTACAATCCTGTTTTTTGTCTGGTTTTCTCGTCAGCCTGGGGTGCGGGTCGATTCCCTCAGCGGTTGCGTGCTTGAGAGGCCAAACCAGGGCTCGGCGGCTCCTGATAAAGTTTTGTATGTGGGCGGAGGTTCGCCACAGTGGGCGGAGGGAGAGCCGCGACGAATTAATCTGGATAATTGGCGCGTGCCCGATTTAGTGGGGGAAATAGCCGATACAACCTTAGCCACGGATTTAGATGAGAAAAAACAGCTTTATGCTGGGTTGGGAATTCCCGAATATTGGGTAGCCGATATCAAGGGCCGGCGGGTGCTGGCCTTCTACTTGCAGGAGAATGGTAGATACCAGCAGATTGAAACTTCTGTAGTGCTGTCGGGGCTGCCAATTTCGCTGCTGTCGCAAATGTTAGAGCAGATGAATGAGGGGAATAATATTAATGCTGCTTTATGGTTCTCTCAGCAGATTGCTAATTTATAGCGGTTCTCAGTTGGATGAAGTCGCCCTTTTAAACGCGAGGATATAACTTGAAAATGTTTGTAGGGGCGGGTTCACCAACATCTGAACTTCGTAGAGACATTTTAGGTAAACCCGCCCCTACAGGCCCAATCGGCGGGCCCTTAAGGGGCGCATAATTTTCATCGGTGGTGCGCAGTTCCGAAGCGCGACTGCCTCCTTTCTACAATAAGAAGATTAAAAGCGCAACAGCTTATCCGGTAGGGGGGCGAGCCGGCACTCAAGCCCCCACACTGTTCACCACTGATATGATATTCGGTGGCACCGTTATTGCAAAACACTTGTGGAACGCCCAATCGTGCCGGTCGAACACCGGCCTGACCCGATATGATATAACTCCCGCACCGGCGCTCACTTGGGATCGGGAAGCAACACCGGCTGACTGCGGCGCGGCGCAACAGCGTACCGGCAACTCCCGCACAGGCGGGGGGGGCAGAGATCGTGCCCAGTGCCCAACTGCCCCCGATGCATGCCCAATGCGATCGTGCCCCATAGGATGATGCCCCATGCCCTATACCCTATTTTTCCTCTCGTTCCTCTCGTTCCTCTCGTTCCCAAGCTCTGCCTGGGAACGCCGTTTTGGAGGCAGAGCCTCCAAAAGTTGCAACTTGGGTTATAATATTCAAAATGCTTTTTGAATTACAATAATACGGATGTATCCAGGCTGCTGGCGGTTGCGCGGGTTTCCTTCACCTCAAATATCTGTGGGGAGCGGTAGCCCGAAAACCTGGCGCAGCAGCAATATTTCACCTGTTTGGAGTTAAGTTGGAAACCTAGGTAAATTTAACGGCTCACATATTTCTGTAAGCGCGGGACTGAGAATAATTTCTGCTTGCGCTTGCCAAGCCGGCGCATGAAAGAGGACATCAGGGCCAAAAAAGCTATAAAAATTACTTTTAGTAATTCAGCGAAAGGGCAGAACATAAATGGTAAACTGGAACTCCTGAACAGCCGGTTTTGCGTGACATTCCATCTTGAGAACCTCGCACGAATACTTTTTATGGCATTCAAAATTTCTAGACTCTCCCCGGATAGCCAAACAGGAAATTCTGCGATCGCCCCGCAGGAGCCACCTAACAGCTTGACTAAAATCGGCTTTAGACAATTGTTTAAGCGATTGGGAATCAGACAGAAAATTAGCTTGGGATCGGCTCTGGCAATTAGTCTAGCTATTGCCGGCGCTATTACGGGAAGAGTGATTGAAAGTCAATACAAGGAACAAGTAAAAGAGCAAGTAACAGCGACTTTACAAACAGCCGACACCCTGACAGCACTCACCGCAGAAGGCTTGCGGGCCAGAGTTCAGCAGCAAATGTTTGCGCCTGTCTTAACTAACCCCCAACTTTTTGAGAAAGAAGTTTCTCAATGGCGAGAGTATATTGTAGGCATAAACCAGCAGCTAGCAGAACTGAATGCTTTGACACTCGCCAACCGCACCCTCACTGAAGATGAGAAAAACCGGCTGCTAACATTAAGTAAAAATTATGCCGGTGCCGTTGCCGCCTACTCCAAAGAAATCAACGACCTTTTAAAGCCAGTTAACTCGACCGCTCCGAATCAGGCAAACCTGAAAGCAGCGCGGGAATCCCTGAGAAATTTGGAGCGCAGCCAAATTGCTTTGCAGCTGAATAACTTGTCAGGAGATTCAGCCACCCTAGCTGGCCAATTTCGCGAGCGTGCCGGTATGGCCTTTCAAGCCTACGAGAGCGCGGAAACACTCGGAACCAGCATTATTATAATCAGCTTGCTGGTGTCAGTTGCGCTGGCAGTCGCTCTCATATCCTACACGAGCTGGGCGATCTCCGCTCCCCTGGAAGCCACAACAAAAGTAGCTGAGCGGGTGACAGCAGAATCAAATTTTGACCTCCAGGCACCCGTGACAACCAGCGATGAAATTGGCAAGCTGACAGTTTCTCTCAATCATCTCATAAAACGGGTAGCAGAGTACACCGAAGAATTGCAAAATACCGCCTATAAAGCTGAAGCCGCTAATCGGGCCAAGAGCGCCTTTCTCGCTAACATGAGCCACGAGCTGCGCACCCCCTTGAACGCCATCATCGGCTACAGCGAGATCCTCGCAGAAGAAGCGCAGGATTTGGAAGTCCACGAATTGATACCGGATCTTGAGAAAATCCAGAACGCCGGCAGACACCTGCTGAACATGATCAGCGATATTCTCGACATTTCTAAGATAGAAGCCGGTCAAGTGACCATCTATTTGGAAACCATTAATGTTGCCAATCTTGTTAAGGACGTGGCCGACACTGTCCAACCGCTGGTGGAGAAAAATGGCAATACCTTGCAGATAAACTGCCCTTCCGATATCGGGATTATGCACTCTGACCTCACCAAAGTGCGGCAGGTACTCCTGAACCTGCTCAGCAACGCGGCAAAATTCACCGAAAAGGGCGCGATTGCCCTCAACGTTAAAAAAGATACCGTGCAAACTGTCGCGGATGAAACCGATACAGATTCAACCTCCAACCTTCCACCTTCATCTCTGTTCGTTTTTGAGGTAAAAGACACCGGCATTGGCATGACAAAAGAGCAGATAGACCATATTTTCCAAGCGTTCACCCAAGCGGACGCCTCCACCACCCGCAAATATGGCGGCACCGGCTTGGGGCTGGCCATCAGCCAGCGCTTGTGCCAGATGCTGGGCGGCGACATCTTTGTCGAGAGCGAACCAGGCGCTGGTTCCTGTTTCACGGTGCGCTTCCCAGAGCGCCCTCGCGCCTGACACTGCATGGGGCATGGGGCATGGGGCATGGGACATGGGGCACACCCTCGTTCCCAGCCTCAGGCTGGGAATGCAGCTCGGTCGGCTCCGCCTCCCTTACCCTCGCACCCTCGTTCCCAGCAAGAACCCACCCCAACCCTCACCCAGCATCCCGCCGCAGCGCCTCAATAATCTTCACATTCGCCACCGGAAAAGCAAACTGGTCAAGCTCCTCCAGCCTCACCCAGCGAATCTCATCGCACTCCAAAGGCTGAGGCTCCCCGCCAACATGCCGGCAGTGATAAACATTCAGCGTCACCAGGAAGTGAGTGTAAGCGTGTTCAACACTAATTAAATGCTCCCCCACGTCAACCTCAATCGCCAACTCCTCCAGAATTTCCCGCCGAATACAAGCTTGGACGGTTTCCCCATCCTCCACCTTACCGCCCGGAAATTCCCACAAGCCGCCCAGCAGACCATTTTGCTTGCGCCGGTCAATCAAAATTTGTCCCTCACCGTTCCAGATCACGGCAACGCCAATAAATTTATGCAGTACGGTCGAAGAAACTTCGCGCATGGGTAACTCAGATTGCACAACCCGATTATACCCCTGACAGTTACCCCGCCACGGGCAAAGCTTTCCAAGATAGATTGTTCGCCGTGCGGACTGTCGCCCCCAAATCCATCAATTCCACTGCAGCAGTGTTTGCCGCAACTCCCAAATAGTAGAACGGCAGACTCTCGTGACAGCCTGCCGAGATTTTTAGGTGTTGGGGTTTCAAAGCTGCTGTTTTCGATAACGGTTTGCAGATTGACGCAACCTAATCATTCTCGGAAGCGCCAGCCTCCGAATGCTGCACCGACTTTTCAAACTGCATTCTCTGCTCAGCATTGCGCAGGAAATAGCCGCTGATCATTGCCGAAGCCAGCAGCCGACCGAGATGTTCGCGACTGGTTGTCACTGTTATGCCAAAGTGTTCAGAAGGCAAGTTTCCCAACATCCCGACAATATTGCGTTCCATCACCTGAAACACTTCAGAAGTAGTAGGTCTCGACAGCTGAGCGACAGTATCCGGGCTCATCGATTGCACATAGTGCCACAGCAAATTGCCGACTTCTGGCTCGCCACCAAAAAATTCTGGAGATCGATTCGATGCGTGATTCACCTTGTACCTCCTAGCGGCAAAAGCTCCCGCTTCTATCTTTACAGGGGTTAATTCACGAACTGCGTTCGGGTAACTGTTACGTTTCTAAACCTTATTTTAGCAGCCTGATTTTAATAGCGACAGTGAATAAACAGAACCCAAACCGGCGGGTTCACTCACCAGATTTTAAATTTTAGATTTTAGATTTTAGATTTTAGATTTTAGATTTAATTTAAAATCCAAAATCCAAAATCCAAAATCGACCTAGCTGGCCACATATTCGCCTATATCAGCTTTCCGCTTGCGGAGCTTACTCAGGGCTTCGCGCTCGATCTGGCGCACCCGTTCGCGGCTGATATTCAGGCAGTCGCCAATTTTGGCCAGCGTCATGGCCTTACCGTCTTCCAAGCCAAAGCGCAGAGACAGCACTTGACGTTGCTGAGGCGTCAGGTCAGCCATAATCACCTCCAAGTCACTCCGCAGGGAAGAGTGAACAGCAAAATCTTCAGGAGTTGGGCCGGTATCTTCCAGCAGATCTCCGAGATCCGTATCTTGATTATCGCCCACCCGCAAATCTAACGACAACGGCTGGCGAGCCCGTTCCAGATATTCCCGAATTTGCTTTGGCGTCAGCTGCAGCGCCTCAGCCAATTCAGCAATTGTGGCCGACCGTCCCTGATTTTGAGCGATCTGGCGCTGAGCCTTTTTGATTTTGTTGAGCTTTTCGGTGATGTGAATTGGCAAGCGAATTGTGCGACTTTTTTCTGCTATAGCACGAGTGATCGCCTGCCGAATCCACCAATAGGCATAAGTGGAAAACCGATATCCCTTGGTGGGGTCAAATTTTTCCACACCTCGCTGCATGCCGATCGTGCCTTCCTGGATTAAGTCCAGCAAATCCACATTGCGCTTGATATATTTCTTGGCCACAGACACCACCAATCGCAAATTGGCCTCCACCATCTTGCGCTTGGCAATTTCGCCGGCTGTTATCGCCTGCTGCAACTGTGCCTCAGACAGCTCAGCGTACTGCGCCCACTCCGCCAAGCTCGGCTCGCGGCCCAACTCAGCGGCTAGCTGATTTTTCTTCAACTGCAATGCGGTTGAGCGCTGCACGTCTTTCCCCAGCATTATCTCCTCCTCGTGAGTCAGCAGCGGCACCCGGCCAATTTCTCGCAGGTAAGTGCGAACAAGATCATAAGAAGTCTGTGAGGTCTTCATAACATCGGGATATAGATAGCGACAGGGTTGGAGAAATCTTGTGCTGGCAATGCCAGCTTGGTTTTGTTTGCGAGTAGGGGCGGGTTTACCAGCATCTGAACTGCGCCGCAGACATTTTGGATAAACCCGCCCCTACTCTTCAGGCAGGACGGGCACAGTACCAGGCCACGACTGCCGGCGCTGTTGGGCGCTCAGTAGGGGCGGGTTTGCCAGCATCTGAAAAACCCAGAGACATTTTGGATAAACCCGCCCCTACTTTCCTTTGGGCTAAAGCCCAACTACTTTCCTTTGGGCTAAAGCCCAACTACTTTCCTTTGGGCTAAAGCCCAACTACTTTCCTTTGGGCTAAAGCCCAACTACAAACTCTGGGCTAAA
>Ga0114941_100088_pt1 | contig 19421 bp, 18 predicted proteins | sample DevilsHole_FD_89580 | JGI IMG/M metagenome (GOLD analysis project Ga0114941, IMG submission 89580) | Groundwater microbial communities from Devils Hole, Nevada to study Microbial Dark Matter (Phase II) - Devils Hole | ecosystem: Environmental > Aquatic > Deep subsurface > Groundwater | place...
CAAAAGAGTTATTCAGAAACCCGGTTTCTCAGCCCCCTCCCAGAAACCCAGAAACCGGGTTTCTGGAACAAACTTTGCCTGCTAGGCAAAAGAGTTATTCAGAAACCCGGTTTCTCAGCCCCCCCAGAAACCCAGAAACCGGGTTTCTGGAACAAACTTTGCCGACTCTCCAAAAGAGTTATTCAGAAACCCGGTTTCTCAGCCCCCCAACCTGACTTGGAAGCAGGTGAGGGGGGATAAATTTAGAGTGCTAAAACTGTAGAGATAAATGCGGCTTGGCGATCTCCAAGCTGGGGAAGAAAAACCCGCTTATAGCGTTTTTCGTATAAGTGATATAGTGATATACTGAGAAACCCGGTTTCTTTAAGAAACCGGGTTTCTGGGGTGTACTGGGGTGTACTGGGGTGTACTTCATCCAACTGAAAACCGCTATATCTTTCCGAATACGGCATTTCCCACATTTCGTCAAAAACCATATCCTGACAGCAAGTCGCACCTTATAACCCTGATTGTATGCAAGTCAGCGATCGACAAAAATCGGTAAATGCAAATCAACTGAATTGTTGCGCTTTGAAGCTGACGTTCACGGACAGATGGCAACGTCCCAAGAGGACATCTCCAGCAAAAGCCGGCCTCTTGGGCGCTAGCCGCCTGGTGTTGGGATGCACCCCATGACCCACCCCCTCCCACCTACCACAACCTTCGCTTCTTCCTCAGACAGTTATTCGCGATCCAGTTCATTTTCTTCAGACAGTTATTCGCGATCCAGTTCATTTTCCTTGTTCATAAGCTTTCTCCTAAAGCCCTTGGCTTTAATACAGGAGACTTTCTTACTTACAGTATGCGGCATCTTTCACTGTGGCGTCTGCGATCGGAGTCACTGCAGGGTGTGATAATTATCACCTGTGGGGGATTGACAAAAAGGAAATTTTGTGTATAAGCTGAAGCCAAATTGTCCTTGGCGACTGGACAGTGCCTGTAGCACTGGTTTGAAACAGTTGTCTGTCTTGGCCCTGAAAATACTTAACAAATCATATAAGCTAATGGACTCACCCTGTAAAAAACGGCGGGTTCACCCATTCTGGATATCTGGCACTCTCGCTATCTGCTTTGCGGCCACAACTCGCCCGAGTGGGGCGCAAACCGTCCCGGATGCCACTGTGCCGGTGAATTCCACAGTCACGCCAAATAACAGCACCTTCACCATCACCGGCGGCAGTCGTGCCGGTGGCAACCTGTTCCACAGCTTCAACCAATTTTCTGTTCCCACCGGCACCACCGCACACTTCAACAACGCCCCCGATATCCAGAACATCATCACTCGCGTCACCGGCAGTTCGATTACCAATATTGATGGCACCCTGAAAGCCAACGGTACGGCTAACCTATTTCTGATTAACCCCAGCGGGATTATTTTTGGCCCCAATGCCAGCCTGAACATCGGCGGTTCCTTCTTAGCCTCCACAGCGAGTCGGGTAAAGTTTGCCGATGGCAGAGAATTCAGCACCACCGCACCCAACACCGCACCGCTGCTGACAGTGAGTGTGCCGGTTGGCTTGCAATTTGGGGCATCTCCCGGAAGCATCCGAAATCAATCAACAGCCACCAATAGCAGCGGTGAAGTCGTGGGTTTGGCGGTGCGGCCAGAAAAAACCTTGGCGCTTGTCGGCGGCGATGTGCTGCTGGAGGGAGGCTATCTCACGGCACCTGGGGGTCGTATCGAGCTGGGGAGTGTGGCCGGGAACGCGGCGGTTAGCCTGACGAGCGCAGACAAAGGTTATGCCCTGGGATATTCTGGCGTGGGGAATTTCCAGGACATCCAACTGTCCCCAAAGGCTGTAGTGAATGCTGATGGCGAAGGGGGTGGCGATATCCAAATTCAAGCAAGGCGCGTGACGCTTAGGGATGGTTCGCTGATTCAGGCTCAGACGTTGGGGTCGAAACCGGGAGGGACTGTGGCGGTTAGTGCCTCCGAGTCTCTGGAAATGAGCGGTGCCAATGCCGATGGGAGCATATTAGCTGAGACTAAAGGAACAGGAGCTGCCGGGAACGTCAGGGTTGGAACTCGAAGGTTGCGGCTTCAAGATGGAGCAACCATCACCACTAATTCCTTTAGAGACGGTCAGGGAGGGAATCTAACGGTACAAGCTTCCGAGTCGGTGGAACTGGTTGGCACCTCCGCCGATGGACAATCTGTCAGTGGCTTGTCTTTTCAGGCTCAAGGAACCGGCGCTGCGGGGAACTTGACGATTGTCACCGGACGGTTGCTGGTTCGAGATGGGGCACAGGTGAGTACCGCATCCTTTAGGGACGGTCAGGGTGGTAAGGGGGGGGATCTGACAGTACAAGCTTCCGAGTCTGTAGAACTGGTTGGCACCACTGCCGATGCTCGGTTTCCCAGTGGCTTGCTGTCTCTAACTCTCGGTGCTGGCAATGGTGGCAACTTGACGCTCTCTACCGGGCGGCTGACTGTTCGCAATGGGGCGCAAGTAACTGCCAGCACTCGGGGTGCAGGGCGGGGGGGGACTTTGAGGGTGAGCGCTTGCGACTCCATCGAACTGATTGGCAAAGCAGCAACAGGCGAACTGGTCAGCGGTTTATTTGCCCGCAGTCGCGATGCTGGAGATGCTGGGAATTTAACGGAGCACCGGCACTGTCTCTGTTCGCGATGGGGCGGTGCTCACTGTGGCCGGTTTGTCCCAAGGCAATGCGGGCAACCTGCAAGTGCGAGCCAACTCTATCCGTCTCGATAGCGGAGGCACTATCACTGCTGCCACTGTCTCGGGTGAGGGCGGAGATATCGCACTGCGCTCCCGAGACTTGATCTTGCGCCGCAACAGCGCGATTACTGCCACGGCTGGCAGAGACGGCGGTCGCGGCAATGGAGGCAATATCACCATCAGCACAGATGTCCTAGCCGCCTTGGAAAATAGCGACATCACCGCTAATGCTTACTTGGGCAACGGGGGGAAAATCCAAATTAGCACCCGAGGCATTTTTCTTTCCCCCGACAGCGACATCACTGCCAGCTCTCAATACGGGCTGAGTGGCACAGTGGAAATTAACACCCCAGATGTTGACCCGAGCAAGGGGTTATTCGCCCTGCCTGGGAGTGTCCTCGATGTCAGCAATTTGATTGCCTCTGGCTGTGAGACTCACCGGGGCAGCAGCTTCTACGTTACCGGACGCGGCGGCATCCCAGCCATCCCCACCGAACTGCTTGCCGGCAATACTGTGCTGCTGGATTTGGGTCTGGAACAGTCAGCAGAGGAGCGGGGGAGTTCTGGAGCTGGCCAAGTCGCTGTCCGGAGTGCGGCAGAAATCTCCCAGTCCCCAAATCCCGACTCCCCGATTGTGGAAGCGCAAGGCTGGGTTATCGGTGCCGGTGGGGAGGTGATTCTGACCGCCAATCCGCTCGCAGGCACTCCTCACAGTCCTTGGCAGCCGCCGGCTGCCTGTCCCCAGAATTAAATTTGCCAGCAGTGGAGGCATTCTGCTGAGAGCGAGTTGCTGTCCATACATGCCGGTCAACGCTGATGTTTTCCCTAGCTCTCCCCGGCTCACCTGTGGCCTTAACCCGCCGGGGAGCGCTGCCGGTGCTGCGAAACGCTAAGTTTTTTGTACTTTTACATAATATACTTAATAAAAAGATACGAAATTACCGGTAGGTGTGCCGGTGAAGCCAAAAGGCCAATCTATAACAAGATCATGGAAGCGCCTCAGTGGTTCAGAATTCTGACCGAGAGACGATCTCCGCTGTTCAGCGACCTGCTTGTGGCAGCTGGCAGCATCAATTTTTAAACTGTTAGTTTTTGAGTTCAAGAGGCAAAAAAAGCGTGGGTCAGCATCAAATCGCTCAGCTGAGGCGCTACGATCCGCAGGCGATCGCTCAGTTCTACCGCTCCCGTCCCTGGCAAGCTGTCGGACGCGCCCTGAAAATCATCTGGTTCTTTGCCGGCTTTGTCCTGGGGCTGCTGTGGGACTTGTGGCAGCACCAAGCTACCGAGCACAAGTCGCAACGGGCAGAACACCTGCGCCACATCCTCACGGATCTGGGGCCAACGTTCATTAAAGTTGGCCAAGCCCTGTCCACCCGACCGGATTTGATCCGCAAAGACTTTTTGGAAGAACTGGTCAAGCTGCAAGACCAGCTGCCCCCGTTTCCCAACGAGATCGCCTTCCGGATTATTGAAAGGGATTTAGACCGCTCAGTGGAGGAAATCTACAGCGAGCTGTCCCCAGAGCCGGTGGCTGCGGCTAGTCTGGGCCAAGTGTATCGGGGACGCCTGCGCACCGGCGAAGAAGTGGCGGTGAAGGTACAGCGCCCCAATTTGAAACCTACCATTACCCTCGACCTCTACTTGATGCGGTGGGCAGCCGGCTGGATAGCGCCGTTGCTGCCGCTGAATCTGGGCCATGACCTGACGCTGATTGTGGACGAATTTGGCACTAAGCTGTTTGAGGAGGTGGATTACCTCAATGAGGGGCGCAACGCCGAACAGTTTGCCAGTAATTTCAGCGAAAACCCCAGGGTGAAAGTCCCTGCGATTTACTGGCGCTACAGCAGCAGTAATGTCCTCACCCTGGAGTGGATTAATGGCTTTAAGCTGACGGACACTGAAAAAATTAAAGCTGCCGGTCTGGATAGCGATGGGCTAGTCCGCATCGGCGTGGAATCTGGCCTGCAGCAGCTTCTGGAATTCGGATTTTTTCACGCCGATCCCCACCCGGGGAATCTGTTTGCCATGCCCGATGGCCGCATGGCCTACATCGACTTCGGGATGATGGATTTGCTGGAGCAAAGCACTAAAGAAACCCTGGTGGATTCGGTGGTGCACTTGATTGACAAAAATTACCCAGCACTAGCGGAGGATTTTGTCAAGCTGGGATTTCTCAGCCCCAAAACCGATATCTGGCCCATTGTGCCGGCGCTGGAAGCGGTGCTGGGGGATATTATGGGGGAAAGTGTGGGCAATTTTAACTTCAAGACGATCACGGATCGGTTTTCGGAGTTAATGTATGATTATCCTTTCCGAGTGCCGGCCAAGTTCGCCCTGATTATTCGCTCTCTGGTGACGCAAGAGGGTTTGGCTATTACCCTTAACCCTGATTTTAAGATTGTGGAAATTGCCTATCCTTATGTGGCGCGGCGTCTGCTGACCGGCGAAACTCCAGAACTGCGCCGGCGGCTGGTTGAGGTGCTGTTTAAAAATGGTAAATTATCCTGGGAGCGGCTGGAGAACTTGATTGAGATCGCCCGAGCGGATAAAAGTTTCGACTTGCTTCCCACGGCTCAATTGGGTTTGCAGTATCTGCTGTCAGAGGAGGGTAAGTTCCTGCGGCGCAAGCTGCTGATCGCTCTCACGGAAGATGACCGAATCCACACGCAAGAGGTGCGGCGTTTGTGGAATTTGGTTAAGGAGGATTTGCAGCCCAGTCGTTTATTTAGCGCGGCGCTGGTTGCGGTGGCAGAGTTTTCTACGGAGGGCGCTGCTGCTATATTGCCTTCGGTGACGGTTCTGCCGGTGTTTGAAAACTGGCGCTCATAACAGTTTTTCCTTTCCCCTGTCGTTCCGGGAGTAATTCCCGGAAACGAAGGAAAGGAGGTTGCCGGATAATTACGATGACCATCTAAGGAGTTTTTAGTGTACTATTTTCCCGCTGACCCCCCGTATTTTTTACTGCTCGCTGGTCTGCTAGCCGGCATAACCTCTGGCGTTGCCTTTGAAACGACATTGAAAAATCTGGTGCGAGAGTGGTCGAAGAACCGCTCAACTCGAACTCTGGCCAACCTGAAAGGAACACAACTGTTTGTTCCTTTTCTGGGAATTTCCGCCGGTATTTGTGTTTTTCTGGGTTCTGGTTTAGAAGTTTTTGGCTTGCCATCGAAGCTTTCTTACGCCCTATCTCTGCCTATGACTGTTCTGATTGCTTGGCTGATTTGGTATCAGCTGGGCCAAGTTTTGGTTCAGCTGGAGCGGGGGGGATCGCAAGCGCTAGATTTAGATTCGCTGGGTTAACTGAAAACAGAATTCTGCCCACACGCTAGATCTTGGTTTGGGAATTTGATTATACTCTGTCTTGTCGCTATCGTTCAGATAGCGTTTTTTATATTAGTGAGGGACTGAGAACCCGCTTTCTTAAAGAAATCGGGTTATCCCTCGTTACCAGACAGTCGCTTCGGAACTGCACACACCGCCACCAATGAAAACTTGCCTCACCGCGGGCGAGCCGGTAGGGCTCGTAGGGGCGGGTTTACCTAAAATGTCTCTACGAAGTTAAGATGTTGGTGAACCCGCCCCTACAAACATTTTCAAGTTAGTCGATTTGTGAGCTTGCGCCACCGGTGCTGGATGTTAGCAACTTTTTGCTTGATAAAACGGGAAACACTCCGCTGGAGACGAACGAACCAACTGGGGCGTTTCAGTTGGGGGCGTTCTTCTGGTGACTTTAAGTAACGATAGTGCAGAAACACATCGCGGTAGGGAATATCCACATCTTCACCGGCGCAGAGTCGTGTAAATTTCCCGGATGGCACACTCATATAGTGCAGGTAGGTAAGCCGACGCCCTCTGTCGTAGAGAACATTATCTATTGTCTCAAATTGAGATGACCAGTGGCTGCCGGTTGCCTGATCTATTCCGTGATAAGCAAAGTTATAGTAGGAGATGTCACTGCGCAACACCATGTAATTAAACAGGGATTGGTCAGGTCCCCACAGCGCCATGACATCGGCTTCACCGGCTCTTAATTTATCCAGCAGATTCGCCAGCTTGTGATTATTCAAAACACCTTTTTTGGAAGCAAACCAGCCGGCACAGAAAATGTGATACTTGAGTTTTTCTGGCGCGAATACTTGCAGAATTTGGTCTTGTGGCCGGTCGAAAATATATTTGATATCAGATTTGTACTGAAAGTCATTTGCCACCCATTCAAAGTCATATAGCTTTTTATATACGCTGTCTAGCGAACCCATTAACAGCGTGTCGGCGTCAAAATAAATAAACTTTTCAAAAGGCCCGTCAAAACAGCAGAGTTTCCGGTGCATCTCCAGACGGTAGACTTTTGGCAAGCCTCTTTCTTGCCAGACATTTTGGGCGCGAGCGTGAGCTTTCCACGCCTGAGTCGCAAAGTCTTCCCAATAGGCAATAGAAGCGGTGTCGTCAAATAGCGTTACATTCTTTCTGGCTGCGACTTCCGCACGCACCTTGTCCAACCGGCTGTCGTAGGGAATCACGCAAACGGGTATTTCTTTCCCGGCGTTAGCTTCTATGCTGTTGAGCAAGGCAACCAGTTGGTCATAAACGACATCATTAGCAAGCGTATAGATCCCTTCTGTCATAACTCCTCCTAAGACTGGGTGCGGCTACCACTAAAAGGCATTAAACGGCGGACAAGTCTTTGCAAAAAAGGCCCTCTGTCTTCATGCAGGTAGCGATAATACTCCCACAATTTCCAATAAGCGCCCCCCGGCTTTATGGGTGTCCCCGCCCAGTGCAGGTATTTCAGACGTTTTTCCCCATCGTATAGGACATGCTCTTTTTCCCGAAAGTGCTTGGAACCCGCCCAGCTTCCCGGTTCTCCCTCTGGAGTTTTAACCAGATTCGCCCGTTTGGGTATCAGTTTGAGAACCGTGTAATTTAATATAGGCTGGTCTGTAACATTTTGAGTGAAGTCGAAATACTCTCGATGTTCCGAACACTCCCGCAGAATGCCGTACATCTGCTGTTCGGTGATGGCTGCCTTTCTGGAAGCCCAGAACCCGCTGTTAAAAACATCCTGCAGTTCTTCTTCTGTGAAGATGTTTTGCTCCCGCACGACCTGCGAGAAGATATTCCGCAGTTTTTCGCCGGCATGGTGGTAGTCGCAGCAAAAAAAATCGACTTCCGCTAATTTATCTAAACTGTCAGCGATTTTTTCAAAAACAATGATGTCCGTGTCTATGTAGAGAAATTCATCTAGGGGGCCAAACCAAACGGCCAGCTTTCGCATTTTGTTGGGTAAAGCTAAGAAGTCGCGAGGGAAAATTTCTCCAACTTTTTGGGTAAACTCTTCTACGAATTCCAGGTCTGGGAATAGCTGAACCCCGTGCAGCCGGCTGAGGGTGCTGGCCACTTGTTGATAGTTCTCGTTGAAGGGGATAAGAAAAACCGGCACTTCCTTATCGTAGCAACGAATACTGTTGAGGAGCGCAATGGCGTTGTCCATCACCCTGTCATTAGCGACAATATATATACCGCGATTCATACATCCTCCTCAACGGGTTAACTTCAATTTTATCAGCACTCGTTTCAGCCAACTGGGGCGGGGATTGTCGCTGTACATTCTTGGCGGTGTTGTAAACACTGGACGCTTTTCTGGTTCGTGCAGGTAGCGATAGTGCAGAAACACATTGCGATAGGGAAACTCAATATTTTCGCCGGCACACACCGCCTCAGTGATGCCTGGATGAATTCCAATATAGTGAAGGTAAGTCAGTCTATTACCCTTGTCATACATAATGTGGTCTCGCTCTTCAAAGTGTGTGGAGGTAACGCTATTCCCCGTAACTTCACTTTTTGGCAAGTGATGGGCCAAGTTGCAGATAGGTAGGCCCAACCTCATATACATATAGTTTAGAACGGGCTGATCTCCTGTCGGGTAGAGAATTTCTGCCTCAGACTCTTTCAGTTTAGATAGCAGCCATTTTCTTCTTTCTTGGCTAAACAATCCCCGCTTCGAGCCATAGAATCCGGAGCAAAATATTTCTGACTTTAGACGCTCTTGGGAGAATACTTTCAGCAATTTAGGAGAATTGACATTATAAATTTTATCAGGACTGCCAAATTGGAAATCATAGACAACACAATCAAATTCATCCAATTTCTGAAAGATTGTGTCCAGGGAGTTCATCAGTAGAGTGTCTGCGTCCATATAGACAAATCGATCGAAAGGCCCATCGAACGCACAAAATCGCCGGTGCCCCCCATAAATTCTGTATTTACGATTCATGCTAGCCGGACTGGCCTCTAGCATAAACTCATCCCATCGCTGTAGCGATTCTAGATCGTCGTAAAGAAACACGTTGGGACGCTTGGCGATTTCACCGGCAATCCGCTCTGTCCGCTCATCAAACGGATAAATACAGACCGGAGTGTTCCCTCCCAGTATAGCTTCAATACTGTTGAGCAGGGCAACCAGTTGGTCATAAACTTTGTCATTGGCCAGGGTGCAGATCCCATTCATATCCACTTGAGGGTTTAGAGTTTAGCGACAAAATTAGACAGCCAATTGAGCAGGTTTAATTCGTGGAGGATGATTTGTCGCGCTTCGGCGATTGCCTCCCTCGCTGCGTGCCAGCGTTCTGGCGTAGCAATTATCTCTTTTATAAATTCTACTCCCTTTTCATCCAGACTGGGAAGCCGCACCAAACTCCCCGGCGGCAATAACTTATCGGCAGCGGGCCCACCATAGTATATGGGCAAGCACCAAGCTAGCAGAGAGTCCCACAGCTTTTCGCTGACATACCAGTCGTTTTCGGCATAATTTTCAATGGCCAAATTGTAATAGTAGGGGGCCATTGCGTGCCACTTATTCTTTAGCGTTCCCTTGCTCTTAGCCCAGGTTGGCAAATTGCGCCCGTAAAGGTCGAAGTCCAACCCCCGCTCTTGAAGCAGTCTGAGAAAGTCCAGGCGGCGGCGGTGGTTTGCTGACCGGCTAATCCCTGAAGTAATCCAAGAGGCGGGGCGACATTTTACTGGGGGCGGCATCTCATTGAGTTCTCGAAACGAGTTGCCGTGATACCAAATCGCCGGCATGTAGTCTGGCGTTGGGGCCAAATCATCTGGCCCTGACACGTAGCCGCAATAGAGTTTTGCTTGCTCGTAGTTGGCTTTTGTGATGTGAGCGATTTCTTCGAGGGGTGGCTCTCGAATTAAATAAATGATGCGCTCTTTGGGAACTCCCCGCAACTTTGTCCGGATGTCGATTTCTGGGGGCTGGCGTCGCCGCAAGCGCTCCAGCCATGACACCTGTTTCCCCGCTCTGGGAAAATCAAACTGATACATGAGCAGGAAGTCCGGATTGGGCGCATTAGCCAGCATTTGGATATTCCCCCAGAGGCCAAAGGGTTCGGGAGTTTGCTGCCACAGCCAGTCGCCCTGATCAGCGCCAGGGTAACTGGTTATCATGCCTGCCACTTTTTTGTCCATCTTCTACACCTGCCGTTTCATCCTTATTTTAACACTCTGTTCGATAAATTCTATCGAGTCAAGAATTCGAGTCGCCGAGTGATAGGATTCCTTGATTAATTCATCCCGCTCCTCTGGTGAGTCTACCATATCGTCAACCAGTAACTTGAGGAACCCGATCATCGGGTTAAGACGAGTGCGGACTTCGTAAGAGCTTCTGACCATCGCTGCATCTCGAGCGGCTTCTTCAGCAAATTGCAGAGTGTACAAGCGAGTGTAATGGCCATTTTTACGAAGCAATTGATCGTGAGTGCCAACCTCTACGACACGCCCCCGATCCAGCACGGCAATCTGGTGGGCTTTTTGCACGGTAGAGAGCCGGTGGGCGATGACGATGCTTGTCCTGTCCCGGCTGAGATCCTCAATCGCCTCTTGGACAAGGCGTTCGGAAATCGTATCTAGAGCACTGGTGGCCTCGTCTAATATTAATATCTCCGGGTTTTGCAATAAAGCCCTGGCAATTGAAATTCTTTGACGCTGCCCTCCTGATAATAGCACACCCCGGTCGCCGATGGAAGTATTGAATCCCTGTGGGAAGTCTTTAATAAATTCTAAGGCATTGGCTCGCCGAGCCGCCTCTATAATTTCCTCATCCGTTGCGTCGGGCTTCGGGTAGGCAATGTTATTGCGAACGGAGTCATTAAACAAAAATGTATCTTGGCTAACAATTCCCATCGCTTGCCTGATCGTTTTCAGGTCGAAATCCCGCAAGTCTGTGCCGTCGAGCTTGATGCAGCCGCTGGTGGGGTCGTAAAATCTGGGAACCAAATCGGCCAAAGTTGACTTGCCGGCACCCGATCCGCCAACGAGAGCCAAAGTTGTGCCGTGAGGGATGAATAACTCAATGTCCTGGAGCACTAAATCGCGATGGCCGGGATAAGCAAAACATAGGTTATTGAAATGTATGCCCTCCCGCAACCGCGTATAAGGTATAGTTCCGCTGACCGTGAAATGTTTGTTATCCCGCCGCAAGAAGTCCTCTACCACATCGACGCTGGCCGAAGCATTGGCCAGTTGGCTGCGGGAGTTATTCAGCTGGGAAACCAGAGGCAGGAGTCGAAACAGCACCAATAAATAGGTGAGCAAAACTGTAGATAGCGCTTGCATTTCTTCAGCAAAGATAGTGCGCCCTAGAAAGACTATCCCTAGCAAAGCCACTATACTGATAACCTCGGTAACAGGTGAGATTGCCGCATAGTTTGCTTGAGATAGGAAATCAGCCCTCTCCCGATCGCGAATTACCTTTTTTAGTTTTTGATATTCTCTCTCTTCATTCCTCGTTGCTTTCACCAGCCGGATGCCATTTAGCATTTCCAGCAGCCTCACTGAATAAGCTTTGGATGTATCTGCTAGCTGCTTGCCAAAAAGCTTCGAGCGGTTTATTGCGTACTGGTTTACTAAAAATACTAAAGACAGCAAAATCGTAGAAGCCAGCGTCAGCTGCCAGGAAATTGCCAGTAGCAGACCTGCGAAAACTAAAACCGTAATACAGGTAGTCGCCATCTGCAAAGTCGTGCTGATTGCCGTCGCAGTGCGTCCCACTTCTGCTCCCAAGCGGTTGATTAAATCTCCCACTTTCATCTTGGAGTAAAAATCTAAGTCCACATCCAATAATAACCGCACTCCCGCTTCTCGCAAATCAGATGTCAGCGCTCGCGTTAGGGAAGAGGATGCTATAGCGCTGCCATAGCTGGCCAGGTTCTTCAAAGCAATTGCTAATACAATAGCCCCCGCCATGACTGTCAAGCGATAGGGTTCGGGAACCCCCTCAAATGGCCCCATAATAGCTTTGATAATCGGCGGAGTACCTTGAAATTCTACTGACTGATTCACAAAGCTTAAAATTACCGGCACAATTAGTGCGGTACTCACTCCATTAAATAGAGCCCCTGAAAACCCGCTCGTTACAGTAAACAATATTTTCGACGGATATCTTTTCGCCAATTTCAGTAAGCTTCGATTCACTTCCATGAACTTTATTTCCTATCCTGACAATTTAACTTCAGCCACTCATCCTGTTTTGGAACAGCTCTTTAAGCTTTCAACTCCTGTCTTTTCTCCCTGCTCTTATCCCCCCTTGATTATACTTGGATCAGGCCCAACTTTGTTTGACAACTTGCTGGCCTCCGATTTATAGCCCTTAGAATCTTTTCATTATATCTGACAGTATAGCTGCCATCGCCTCTACACTGTAGCGCTCCACACATCTTTCTCTCGCCTTCATTCCTTGATAATTCGCTGCCTCTATATTCCGGAATATCCAATTTATTTTCTCGGCAATTTGCTCCGGGCAACTGGGATCTACAAGATAGCCAGTCCCACCTAAAATTTCTGGAATATCTCCCACTCTTGTCGCCAACACCGGCTTGGCCATTGCCATACCGTCAGTGAGTTTTAGTGGAAACTGCGCCAGGGCAGCTGGCGTATCTCGCTGTGGCACAACCACTATATGGGCTGCAGCCACTACGCTTGGCATAACCGCCACCGGATACTTGGGCAGCTTGACAATCCAGCGCCCCCATTTTTCAATCAGCCGGTCGTCATAGTCATCGTAGGGGCTGCCGCCAACAATCACCAATTTCAAATCGGGTTCATTCAGAATATCCAGGGCCATCAAGACATCTTCAATTCCCTTGTAGGGTCGTGGCGCTCCCGGAAACATTATAATTCTATAGCCAGCCAGACCGTACTGCGCTCGACTTACCTCAGGATCGTACCGGCTGGGATCGAATAGGGAAGTGTCTTTCCCATTTGGCACGCACACGCCGCCAAAACGTTCTTTCAGAAACTGAGTGTGAGTCGTAATGGCATCCGCCCGCGACACCCAGTTTTCCATCCACTTTAAATAAAGCGGGTGATCCGGATATCTCAAGGCCCCATCCCGCTTCAAAATATCTCTGGCCAACTGCTTCAGAGAAGGGCGATACTGCCACGCATCACCCCCGTACCAGCTGAGTTCCCAATCGTCTATGTCTAAAATTACAGGGCGGCGGTTCTGTAGCTTCTTCAGCAAAGATAAACCGAAACTGGTCGGTTTCGGCCTCATAGCATAAATTATATCGCCATCAATTTTTTTCAGCAGGCTATCGGCTAATTTTACAAATTGCGGATAGTTTTTCCCCGCCACACAAACTGTTGCAATTTTTGAGTCAAAAATTACCTCCTCTTCGTTCCCGAATACAAATCCGGCGATTTCCACTTCATACTGAAGCTTTTGCAGCGCTTGAGCCAATAAAAATGACCGAACCCCCCCTCCGTCCCACCTGCCAGCTCCAGCTTTCGATAGGTCGCTAACAATTAATGAAACCTTTAATCTGGTTTTCTTTCCTTGTAAATCCATCATTTTTTAGTTAGGCTATACCGATGGACTCCTGAGTGGGGCAGTGAAAGCGGCCAAATTGCTTCTACCCGAGGCCCTGTCAGTCATCTCTCCGACACCCCAAACAACGCGGTTACTCTCAGGCACAGAGGCCGTGAGGTATCGCGCATTCCTATAATATTACCAATTTGGGCGTTTGCCAAGTCTCTCCAGGCAGGTATATGAAATGGGGAACAGACAACTATTGTTTTCCCCCGGTTGCCCCTAACCCAGCAGGTCTCGTCTCCGATTGACTGCGCCTGCGACTGGAAGTCAAAAACCTTGACCGGCACTCTAGTACACCAGCTTCAGCCGTCCCATTTGGACGCTTTCAAAGATCCGGTTGATTTGACGCCGGTCCTCGTCCGTGATTTGGCTGTCAGAGAGAATCGCAGAAGTCAGCTGCAGATGCTCCTGAGCGGTAATTTTATCACCGGCTCCCACTCGCTCGACCAATTGATGAATCGTTACGTTGGATTTACCCTGACTTGTCCTTACCATATTAAATAGTCACGCTTGAGTTCTCTACTGGGCGCTTGGGCCACCTCCCCTGGGTACTGTCTCAGTCGTGGGTTGGCCATTGGCGCAAGCAGCTGCTAACAATCATTCTAAGGAACTCAAGACATTTTGCTGGTTTTTCTGCCGGCATTCACGGCAGACGCCATCTTTGGCCCACACTCTCGCGCTTTATGGAGGTGATTGTTCATGCAGGTACACCGGCTCCCCGCACTCTTTGACAACTATATCTTTTTGCTGCACGATCCGCAGCAAAATATCGCCGCTGCTGTAGACCCAGCAGAAGCCCAGCCGGTGCTAGAAAAGCTGCAAGCACTAGGAGCCGATCTGGTGGCCATTTTAAACACCCACCACCACAGGGATCATGTGGGCGGCAACCAGCAGCTGCTGGAACGCTTTCCCACCGTCCAAATCTGTGGGGGGGCAGAGGACAGAGGGCGAATCCCCGGACAGCAGGTGTTCCTCAAACAAGGCGACTGCGTTCACTTTGCGGGCAAGACCGGCCCAGTCCTCTTCCTACCAGGCCACACAATAGCTCACATCGCCTACTACTTTCCCCCAACCGCACCCGGTGAGGCGGGCGATTTATTCTGCGGCGACACCCTGTTTGCCGGCGGTTGCGGCAGACTCTTTGAAGGCACACCGGCGCAAATGGTCGCCTCCCTGAGCCAACTGCGGGACTTGCCCGACAGCACCCGAGTCTGGTGCGCCCACGAGTACACCCTGAAAAACCTGCAATTTGCCCTCACCGTAGATGGGGACAACCCCGACTTGCAGCAGCGCTTCCGCGAAGTTAAAGAAGCCCGCCGCCTCTCGCAGGCCACTGTCCCCTCCCTCCTGGGCCTAGAGAAGCGCACCAATCCATTTTTGCGCTGGGACGATCCCACCCTGCAAGCCGCCGTCAAAAGCAACGAGCCGGTGCAAACCTTTGCCCGCCTGCGGGGCATGAAGGACCGGTTTTAGCCGCTAGTTGGGCTGGATGCTGCCGGTGCCCGCGCGACCGAGCGCCGACTAGTTGCGCTCCAGCATCATATTTCGCTACCATAGGATGTTCCAGTTTATATTCAATCACACCCTCCCCTGACGCAGTACGCGCAGTCGAGAACAGGTAAAGACAATGGCGAAACGTGTTCAGTTAGTTTTGAATCGGGATGTCAGCAAGCTGGGAAAAGCTGGCGACCTGGTTGAAGTCGCTCCCGGTTACGCTCGCAATTATTTGCTCCCCCAAGGGCTAGCAGTCCGCACCACCCCCGGCATTCTCAAGCAAGTCGAGCGGCGCAGAGAGCTGGAGCGCCAGCGCCTTCTCGAAGAAAAGCAACAAGCCGAAACTCGCAAGAAAGCCCTGGAAGCTGCCGGTCACTTCTTTATCCAAAAGCAAGTGGGCGAAAACGACGCCATCTTCGGTACGGTTACCACTCAGGAAGTGGCAGATGTGATTCTGGCCACCACCAATCAGGAAATAGACCGGCGCGGCATTACCCTGCCCGATATTCGCAAGCTTGGCACCTACAAAGCTGACATCAAGTTGCACCCTGAAGTCACAGCAGTGGTGGAAATTCAAGTCACCCCTCTCTAGCTTCCTGATGCCCAATTTGGCATGAGTGCAACCGCAGAAGTACAAAGATAAACGCAGATGTTTTTGGGATGTAATATCTGCGTTCATCTGCGTTCATCTGCGGTTTTTATTAAAATATCATCTGTAGCGGTTCGTTTTTGAATTGTGATATTTTTTTTGAAACCGCGCCCGACGCGCCCGTGCGCCAAAGAGAGGGGCTCTCACAAATCATTTAGGACTGCTATACAATGTTTATAAGAGCTGAATGTTTAAAATGGTTAGCAATATTAATTTTCAATCCGTCAGCGACCGCCAACCACCTCAGAATATTGAAGCTGAAGAGAGTATATTGGGCGGCATTATGCTCGATCCGGAAGCCCTAAATCGGGTTGCTGAAATTCTCCGCCCAGAAGTTTTTTCTATTACCGCCCATCAAACTATCTATCGAGCGGCGATCGAACTCCACAGCAAAGGTCAGCCCACAGATTTGCTGGGAGTTCTGGCGTGGCTTTCTGACCACAACCAGATCGAGAAAGTGGGCGGGCAAAGCAAGCTGGCACAGCTGATAGACCGCACCGTCAGCGCTGTTAATATTGACCAGTATGCGGCGCTTGTTGTCGATAAGTATCTGCGCCGCAAGTTAATACAAGCAGGTCACGAAGTTATCGCGCTGGGGTACGAAACAGCTACGGAACTTCCTGCAGTTCTGGATCGGGCAGAGCAAACCGTTTTTTCGATTACTCAAGAGCGCCCCCAGCAGGGTTTGATTCCCCTCTCCGAGACGCTCATCTATACTTTTCAGGATATTGAAAGCCGCAATCAGGGTATGGCGCTACCAGGATTGCACTGCAATTTTTACGATCTGGATGCGATGACCGGCGGCTTTCAGCGTTCGGATTTAATTATTGTAGCCGGCAGACCGGCAATGGGAAAAACCAGTTTCGCTCTAGGAATCGCTCACAAGATCGCCACGATTCACAAATTGCCGGTTGCTGTTTTTAGCCTGGAAATGTCTAAGGAACAGTTGGGGCTGCGGCTGCTCTCCAGTGAGGCGGGTATTGAAAGCAACCGGCTGCGGGCTGGGCGCATCGCTCAAAATGAGTGGGAATCGGTGAGCAGCGCTATTGGCTCTCTCTCTGAATTGCCTATTTTTCTTGACGATACTGCCAACATTACCGTCACTGAAATGCGCTCGCAAGCTCGCCGTCTGCAAGCTGACCAAGGTGGGGCGCTGGGACTGATTTTGATAGATTACTTGCAGCTGATGGAAGGGGGAAATACTGACAATCGTGTGCAAGAATTGTCTAGAATTACGCGCTCGCTTAAAGGCTTGGCCCGCGAACTTCATGTTCCGATTATTGCCCTGTCTCAGCTGAGTCGGGGGGTGGAGTCTCGCACCAACAAGCGCCCGATGATGTCTGATTTGAGAGAATCGGGTTCTATCGAACAAGATGCGGATATCGTGATTATGCTCTATCGGGATGAATATTACAATCCGGACACCCCTGACCGGGGAATTTCAGAAGTGATTATTACCAAACACCGGAATGGCCCAACTGGCACTGTGAAGTTGCTCTTTGACCCGCAATTCACTCGCTTCCGAAATCTCGCCAATCCCCAGCGGCACTGAGAAATCGTAGAAACCGGGTTTCTTCGGCGAAACCCGGTTTCTGGCCCCGATGTTTAACACGAGAGACCGGGAGCATCCCGTTTTTGCAAAGATTGTCACCCTCACCCCCCGTTCCCCCCCTCTCCCAGGGCGGGAGAGGGGGGAAAAATAAAGAATTCTCCCCTCTCCCCTTGTGGGAGAGGGGTTGGGGGTGAGGGGGATTACAAAAATGGGATGCTCCCGAGAGACCTGGTTTCTGAAACGGTCAGTTAGCCAGCAATCCTGATTAATTCCACATCGAATTTCAGGGTGGCGTTGGGAGGAATGACTCCGCCGGCACCCCGGGCACCGTAACCCAATTCCGGGGGAATAATCAACTCCCGGCGTCCGCCGACTTTCATCGTGCCGACGCCTTCATCCCAGCCTTTAATCACCTGGCCAACACCAATTTTGAACTGGAAAGGCTGCCCCCGATCGCGGGAACTGTCAAACTTTTTGCCATTTTCCAGGGTGCCGGTGTAGTGAACCACTACCGTCTGGCCGGGTTTGGGACTCGCCCCGGTTCCTTCCTGGATATCGACATACTTGAGGCCGGAATCTGTAGTAATCACAGGTTTAGAATTCTCCGTATTGCTGCTGTCAGCGCTAGCTACTAGCGCTTCGTTTATCGTATCTTGACCGACGGCTGCGCTGCTTTTTGTGGCCGCAACCATTTGTGGTGCGGTCGGTGGCATTTCTGCCACACTTGCTACAGACCGGTTGGCGCTCAGTTGAGTCACCACTATCACCAGACAGCAAGCAAGCATTACCCCCAAGGCAATAAGAATTTCTCGCAAATCAGTCCTCCCCGCTTTGATAAACTTACCTGCCCGCCTTAAAATTCAGGTCCGCTCTTCAGTGTAATCCCAAATGCTCCCAACTGTAGCAACCGCACAACTAAACCGCCACTGACTTCCCGCTTTTCGCGGCTTCCCCCTGTTCCCGTTTCTGCGCCGGCTGCCTCTGAAGCGGTTCAAATCAGTGGGGGCCAAAAATTCCCGCCCCTTCAGCGCCAGAGCCTATTTTCCAGATCGCGCACCTGGCGTTCGAGCCGGTCGAGGCGTCCCCGCAGCTCATCCATTTCCGATTGGCGGGGAACCCCCAAATCCTGCAAAGCATTGCGCAATTGCCGCTGCATCTGCGTCTCCCAGTTTCCCTGCTCTGACTTGAGCTGCTTCATCAGATCGTCCACAAAAGTCTTGGCTTGGTCGGGATTGAGCTTGCCATCTCTGACCCACTCCTCACTGACTTCCCGGAGTTTCTCCGCCACGAGGGAAGTGGTGCCAATGCCAATCATCAGCAGCTGCTTGAGCAAATTATTGCTATCCATCCTGTCTTCCTGTCACTTGGTTAAAAAAGGCAGCCCAAAGGCAGCCACAAAGCTTCAGGGTTGAGTCGGAACCCTTCCAGCCTCCAGTTCTATTCTGTCAAAATATCTTCTAAGCGATATTTCCTCACTCCTGCCGATGCCTGAATGCCCCAAGTGCCATCAACCCACTGATTCTCAGGCCATTGCCTGCCCCTACTGTCGCACGGAACTCAAGGCTTATGGCCATCCGGGCATCCCCCTGTACCGCTCTAACTCAGAAGAATTTCTCTGCGACAGCTGCACTTACCACGAAGACGGCACCTGCAATTTCCCCCAGCGCCCCCACGCCAAAACCTGCACCCTTTACCACGACAAGTCTCAGCCACTGGTCGAGCCGCCGGCCAGCCGCTACCGGCCCAGCCGGCTGCAACTCGTGAGAGCTTGGTGCCGGCGTAATCCAGCTGTCCTGATTTTAGTCGGTTTGGGACTGATCAGTTTCCTGCTCGCTCTGTGGCGGCGCTAAGAGTGCCGGTCTTGCAAGGCCCTCCGAACGCCATACCTACGGATATAGCTCGTAGGACAGGCATCTTGCCTGTCCCTGTCCCTACGAGCAAAGGTTTCGGCCTTGTCCATTACTGACCTGGACATTGCTATATTATGTCCGGTTGATTAATTCTAGCTGTTAGGCTTTTAACCTGCTTTTTCCTGGAAAGGAGGCAGAGCCGACCGCTGGCGTTCCCAGGCTCTGCCTGGGAACGAGGGGAAACGAGGGGAAGCTGTAGGGGCGGCCCCCGTGGCCGCCCCCC
>Ga0114941_100093_pt1 | contig 18911 bp, 12 predicted proteins | sample DevilsHole_FD_89580 | JGI IMG/M metagenome (GOLD analysis project Ga0114941, IMG submission 89580) | Groundwater microbial communities from Devils Hole, Nevada to study Microbial Dark Matter (Phase II) - Devils Hole | ecosystem: Environmental > Aquatic > Deep subsurface > Groundwater | place...
CTTTCAAACTATTCTTTTATCAAAGGTTCGGTGCCGTGAGGGCCTTCAGGTCGCTTGCGCTTCCCCTCTCCTCACCGCGCTTTACTACTGTAACAAGCCTCAAATAGTTTGTCAAGCATTTTCGGGAAAATTTTTGATATTTTTTTCAAAAATCCTGAAGTGCCCATCTGGCAAGGGTTTGAGATCGATTGGCATCGCTGCCCATACATTTGAGGCCGGTTGTTATGGCACTACTACCAGTCAAGAGCGAAGTCCAGCTTGAGGGCCAGGTCGCTGCCGTAACTCCCGTTCAGGCCGCTTATATTGACCCTGTGCCACCCTAACGTCACAGCGATCACCTTGGGGAGTGCCAGACATCCCGTCAGCCTTAATCCCAGGCCAAGAGCCAACAGGCCATTTGGCTTGGCCTTTCGACCTCCTTTCTATCTTTTGGCCCTTTCTTCTACTTGATTTCTTTGCCGAAGGCTTCCCAGCTCGCTCAATAGCTGCTATAATTCAAGCGCGTCTGCTAAGCTGCCTGTGGTCGCTTTCAATTAAAACTTATGACCTTTATCTAGGTGCCGGTTGAATTTCTTTACTTGTTCAATGCACGCATATACCAATGCACTAACCTTCCCCTTCCTTGTAAACCCCTTTTTTCACTTTTTGGGTTCCAAGTTCAGAAATACTCTGACAAGAGCAGACACAAACTCCTTGACGCTCACCCCCAAAACTCAACCTCTACTCCCAGTTCTCCGGTAACACGGATCCTCAATGCCTGGATATACTATAAATATTTTGGCTAGCTTAGGGGAAGAATTATAAACTCAAGAATCGAAAATTAGTTAGATATTGGGAGAGTCTTAAAATCCTAAAAATAGCGATCCTTCAGGCTGTAATCATCTGGATCGCTCTCCATTCATAACATATTTTCCTTCCTGCTGTAGGAAATCCTGTCCGATGGCGTCAAACTCAAAGCAAAACAAGTCGGGAAGTAGCTAGTCTTCCTTACTTGTAGAAATCTTCAATTTTGACATCTGTGGGTTGAGTGCCTGCGATCTTCCGAACCATAAGTTTGCTCTCCTTGGGCGTTTTGTAAATATAGCGAAGGCCATCCAGCTTTCCTGCATTTAGGAGTTTTTGCCAGTCACCAGCGTTAATTTTGACGGTGACAGTTTGACCGCAAGCGTTGTAGTACATGTCATTAGTAATCACACCTCCCGACCAGCCGTAGAAAGCAGCCGGGTCCTCGTAGAATACTTGCAGAGTAGTAGATGAACCAGTATTTAAGGTTTTCAGGCAGTCCTGAGTTTGAGCAAGAGCTTGCTCGTGACCGAAAGAGAAGACCAAAGAAAGTGCCAACAGCAAAGCAACTGCAATTCTTTTCATGGTTAATAACCCGCTTTTAAGCAGGGATAAAATAGGAACCAGTGACTAAATTTGAAGCAGCTTTATTTTGAACAGGGTTAGATCGTCTGCGTGAGGATCTATAAACACTGTTCTCGTTTGAAAGAGCCTCTTTTCGCTTGACATGTTATCTTTTCACAGAAGAGCGCTCGCTGGGCTAACGGAAAACCGTACTCCCAGGTAGTGATTCCACTACTCTCCGTCAAGAGCGAAACCCAGCTTGGGGGCCAGTTCACTGTCGGCAGAGAGCCGGTGAACTATTTCACCAGGAATGATCCTGTTGGCCCTACCAAACAGGGGTTCCTGGGCTGCTGCCTGAGAACGAGGAAAAAGAGGTATGTGGGGGCCGGCCCCCATGCCACTGATGTCTGGTAGAGACGCGACTCGGCTTTCTACAACTGCGCGGTAAAAACCGGCACGACCCGCTCCCGCCGCACGCCTCTTATATCATCTCCGGTCAACTGTCCCGATTAATTTTTCTGTCCATCTTCCTCTTTCCACCGGCTTCTTGGCCTTGTTGGCCTGTACCTTGCGGGAAGCCGCCGCCTCCTGTAGCGGTTCGGTTCATTATCAAGTTTAAGCTGACACCAATGGCCACCCACGGAGACTGGCCCCACTTGGAGCAACCCCACCCCCAACCCCCTCCGTGAATTTGGGGGTGGGGATTGACCCCCTATCAATATCCCAACAGTCTCAGGAATTTGCGACTCCACATCTTTGATCCACCGGCCACTAGAACCCGCTCGCCCCAGAATCCACCACCCAGACGAGCTGCCCCAGCTTGACCGCAAGTCAGCAGGCACAGTGTATCCCACCGGCAGCCGGCAGCCCCCTTTGATTGACCCCGGCCCTGGGCCAGCTCCCAATCTGCTGGAACCCTCCCCGATATCCGCCAAATCAGAGCCTTTAAAATTCGCGCTGTAGCGAACGAAAGCCGGGTGCTGTGTGTGATTCTACCTTCCAGGAGAGGCATGGGAAAGACTGGCATGAGCCAGAAATCGGGACTCTGGCAGCAATGAGAGCGGTGCGGGAGGCGCGAATTCTCGTGGGTTCCACTCTCCGCCTCTGGGTACCGGCAGGTTCAGAAACTTTGAAAACCAGCTTATTTCTGGCAAAGAGATCAGACTGTTTGCGGTGCTGGCGAACACCCAGACATCCCTCCCCGCTGCCAACCTTCCATTTCCACCAACTCCACACAAACAGAATTGAGAAATTCTCTATCCACCTCCTCTGGCAGCTCGGACCCCACACTTTTGATTTCCTCAAAAAGAGAATCAGCCATCTCTTTTACTTCCTGATAAGCCACATCCCCGTTTCTGATGGCTAGCAGAAAGCCGGCATCACCGGCTTTCTTCCGGCTGACATTCAGCACCCCATCTCTCAGGATCTCTATCCCCATACGCAGCAGCCGAATGCAATGCGACATGTGCTTGGCATCATATCCGCATTTCTTCTCCAAAACCTTCCTCTCTGGATTTCTTCCCAACTTCCACTTGCAGTAAGCATCCCATTCATTGATCGCCTGCCGGTAGCCTTGCGAAACGTGCAGCAGATGGATAAAGTCATTTGTAGCTCTCGTATATTCTTGAACCCTTGGCAACACCTCTTCTGCCAGGGGGTGCTGCTTGAGAATTGCCTTATAGTCAATCTTTTCCAAAAGCAAATCTCTCAGCTGCTGCGCCGGCTCCAAAAACTCGATGCAGTCCCGGACTAGCATGTAAAGGAATTCCAGAAAAGCGTTCATCTCAGCCTTCGTTAAAGGCTTGTAATTGTCGTCATTCAGTCCAAATTCCTGGGGAACAGGTTTTCTTTCCGGGGGGTGCAGCAGCCATTTCCGGTGAGTTTCAACCCGCTTTATTTGCGCGTAAGCGTAACCGGCAAAAGACCCCCTGACTTTTTGAGACAGGAAAGCGGAACGGTAAGAGAGCAGCTTTTCACCCACAGGAGATATGTGGGCGTAGAACTCCCTGTCCATCCAAAGCGTTTCTAGAATGTTGGGATTGTTGTTAAAAACCAGCGACAAAAACTTTCTTAACTCATAGACTGTACAGTCTTTGACCCCATCTAGCATCGGGTAAAGCCCCGTTCCTGGATCTGTGTCCCAGCCGCTATCTTTCTGCTCAAACGTCTTGAACCCCAGGTAATAATCTTTCGGCGCAATAAAAACTCCCTTATAGTCCAAGTCCGACTCTGGTCTAGAAGTCCCATAGGCGTGACTCCCTGTAAGGGCAAGTAAAATTAGTCTGGACTCTACGGCGATTCTCTCCATTAATAATCCTCCTGTCGCAGTCGGTACAGCCTGCTTGCCTGCAAAGCAGCCTGCAAAAAGCAGCCCCACCCGCCAGCTCGCCTCTAATACTATAATAACAATACAAATTGTCTCCTGCAGCAAGCGTGCGCGGTGGCCCTTGGTTCCAGGCTTATGCAAACCCGATATTACCCTCGTTACTAGCCTCATTTTGGGAAAGCCGCTAACGAGGATCAGCCTCCTGTCAAAGTACAAGCAGATTAAAATATAAGCAACTTAATTATGCCGCTACATTCTGCCGCTATATGCGCACCGGATATAATATCACTTTGCTATCCACCGGCAGTGTAGCGCGGATCGGGAGCCGCAGTGGGAGCGAGAAGGGGATTTTTAATGCGAGAAGCCTAATACTCCCATCAGCAGCATAAAACTACTGGAGTTGCATCAGGATGATTGAAATTTTTTTCACAACCTCGAAAATCCCCTCTTCCTCCCCCTCCCCGCATGCGGGGAGGAGGTTGGGGGTGGGGTTATTCATGCCACCGGCAGCATAAAACTACTGCCCTTTCCCTCCCTCATAAACTTCAGGATTGACGCAATAAGGCAAGGGCTCGCCTTTAAGTCCAGCAGCCAAGTTACAAGCAGCCATAATAGCCATTTGCCAGCGAGTTTGGCGCGACGCACTGCCAATGTGGGGGCTGACAATCAGATTATTCAGTGTCAGCAACTGGCTATTCAAGGGAATAGGTTCTGGTTCCGTTACATCCAGTGCCGCACCGGCAATTTTACCACCACTCAGCGCCCGGTAAAGAGCCTCTGGATCTACTACACCTCCCCGCGCCGTATTAATCAGGATAGCCTCAGGCTTCATCAACTCAAACTGCCGGTCGCTAAATAGGTGATAAGTATCCTCAGAAAGGGAAGTGTGAATCGTGACAAAATCCGATTCCCTCAGCAAGACATCGAATTCTGCAGGCTCAGCACCAATGGATTGTTCCAGTTCACGGTCGCGCCGGTGCCTGCTTAAATAGAGAACCCGCATGTTAAAACCAGAGGCGCGACGGGCGACAGCCTGACCAATGCGTCCAAACCCGACGATACCTAGCGTAGCACCGGCAATCGAAGAACCCAGCAATAAATCAGGCTCCCAAGTCTGCCAATAACCGGCGCGAGTGTACTTATCCGCCTCCACCACCCGCCGCGCAGCTGCCATCAGCAACGACCAGGCAAAATCAGCCGTCGCATCAGTTAAAACATCAGGAGTGTTCCCAACTGGAATACCCCGTGCTGTAGCCACCGGAATGTCAATATTATCGTAGCCAACCGCCATCTGGCTGATCACCTTAAGAGACGCCCCCGCCTCGATCAGCTGTCTGTCAATCCGGTCAGTCAGCAAGCACAGCAAACCATCGATTTGTTTGACCTTTTCTAGTAACAATTCGTAAGGGGGAGGCAGGCGCTCTGGCCAGACTTCAACTTCAGCTAGAAGGCGCAGCCTATCCAGCCCACCATCAGGAAGGCGGCGAGTAACAAACACTTTGGGTTGAGACATGCTTTTGAGAAAGAGTTTGGGATTAGTATAGCAATAGACAGTTAGTTTAGGACATGATAGTTATAGGGAAGAGCTGTCCTGCGAGTTATAGACGTAGGGCAGGCGTCCCGCCTGCCCAGAAAGTCTAATGTCCTAATCTAAGTGGCTACTGCTATAAAAAAGTATTCTAGGATTTGATGACTTCAGAAAACATGCCTAAACTTTTATCTCTCGTTATCTCTCGTTCCCAGGCTCTGCCTGGGAACGCGGTTAGGTCGGCTCTGCCTCCTTTATATAATAAGCAGATTAAAAGCGTAACAGCTGATCTCGGCGCTCACCCGCCCCTACCAACCTTTGCTACCCGCAGATTGACACTAGAAAAGCAGAACTCAGTAGGGTGCGTTCCTGAGGAACGCACCCTGGCAAATATAGCAATATTCACGCTCGGTTCGGACACGCTCGTCGGAATGATCGCCTATTCTACGAGGTCCCGACGTAGGGCAGGCGCTCGAAAAGCCCGTTCCCGTGCGTAGCTAGTGCTATACCAGCCTATTGCCAAAAAGCCGGTCAGCAGAAGTTGGCGGTGAGTTGAGAGAAAGCCAAAGCCCGAGTTAGAAGTCACAAGGATGAAAGCCGAATTAATTCTGCCTTCACCCTTCATCCTTCATGTGTCTAAGAAAGGGCCAGCTGTTGCCCAGGCTCGCCCATCAAACTGGAGAATACCTCCCTGAGCTGGGCCAACAGCTGCTGCTGGTACTCATCCGTCTGCTGAAGCTCATGCAGACCGCGCAGAGCCGCCTCCAGCTTTTGCCGCAGATCGTTGAGCTGCTCTTGTACCGGCTGGAGCATCTGTTGATAGAGATTAACCTGACCCCAGAGTTCAGCTGCTGCTTTTTGCTGTTCAAGCAACTGTTTCTCCAGCCGATCGAGCTCGCCCTTGCTCGCCGCCAGATCAGCCGCCTCACGGGAGATCATCTCCTCCGCTTGCTCAATGCTCAGCCGCATCTGCTCAATTTGCCTTTCCAGATTTTGCAGATCCTCAGCCATCTGTTGCCGCTGCCCCTCCATTTGAGCCTGGACAGAGGCAAAATCCAGCTGACCGTCCAGTCCGGTGCCAGCGGGCTTGCCAAGACGCCGCCACAGCACTGCTTGGTGCTGGCTGAGAATTTCCTCTCGCTCTCGGAGATTGCGGCGCTGTCCCACCAGCGTTTCATTCAGCATCTGGTAGCGATCTTGTTCCTCTGCCAGTTCGGCTTCCACCTGCCGGCGGTCGTAATCACTGACTCGCTGGAGTTTCGCTTGCACCTCATCAAGAGTCTGGCGCTGCATCCCCAGCTCCTCTTCCTGATCCCCCACAAAGCGGCGCACCTTTTCCAAATCCTGCTGCAGCTTCCCCACCACATCCTGCAGCTCGTCCAAAGGCATCCGCTCGAGCGCTTCCACATCCACTTTTTGGCTGACACTGACCTTATGGGAAGTCTCTGCCAGCAGGTTAACTTGCACGAGCAGCTCTTCAAAGGTCTGCAGGTTCAGCGCTAGCGTCTGAGCGTACTCCTGTTTGAGTTTGAGGCTGCTGTGCTGCACCTTCAACTCAGAGCGAGCCTGCTCTAGAGAAGACTGGGCTTGCTCCCAATCTTGAGTGCGATTGTGCAGCTCTTTAGCTTGCCGGTCTACCTGCTCTTGCAGGGTTTGGGCTGCCGCCCGTTTTTGTTCCAGCTGCTGCCAGTGGTGGTTGAGGACAGACTGCTGCTCCCCAACCCCCTCAAATGCCCCATTCAGCATCTCCTGTGCCTGGTTTGCCGGTGCCTGCGCACAGAGCCGGTCGAGCAATTCCTGGATATAGTTAGCCTGCTGCTCGTCCTTGCTCTGCCCAGAGCCCTGCGGCACTTGCCCCTGCAGCTCCTCCAGACGCCCCATCTCACCTCGCAGGTTTTCCCAGGCTGCCTCCAGTTCCTGACGGTTACGCTCCAGTTCTTCCCGCTGCCGGTTCGCCTCCTCGCGGCTGCCTTCAATTTCCTGTCGCTGCGCCTCCAGCCGCTCAAATTCTTCCTCCATCTGTTCGAGCTGTTCTTCCCGGGCTTGCAATTCCATCTCCCGGCGATTGAGCTCCTGACTTTGGTAAGTTAGCGACTGCTTCCACTGTTCAATTTCTTCTTCCTGGGTCTTGAACTTGTCCTGCTGGCGGGAGAAACTTTGCAAAATGCTGACCATTTGACGAGCCGTATCCTGATGCACCCGCTGCACTTGTTTGCCCGGCCCCAGGTCCACGAGCACCAGTGCCCCCGGACTGAAGTTGGTCGCTTCCTCAGCTGGAATCACCTCTTCACCCGTCACGGCAAACCAACTCTGCTGTTCCCCCCGCTGACTGGCCAGCAGTTTGAGTTCAGTCTTGCCGCCACCGAGGCCAAAGCCACTTTTCTGTTTTTGTACTTCTGCTAGATACAGCACGCCGATCGTCCTCTTGATATCTCTATGGCCAATTTTTGACTAAGCCTTCCTATGAGGATTTAGTTGATCTCTAAACCCAGCTTAGGAGGACAAAGCCATCCCACCACCTAGCTTCCAGTCTAACCGAGGTGCCCATCGCCAGCTGAACTAACACTTGTGCCGGCTGGCGATCCCGAGATTTAAGGGTGCAGCTCTGCAACAGGGTTGGGTAATTGACATAGCCAGACTTGCCTTTCCAAACCAGTTTACGACACGCGAAAACATCTCACCCCCAGCAGGGGGATTTTCAATCACAGTCCTCGAAGCAAGGACTCGGATCTCTAGCAGCGCCCTGGGGCGCGGGGTGACGCCTGACGCGAGCATCCCGGTTGTGCAAGCGTAGCCCATATCAATGCGACAATGATTTCAGCAGGGGGTAGGAAGAGACGATTTTTGGCCAGCGAATCTTTGGAAATGGGATTGAAACACGCCTCACTGCCAGACAGTCCAGCTTCCGACCGCAGAGATCACGCCGGACGAGTTTCCTCATCCCACCTGCCGCCCCGATCGATCAGAGCAAAAAGGCCAAAGAAAACAGGCAAAAGAAGAATTATTTCTTTTTCGGTTTTCCTTTGTGCTGTTTCTTTTATTGTGCCTCATAACTGCCCCATTCTTTGCAACTGCCGCCGGGCTTAAATCCCGTGTGGAAAAATTCCCCCTTTACCTGCATAACCTTTGTGGGACAGGCCGGCACTGGCGGATTGCCGGCGCTCCACGAGCGACAGGCAACCGGCAGCAGTATCCTTGGCTTTGGATAACTTCCCGCTGCAGTTCTCAAACGTCCGATCATTATATCACTGCAGGTAAGTGCCGGTCGTGCCGGCAGTCCAAGTTAAGCAACCCCCACCCCTCAGGTGACACAGGCTCTTTTCCCCCTAGCAGTTTTATCCGGCAGTTTAATAGCCGCCACAGCTATACAGCTATTATAAATGATTTGTGAATTATGTTTTTCCCTTTCTTAACGCTCTTTCCCGGGGGCGGGAAAAAAAGGTTAAGCAGTTTGAACGGCCCGCAATCCGGTTAAATGTTTCCGTATTTTTTAGGTAATCGCACACTCCAGGAAAGTCGGGCCGACACTATTGCTGCCCCTGCGCTACCTGTTGTGCCTTGAGGAGCCAGCAGTTTTTGAATCACAGCACCTAATCGGGAAGCCCGCAATTCATCCCCGGGGGGAAGCGGCTTTCAAAGTCTTGATGGTGTGAGCAGGAGCAGAGGGGGAGAGGGCAACAACGGATTGCAGAGCGAATGTAACCAACAGAGGTGGATCGCCAGCGGGTGGGGGAATGAGTCTGATTGCTGGTGACACCCTCGCCCTGGCACCCCTCACAGACAGCCAATGGGCAGGGAAGAAAGCAGCAGCCTCGGTCAGTGTTAAATTAAACTAAAAGTTGAAACTCAACCCACAGCAACCAGCTTGCGCCACAGCCCCCGCCTGCGTGCCAGTACCGGCTTAACGCCAACAGCCCACCGCTTCCCCTGTGGGTAAACGCGAGTGGCTGTCGAATACAGCCAGATCCTTCCGAAACTCTTGGCGCTATTCTATGGCGTGCCCAAGAAACGCTAGCCGTTAGAGCGATCTCTGGTCTTGCTGCTTGCAGACTCATCGGGAGCGCGTTCCCCAAGGATTGAAACTTCTACCTGCAAACGCTGGCGCCGGAAACACAAAAGTTAATCGCTTTTTTCCAACCGGAAGGTCAAACAGCCATTGGATAGCGCCTTTGGGCAGCCGTGTGGGCCATCGTTTCCGGTGCGGCTTAAACCCCCATCGCTCCCATCCGCCGCAAATATCCCCTCCCAAGAGAGCCAGCGCAGAGGCAGGCGAGGCGGACGATTTGCCGTCTGTGAGGCTGCTAAAAGCCAAACTCGATGGCCTGTGGCTTTACAGAAGTTAACAAATTGGCAGCTAATTTTCGTGTAAACTAACAGATAAGTGAAGTGATACCCCAATTTACCTGACGCCAAAAAAGCATATAAAAGGATTAAGCAGCAGAAAAAAAAGCTCTCAGGCCGCTTGGCCGGTTGTCGAATAATATTTACAGAGTCGGGTTGGAGCGGGTGAGGCATAATTTTATTTAGCCAGGTGCTTGACAGCCCTATAACAGCAACGTTCAGAGTGGCAATCACAGATAGAATGGCAAGTTGCTGCATTCAGGAGCCAGAATACGGTCACGATTGAGGAACGATAGTTGAGGTTTTTTGTTACTTTATTAGAGCGATTTCAAGCTGGCTAATCCCTACCTTGTCAAGTTAAAATATCGAATAACCTGGAGCTAAAAGCATATTTTTAGCTGATAATTTTTGAGAACGACATGGAAGCAAATATCCTTGGTAGCGCTTGGGGATTGAGTGCGTGCCGATTTGAGAACTATACCGAAATAAAGCGGAAAAATGCTGGCTTTTCCCGCAGCGGGCGGGCACACGGCTGGCCCTTACAGGTCGGCCTCAAAGCTGGCCCCCAGTCGGATTGAGAATATTTTTGCCAGTTTGGAATGCTGTCTGCGGATTCGCTTGCTTCGATTTTTACATGCCGGCGCTGCCGGCTTTCAAAAAGCAGCACGATCCTGACGGGAAGGAGGGAAAGTACCTGAAATCAATTCAGGGCTGGTATAAGAAAGAGAAAGCCAGACTTCACAGCATCTTGGACAAAAAAAGTTAGGCCATTTCAGCAGGCGCAAAGTAGGCGACGCTTCAGTTATATATTGCGCCTTCAATTGGAGAATCTTTGCGCTCCCGCCCCTACTAACGAAAAAATGTGCCTGTCCGATTCAATATTTTATCAACCCAACAGCTAGATTAATAATTAACTACCGCCAGACAAATCGGCGAGATTAGGGTTGGCGTTTATTGGGAGCATAAGCTAGCAATCAGCGAGGGAAAATACTGCGGGCGTAACGCACGCACAAATCCAGATAGCCTCCCTCCGACAGAAGGTAAAGGCTTCAAGCGCTGGCGTTTTGACTCGTCGATCGCCAGCTGCGATCCGGATTGCAGTATGCGGATTGGCAAGAGTCTGGCACTTCTCCAGCAAGTTTCAGCAATCCGAAACTATCACAGGGGATAAAGGAGGCTTATTTTAGTTATTTATTGCCAGCGTATTTAGACTTTTTTGGGGGGATAGAACCAAATAAAGTCCGAAATATTAGAGGTATTTTTAACGCAGTAAAAACCGGTTTATTTATCGGAGTAAATAAAATATGTAGCCCAATAATCGGTCGGGGCTTGTGCGGAACCAAACAGTGGCCGATAGTCAGCGCGGCTCTGAACGGATAGGTCAATATTCTGCCCGGAATGTACCGCCCGCTCGATATCGACCGTGCGGGGGCGCGTTTATCAATACCTTTCCTGGAAAGTCAGAATATGTGTAAACCGGCCCCTACTAGGGGGTTGTTGAAGAACCCCTTAAGAGTGAATCTATTAAGAATCTTGGCCCTGATTAAAAATTAGGGCGGCTGCGCAAGTGCCGGCGGGAAACTTGTCGGACCCGATCGCCAGACTGGGGACGGGGTTAGGGATCGGGGTTCTGGGGGCAGGAAGGAGAATCTCACACCAGGCGCTGCCCCCCAACGCCCTCACCTCAAAACTCGCAGTGACTTCCGACGCAGAAACCTCAAGTCCCAACGCCCGTCTGCCCCCTCTTCCCAAGAGTCCGGCTTTAAACTGGGAGCCGTGGGACCTGAGATTAGGTAGATTCTCCCTGAACGCCTGCTCTGGAGAGCGCCACTCCAAGAAAAGGCTTTGTGGAAGCCGCGTCGCGACTGTAGCGCCTCTGAAAATGCTACCACTGAGTAATAGCGCCGGAATTTCACATAATAGGGTAAAATCCGCCTGGTTAGTTGCTGTGTGCCATCGGGCTGCCAAGAGGGTCGCGGCGGGCCGTGGCAATTCTCGAACAGCCAGCAGACCGCTGCTCAACAGATGCCGGCGGACGCAAACAGTTTTAAGGAGAGCTTTTTAGCGGCATGCAGGGAAATTTAAATGAAATCGATATCCGCAGCATCCTGGAACTCATTGAGTTGGGACAGCGAACCGGCGAACTGTTCGTAGAAGCCTATAGTTCCCCCGTAACACCCTTGTGTGCTGTGCGAGATCACTATAGAAACCGCGATACCAGCCCCCGGGGGCAGTCGTGGTTTGTCTTCTTTTTCAACGGTCAAATTATATATGCCGCGTCTGATAGCGACAGCAATTTGTCTCGCCTGCGAGACTATCTGCGCCGCTATAAGGCAGAGACAGCCCTAGACAGAATCAAGGTATCAGCGATTGCCTCCACCAACGCACCAGAGTACGGCTACCTGTGGGCGCTGCTAGAAAACCGCGTCCTCACCCCAGCCCAAGGGCGCAACATCATCCACAGTATGGTGCACGAAACCCTGTTTGACCTGCTCAGCCTCCACCAAGGTTCGTTCATCTTTGAGATGGGACCGGCTCTAGCACCGCAACTGACCACCTTGGAGATTGGATCTCTGGTGACGAAGATAATGAAGCGCGTCCAGGAGTGGAAGCAGTTTCACCCCCACATTCAGTCGCCCAATCAGTGTCCAGTGATTTCAGAGCCGGAAAAGCTGCGGGAAGCCTTACCAGAAAACATCTTCAAGACCCTGACTCGCTGGGCGGATGGCCAAACCACCATACTGGGGCTGGCTCGCTATCTGAATCGAGATGTTTTGACGGTGGCGCGAGCCATTTACCCCTATGTGCAGCAGGGTTTGGTGCAGCTGTCCTATCCAGCCAATGAAGCGGGCACCGCCTGTAAATGGGACTTGGGACTGGGCCAACCGGCCAAAGTGCCCCGCATCGTCTGTATCGATGACGAAGTGGCCGTTCGCAAGTCAGTCGAGTATATTCTCAGCCAGCACGGTTACGAAGCCACCGCGATCAGCAATCCCCTGAAGGCCCTCAGTCTGGTTTTTCAGCTCAAACCCGACTTGATCCTGTGCGACATTACCATGCCCGAACTCGACGGCTACGAAATCTGTGCCATGCTCCGCAGATCCACAGCCTTTCGCCAGACTCCGATCGTCATGCTCACCGGCAAAGACGGCTTTATTGACCGAGTTAAGGCGCGGATGGTTGGGTCTACAGACTACCTGACCAAGCCATTTGGCGAAAGTGAGTTATTGATGCTGGTGGAAAAATATGTCGGGCGGGGATATCCCGAACACCCTCAACCTGAAAGATTGCTAGAAAAAGACATACAAACAGAATTAGACTTAGATATACCAGATGCTTCCTCTACCCAATCTGCACCTTTGATCTGAGCCCCAGCACCTGCCCTCACCAACGAGGGGCAAAAGTCCCCCACCGTGGGGTGCCCCCAGCGGAGCCGCGTTTTCTGTGACTCCCTCTCCGGCTGATATCAGATCCGATTGATTGAGGGCAGCGGTGGGGAGAGGGCGAGAGGGCGAGAAAAATTAATCAAAGGCAATTAACCGGACTCAATCTAACCCGAAACAGTTGCTCTGGCGCAATCCCAGCTACCGGGGTGGGATTTCCTGACTCCCCGACCCCACTGGCTGGCTGCTCCCAGCCTGCTGTAAGTCTTGCCGAGTTGGGCAGCGCAACAGCCCGCACATGCTTCTCACCTGAATCCGCCCCGGACTCAACCGGCTCATACCGATTTTCAGGTCTGTTGGGTTTAACCTCTGAGCTGCGACTGATGCGTCGCCGCTACAGATGGAATTTGTCCATGCCCTGCGGTCTTCGGGCTGACAGCTGCAGCGCCCTGGTGCCGGTGAATCTGCCGCACTGCCGGGAAAATCGACATCGGGGCGGGCATGGAGCGAGCGGGGCGGCGCTGGCCTGCGGCTTGGGGCGGACAGCCTATTCCATAGCTACAAGCTAAACTGTGCTTGACCCAGTGCCGGCGGGAGTCATTCCCTGCTAAAGCCTTTCTCCCCGAAAGGGAGCGAGCTGCCAGAGGCGCTAACCGGGGGCGGGGCGTCAGTCTTGGCAGTGCCTTGAGCATTCCGGCTGCTGTGCGTGGCCCAGAGCGCTCAATGCCTGTAAAAGCTTTGCTAATCTGGAGCTGTGAGTCAAAGGCCCCGGCCAAGGTGCCCCCCAGCTACTGCCTGAGGAAGATGTCCATATAATATTATATTATATATATTTTTCAGCCCATCCCCAAAACTGCCCGTCCTGACCTGTGTTTTCGCATTTGAGCATCTTTGGCATCAAAGCATTTACCCCCAATCGACAGGCGTGGCCGCTCCCTCAGTCAAGCCCGTGGGGTCAGGCTTTCAGGGAGGTTCCCCAATGAGAGCCGGTGGAGATTTCCCATGAAGAGTTTTTGCCAGCAAGCAGGTAGTTAGCTATGAGTACAGTTCTGGTTGTGGAAGACAGCGTTACGCAACGGGAGATGATCTCAAACCTCCTGAAAGGGAGTGGATTAACCGTTGCCGTGGCCAGTGATGGCGTAGAAGCCATAGATCGAATTAAGGATAATTGCCCGGATTTAGTCGTACTGGATATTGTCATGCCCAGGATGAATGGCTACGAAGTCTGTCGCCGGCTGAAAGCAGATCCCAAAACCCAGAACGTGCCGGTGGTGATGTGCTCTTCCAAGGGAGAAGAGTTCGACCGCTACTGGGGAATGAAGCAGGGGGCGGATGCGTATATCGCTAAACCTTTTCAACCAACCGAGCTGGTGGGAACAGTGAAACAGCTGCTGCGAGGCGTCTGATCGCCTCCCAGGACAGGGTGTGGGGGACTGGGGAGCGGGCGGTGCAAAGGGACTGACAGGCGGGAAAACCAGTCGGGCTGTTGCCTCAAGGTTCGCCAACCCCAACCTGAGGCCCAGAGGGCAGCGGCTGCCACCAGCCCCAACATTGAGAGAGGTTGTAACAGGAGAAAATGCAGGCAAAGCAAACAGGGAGGTTTTGGCAATGGTGGGGAATCCGGACTTTTTACCCGGCATAGGGCCAGATAGGGCTGCCGACGAATTCCAGGAGATCGAAAGTCCTGAGGGTGAGTTGCACCTGAGGTTTTACGTTCCTTCGGGCAACGAGTTCGCCTTACCGGCAAAGGGAATCCGGGAAGTGATTTCGCCGTCGCCAGACCGAATTACCCCGATACCCAATGTGTCTTCCAAGCTTTTGGGAACTCTAAACTTGCGGGGGCGAGTGATTTGGGTGGCGGATCTGGGTCAATTTCTGGGAGACGCGACTCCCCTAAATACCGACCGACCAGAGCTGCCGGTGATTGCGGTCGAAGACTCTGACACTATACTGGGGTTAGCAGTTGACAGAATTGTCGGCATGGAATGGCTGGATGTGGCTCAGTTGCAGAGGCGAACCAGCGCACCAGGCAGTATGGAGCCATTTCTAGAAGGTGAGTGGGTATTGAACGCGGAGGCCGATCGGGTTCTCCGACTGCTGGATCAGGTGAAAATTCTGCGCTCAGCGCGGTGGGCAGGATAAAGAGTTTTAAATTTTAGACCCCAGAGTGAGTCTGAAATTCCCAGTCGGGGCATGCAAAATCGAAGCATATTGGGCAGAGAGGGGCAAATGCCAGCAACTACGGACTACGCACAGGATTACGAACGGGCTCAAATGGCCTACATGCAGGGGAAATACGAAGACGCGGCGGCGATTGTCGATCGCCTGGTAGAGGATTTCCCGGAAGACCCTAGTGCCCGTTTACTGCGGGGCCACATTTACTGCTACGGGCTGCAGCAGTATGAAGTGGCCAAGCAACAGTATGATTTGGTGCTGCGCCTGACTAAGGAGCCAGATTTCATTGATTTTGCCAACAATGGCCTGGCAGACGCGATTCAATTTGAAACCGCAGCAGCTCTTGCAAGCGCTGAGGCGGCTTATGAACCAGACATGCCGACTGAACAGGAAATGGCCGACGATTACTCAACGCCATATGAGGAGCAAAACCAGCCGTGGCTAAATATGGAAGAGTTCGCTATAGGAGGGGATTTGGATCTCGGCTCGCTGGCTTTTGACAGCGGCGAAAGTTTCGCCGTCCCAGATGCTCCCTCCGAGGCGCAAGTCAGTCCCAAGGCCAGATCGAGATCGGCACAGCAGCCAAACAGGGCAACTTCTAGCCCGGAGGCGGCTGACCATTTCCAAGATCCTTTTGCTTTGGGTGAAGACTTGCTGACTGAAGATGGGGAGGAAAACTGGAATCACCAGCAAGTGATAGCGGATCTGCCTGACTTTTTAAGCGCCGATGAAATGCTCGACTTGGAATCCCAAGCCGATCTAATGTCCGGGGATTACGTTTCCCCCTTCAGCACGACAGCTGATTTCGATTCAGAGGATCTGTCAGCGACGCCCGATGTGTTTAACGGGGCCGGATCTCCTTCTCTGTGGCAGGCAAGCCAGCGTGCGGACAGTTCTAGAGAGCTGCCACTCCCACCAAACGCTCCCAATTATCAAGATGGCAGCGAGGAAACTACGGAGCCCCTAGGCGAAAAGCCCCCGGCGTCCGCCTCTGGCCAAAAAAGAGGGGACAGGTTCAGCCCTGGCTATCCGGCGGCTGAAGATGCCACGCTGCTGATGGGATCGCAAGCTTTGGAGGCCGCTGAGGCCCAGTTCCTGCAAGCCGACTACAGCCCGAAGCCACAGGCATCAAACGGGGCCCGCACGGCTAAACCCGATTCCCGCTCGGGGCCGCTCCACTCATCCAGCCCCGGCCAGAACGGATTTAACTCCAACGGCAGTTTCTATCCCGATGCGTCCCTGGAGCCTTTTGGCTCGCCGCCGATCTCAGGAGTGCAAAAAAACTCGCTTTCAGCAGCTGCGCCCCAAAAGCCCGCAGGCGGTCAAGCCATTGACATTTTGGATGAATTTGAGGATTTTGACGACTTCGGCGAAATACCAGATTTTGGCTCGGACGATTCTACAGGGGCGACCCGCCCTTCTGCGGACTTTCGCTTTGGCTCGGATATCGGCACTTCCTCTACCAGCAAAGATTCCGGCTTCAGCGACATGACCGATGGCTCGCTGATTCGGGATGACGAAATATTTAACATTGCCGGCAGCTCCGAGCAGGTGCCCAGTTTTACGCAGGCCGACAGCGGCGCTGTCGAGCCGACTGTTACCCAAGAGCAGGGCTGGCTGGCGTTCTTTGAAAACGCCCCCCTGGCTACGAAACAGATGTGGACGGCTCTGATTACTGGGGCAGTTTCAACCATAGCAGCGGCAGCTGTCAGCTACACGGCGGCTATCTATCCGATTCCGCAGCTAAAAAATGCCGCTATGGCAGCCGGCGCGGGATTGGCCGCCGGTCTGACTGTGTTGGGCATGGGGCAGCTGACGACTAAGCAGATCAAGCGAGCCACCCAAGACCTGCAAGAGAAGTTTGATGCTGTAGTCGGGGGGAATCTCAGCATTCGGGCCTCCGTGTACTCGGAAGATGAATTTGGCATTCTGGCGGCGAAATTCAACCAGATGGCCCGCGTCATCTTCACCACCACTCACGAGGCGCAGCGAAAGGCGGAAGAGCAAGAACAAGCCAAGGAAGACCTGCAGCGCCAGGTGATCCGGCTTCTCGATGACGTGGAAGGGGCGGCGAGAGGCGACCTGACTGTGCAAGCTGAAGTTACCGCTGATGTCCTCGGGGCCGTTGCTGACTCTTTTAACCTCACCATTCAAAACCTCCGGGAAATCGTTCTCCAGGTGAAACAGGCGGCGCGACAGGTGAACAGAGGCTCGTCAGACAGCGAAATGTTCGCTCGCGGCCTGTCTTCGGACGCCCTGCGCCAGGCGGAAGAACTCGCCGCCACCCTCAATTCTGTCCAGGTGATGACGGACGCCATTCAGCGGGTGGCTGAAAACGCCAGAGAGGCTGAAGAAGTGGCCCGCTCCGTGTCCGCCACTGCTATTAAGGGCGGAGAAGCGGTGGAACAAACTGTGGCCGGTATTCTGGGGATTCGCGAAACAGTAGCAGAAACTACCCGAAAAGTCAAGCGGCTGGCGGAATCTTCCCAAGAAATTTCCAAGATTGTGGCCCTGATTTCTACGATTGCCTCCCGCACCAACCTGCTGGCACTTAACGCCAGTATCGAAGCGGCCCGCGCCGGTGAAGCGGGCCGGGGCTTCGCGATCGTCGCCGATGAAGTGCGCCAGCTGGCAGATCGCTCTGCTAAAGCCCTTAAGGAAATTGAGCAAATCGTGATGCAAATCCAGAGCGAAACCGGCTCGGTGATGCTGGCGATGGAAGAAGGAACCCAGCAGGTGATTGAGGGCACAAAGCTGGCCGAACAAGCTAAGCGCTCCCTGGAAGACATCATTCAGGTGGCGAAACGCATTGACGTTCTGGTGCGCTCAATTACTGCTGACACGGTGGAACAAACCGAAACTTCCCGCGCTGTGGCCCAGGTGATGTCCGCAGTCGAGCTGACCGCACAAGAAACCAGTCAGGAAGCGCAGCGGGTGTCCGGCGCTCTGCAAAATCTGGTGGGAGTGGCGCGAGACTTGCTGACTTCGGTGGAGCGATTCCGCGTTGACATGCCGGAAAGGTAATCACCTATTTATTTTTATCCCCCAAAATTAGTCAAAAATTCCCAATCGGGGCATTCTAAATCCTAGCATCTCGGGCAGGGAGGGGCAGTGAAATGCCAGCAACTACGGACTGGTCACAGGATTGCCAACGGGCTCAACTGGCCTGCAGGCAAGGGCATTACGAACAGGCGGCGGCGATTGTCGAGCGCTTAGTGGAGGATTTCCCGGAAAACCCTGGTGCCCATTTAATGCGGGGCCACATTTACTGCTACGGCCTGCAGCAGTATGAATTGGCCAAGCAAGAGTATGAGTTGGTACTGCGCCTCACCAAAAAGTATGATTTAATTAATTTGGCCAAAAATGGCCTGACTGACGCCATTCAATTGCAAACCGCAGCGGCACAAGCATCCGCAGAGGCAGCACCTCAGGCAGATATGCCTGGATCGCCCCCAATTGCCGGCGATCGCTCAACGCCTCCTGAACAGCCGGCCCCAATCAGGCCAAACCTGGATGTGCCGCCTCCAGGAACACCCCCTGTGGGTGCCGGTGAGTTAAAACCGGCAGCGCTGGCTTTTGACAGCGCAGAAACTTTCCCCACCCAGGCAGAAGTCTGCTGTTCGACCGGCCTGATGGCCACACCTCAGCCAAACAGGGCCACTTCTAGTTTTGAGCCGGTTGGCCCAATCTTGGCTCCGCTGGCTTTCGATGAAAACCTCCAGGCGGAAAATCAGCAGTCAAACGGGAATGCAGCCGACGATCCGTTCCAGGCTGCCAATGCTACCACCGGCACCTCGGACTGCCAAAAAAA
>Ga0114941_100096_pt1 | contig 18720 bp, 18 predicted proteins | sample DevilsHole_FD_89580 | JGI IMG/M metagenome (GOLD analysis project Ga0114941, IMG submission 89580) | Groundwater microbial communities from Devils Hole, Nevada to study Microbial Dark Matter (Phase II) - Devils Hole | ecosystem: Environmental > Aquatic > Deep subsurface > Groundwater | place...
CAGAAACCCGGTTTCTGGGTTCTGGCGGGGCGCTGAGAAACCGGGTTTCTCCAGAAACCCGGTTTCTGGGTTCTGGCGGGGCGCTGAGAAACCGGGTTTCTGAATCAAGGGTTCGGGTAAGAGGCAAATGCTGTCGCAGAAACCCGGTTTCTGGGTTCTGGCGGGGCGCTGAGAAACCGGGTTTCTCCAGAAACCCGGTTTCTGGCTATTAATACCGAATTCGCGGATCGATGTAAGCATTGAGAATATCGATCGCAATGCTAGCCATCACCACAATCGCCGCAAAAAACACCACAATTCCCTGCACAGTCGCGTAATCCCGCAAAGAAATCGCCTCGTACAGTCGGTTCGCCAGCCCGGGCCAAGAAAAAGTCACTTCCGTCAAAATCGCCCCGCCCAAAAGCGACGCCAAAGTCAGCCCCAGCACCGTAATTACTGGAATCAGAGCATTTTTCAGCGCGTGAGCCACCAAAATGCGGAACTCCGGAATACCCCTCGCTCGCGCCGCTTCCACATAATCCGCTTGCAGGGTTTGTTTGAGATTCACCCGCACAATCCGCTCAAAAATGCCGCTGATCAGAATCCCCAGCGTCAGAGAAGGCAAAGCCAAATGGTGCGCTGCAGTCAAAAACTGCTCGAAATTGCCGCTCAACAAACTGTCAACCGTGTAAAGTCCCGTGATTGCCTGAGGTGCCGGTTGCGACAGCGGAAAGCGCGTTCCCAGGGGAAACAAACGCAGCTGCACCCCAAAAATTAGCTGCAGCAGCATCCCCACCCAAAACGCCGGAACTGCGTAAGTGATAATCCCAAACAAGCGCCCACCGGCATCCCAAGCCGTATTCGGGCGCGAAGCCGACATCATCCCGACGCCAATCCCCACAACCAGCGCCACCACCATACTAAAAATCGCCAATTCCACCGTCGCCGGAAAATAAGCCAGGATAATATCCCATACCTTTTGTCCGCGAGTGGTGAGGGAAGTTCCCAAATCAAAACTCAGCAATTTTCCCATGTAATGGAGGTACTGCAGCCAGAGCGGACCTCCCAAACCCAATTGCTCTCGCAGAGCATCTTTCACCTCTTGCGGCGCTTTCGGGCCTAAAATCGCATCCACTGGGTCGCCCGGAGTCGCCCGCAAGAGCAAAAACACCACAGTGGTAATTGTCCACAGCATTAACGGTGCTAGGAGCAGACGGATGCTGATGTAATATTGCAGCGCTTTAGAACGTGACATCGAGCCTAATTGCTAAAGGTTAATCGCTAATTATTTCTCGGTTGGTAGTAGGGCTTTAGCCCAACCAGATGTTCGTAGTAGGGCTTTAGCCCAACCAGAGGTTTGTAGTAGGGCTTTAGCCCAACCAGATTGTCCCCCCTCTCCGCAAGCGGAGAGGGGGTTAGGGGGTGAGGTTCAGAAACCCGGTTTCTCAAAGAAACCGGGTTTCTAGCCGGTTTATGGCATCCAGTTGCCATCACAGATGGTTAACCCTTCTGGATTGTCCAGAAAGGAAGTCTCTGGGTTGGCTCTAAGCGAACTCCCTGCAACCCTTTCTGAGCGAACAGGTAGTCTTTGCCTTGCCACAGCGGAATAAAAGGCACATCTTTCCCGAGAATATCCTGAAGTTCATTAAAAATTTGCTTGCGAACATCAGGATTTCGCTCCTGTCGCTGCTTGTCAATCAGCTCGTTGACGCGCTCGTTATAGTAAAAAGACCCTTGCAGCTTAGTTTCCCCTTCCTCACAGCCGGTGGCTGCAGAACCCTTCTCGCAATCCATAAACGGCTGAATGTAGTTATCCGCATCCAAAAAGTCCGGACTCCAATCCAGGATAAACATCTGATAAATGCCTTTCTCCAGATTGTCGTAGGCAGTCGCCGCCTCCACACCTTGCAGCTCCAGTTCCATCGCCCCGCCCAATTTCTGCTGGACTGTTGCTTTCAGTGTTTGCGCTACTTGACTGTTACTTGTCAGGTTGGAGCGATACCAAAGCTCCAGTTTCACCGGCTTCTCTTTAGAATAACCGGCTTGCGCCAGCGCTTCTTGGGCTTTAGCCGCATTGCCATCCCCATACTGATCCTTAAACACCGGCTTGTACACATCAGTCAGTGTTGCCGGCAGCAGACTGTAAAGCGGCTCTATCTGCCCTCGGAACACCCGCTCTTGCAGCAAGGGCCGGTCTACCATCGCTGCGATCGCCTGCCGCACTGCCAGATTGTCCAGCGGCTTGTCCTTCATATTAATCGTCAAATAGGAAATCCCGTTACTGCGTTCCGAAAACACTTGCCATCCCGCAGAAACCGCTTGCTTTTGCAAATCGCCCACCTGATCCAAATCGAGAGTCTGGTAGGCGATATCCACCGCGCCAGTTTTGAATGAACTATACAAATTAGATGAACTTGTCAGAATTTGAATGTCAATCCCTTTGTTCGCCGGCTTCGTTCCCCAGTACCCCTCAAAAACATCTAATTTTAGAGAATCAGTCCCATACTTAGCGAGTTTGTACGGGCCGGTGCCCACAAAAGTGTCCGGCTTGAATTTCCCCTTGCCAATTTCATAAGCTTTGGGCGACACAGCACAAATCCCCGGAAATGTCAAGACTGACGTAAAAGCAGCAAACGGCTTTTTCAGCTTCACAGTTAGATCGTACTCGCCGGTCGCCTCCACAGATGCCACATTTCCCAGCAGCGATGAGGGGTTGCCGCCGTTTTCCGCAAACCGCTTCATCGAAAACTCCATCGCTTTGGCGTTGAACGGAGTTCCGTCGTGGAAAGTCACACCCTGACGCAGGGGGATAGTGTAAGTCAAACCATCCTCACTGATTTTGGGCAGCGCTGTCGCCAGCTGGGGTTCGATCTCGGTACTTCCCGACTTGTAAGTGTACAAGCGATCGCCCAGATTGTACAGCAGGGTGCCCGAAGCGACCTCGTAAGCGTCAGCCGGGTCTAGCGTCCGCAGCTTTGAGGTCATCCCAATAATAACGCGACCGGGTTCGCCGCCGGTGGCTGCCGGTGGAGCAGCCTGTCGCTGACCGCAGCTAACGGCCAAAAAACAGCACAAACTGAACAAACTGAGGAATTTTCCCATCCACCGCCACCGGCGGCTGCTTAACCTTGCGGCATACTTGTGCAACATTTGCCTAAACCCAATGCCTCCGATCCAGAATTCTAAACAGTGCGACATTAAAGAATCTATCAGCTATCTGCTGTTAGGTATCAGCTTTCGCCATCCGCCACCCCCCTTCGGGAGACGAGGAACTTGATAGCGCTGGAAAGCAAGTTCCAGACAACCTGCTGCCAGCGGTCGGCATCGCCGGCAATCGGGCCCACCGTTGGGTCGAGCCAGACGTTGAGGGCCATCCTTTGGGCCTCAGCAGCTTGTTCTACGGTGTCGGTGGCGGCTTCAACGCTTTTTTTACAAAACTTACATTATACCACATTTAGATGGCGGACACGAGAAAATTAGAGAAAATTGTGGCGGATTTTTCCCCTGTTTCCAGCGGTTTAGAGCCGGCACCTCGCCTAGCACCTCGCACAGGGGCCGGCGGAAAGGGTTGAACAGATACTATTCTGCACGAAGGCAGCGCAGCTATCTGCCACAACCCTTTTAATGCAAATGTCTGAGGCGGCGCATCCGGGCTGATTTACGTTTAAATCGAGTATGATAGCGGAAAAGATTTGGCATCTTTGGGCTTGACATAAACCCGCTGTTGCGGCTCCAGCTGCAGCTCGTCAAATCGCTCGCGGGTGAGGTGAGCGGTTACGACTTGACCGTCATCCAAGGTCAGCTCGGCCTGAATTTCCCAGCCGAGATGGATCAGCCGGCTGACTCGGGCCGGTGCGGTGGTGCCGTTCGGTTTGGTTTGCACGATCACGTCTTGGGGGCGGAGGAAAATTTGCGGGTGAGTTGAATCAACCCCACTGTCCTGGAAAATCCGCGAAGTGCTCGGCAGCACGTTAACCGGCCCGATGAAACTCATCACGAAGGCGCTGGCGGGGCGGTCGTAAATTTGTGCCGGCGTCCCCACTTGCTCGACCCGCCCTTTGTTCATCACCACAATTTGGTCGGAGACTTCCATCGCCTCTTCTTGATCGTGGGTGACAAAAACTGTGGTGACGTGCACCTCGTCGTGCAGGCGTCGCAACCAAGCTCGCAAGTCTTTGCGCACTTTGGCGTCTAGAGCTCCGAAAGGCTCGTCGAGCAGCAATACTGACGGCTCCACCGCCAGCGCTCTGGCCAGGGCGACCCGCTGCCGCTGCCCGCCTGACAGCTGGGAGGGGTAGCGATCTCCCAGCCCTTTTAGCTGCACTAATTCCAGCAGTGTTTCCACCCGCCCTTTGACTTTGGCCAGCGGCACTTTGCGAATCTCCAGCCCGAAGGCGATATTCTGGCGGACTGTGAGATGCTTGAATAAGGCGTAGTGCTGAAAGACAAATCCGATATTGCGATCTTGCACGCTCTGGTAAGTGGCGTCAGCGCCGGTCAGCCAGATTTTGCCGCTGTCTGGGATCTCCAGACCGGCAATCAGCCGCAGCAAGGTAGATTTCCCTGAACCGGAAGGCCCTAACAGAGCGACTAGGGAGCCGGCTTTGATTTCTAAGCTAACAGAGTCCACAGCTTGAAAGCTGCCAAACTGTTTAGATACGTTCTCAACAACAATGCCCACTGCAAGAAACCTCTGGACAATAGCAGTTATCAGTTAAGGGGTGCGCGGACTTACGCAGAAACCTGGTTTCTCAACCAGACTTCTTGACTTTCAGCCCGGGGCATCAGACCAGAAACCCAGTTTCTTTCAGGGTTGTGCGTAAGTTCTAGGGGTTAACAAACAGAGCTTCTCTGGGAAACCCTTGCGCCAGGGGACTAGGGGTTGAATTTTGCCCACAGCGCCGAACATCTGCTCGATCTAGGGACTCTTGACACGAGCGCCTTTCGGACTGGCCAATGCCCGTCCCGCACCAGCAACCCGGTTTCTCGGCACTCCATCCAGGGGCCGGTTTTGACGCCCCAGATGGCGGCAGGCACTGCACAAAGAAAGCGGCTGCGCCCACCGGCACGCCGCGCCCTAATCCCCGGTTCGTCTATGGAGTTACTGTAGTTTTATACCACAGATGGGTGCCTTTGCAACTGGCGGAACGGCAAAATACACAATTTGCAAGAAAACTTGAGGTAGTTGGCCGGTGTTTGTTAAGCTATGTTGCAACTTCACCCGATTTGGAGGCAGTGTGGGTGAGCGATCCCGCGCGTCCGTGATACGATCAGAGGCTGTACACCAAAATATAGGAAGAAAAGCTTTGGCACTGAGGGTTGCTGTTGTTGGGTCTGGCCCTGCTGGGTCGTCTGCCGCTGAGACTCTGGCAAAAGCCGGTATTGAAACTTTTCTGTTCGAGCGCAAGCTAGACAATGCCAAGCCCTGTGGCGGGGCGATTCCCCTGTGTATGGTGAGCGAGTTTGACTTACCGCCCCATATCATTGACCGGCGGGTGAGACAGATGAAGATGATCTCACCGTCGAACATTGAGGTCGATATCAAGCTGGATAACCCAGAAGAGTATATCGGCATGTGCCGGCGGGAAGTGCTCGATGGCTTCCTGCGCGATCGGGCAGCCAAGCTGGGGGCGACTGTGATTAACGGCACTGTCCACAAACTGGATCTGCCTGCTTCCACCTCCCAACCTTACACTATCCACTACGCCGACCACTCCAACGGCAGCTTGACAGGGACTGTGAAAACCCTGAAAGTGGATATGGTGATTGGCGCAGATGGTGCCAACTCCCGCATCGCTAAGGAAATCGATGCCGGCGACTACAACTACGCCATTGCCTTCCAAGAGCGCATTCGCCTCCCGGAAGACAAAATGGTCTTCTACGAAGAACTCGCGGAAATGTACGTCGGCAATGATGTCTCCCCCGACTTCTACGCCTGGGTTTTCCCCAAATACGACCATGTGGCTGTGGGCACCGGCACGATGAAGGTGAACAAGGCCAAAATCAAAGACCTGCAAGCCGGCATTCGCGCCCGCGCCGCCCGCAAGCTGGAAGGCGGTAAGATTATCAAGGTGGAAGCTCACCCAATTCCGGAACACCCCCGCCCCCGTCGCGTGGTGGGGCGCGTCGCCCTGGTGGGAGACGCCGCCGGCTATGTGACTAAATCCTCTGGCGAAGGCATTTACTTTGCCGCTAAGTCCGGTCGCATGTGCGCGGAAACCATTGTCGAGTTTTCCAGCGGCGGATCTCGCATTCCCACTGAGGATGAACTAAAGGTGTACCTGAAGCGCTGGGATAAGAAATACGGTCTTACCTACAAGGTGCTGGACATTCTGCAAACCGTGTTTTATCGTTCTGACGCCACCCGCGAAGCTTTCGTGGAAATGTGCTCTGACCGCGATGTTCAGAAGCTGACTTTTGACAGCTATCTCTACAAGACGGTGGTGCCGGCAAATCCTTTCATTCAGATGAAGATTACGGCGAAAACCATTGGCAGCTTGCTGCGGGGTAACGCCCTCGCTCCCTAGCGGCTGACTCGCTTATCGCAGCAGGGTGCGTACTCAGTACGGCACCCTGCCCCACTTATTAATTGATTGGTGAATATTATTTTTTTTATAAACCGCCATAGACGCGCGGCTCGGCTTGCCCGTTGGGTAGACGCGCCCGTGCGCCAAGGACAGAAAAGAGAGAGAATTTCACAAATCATTTAGAACAGCTATCAATCAGCTCTCAAACAGTAGTTAACATAGCTGCAAAGCGAGTTTTTAATCCCAAATCAAAAATCAAAAATACAAAATCCAAAATTGGGATTCTGTCGAGCAATTCAGATTTAATTTTGCTAAAAAAAATCATATAGCCGGCAGCCTGCCGCACCCGTGGCTGGTGCGGATTTTTGCCTGCGTCTGTTTTGAAGCCCTCCTTTGAATATTTCGTGGGCAATATGCGCCGGTCGAGACGCGCTTTAGCTGGGGTTCGACCGCTATCTGTATTCAAACCAACAGGACTGCGAAAATAGGGCGGTGCGCAAGTTGCGGTCGCGGCGGGCGCGGGCCGGTGTAAAAATTCAGAAACCCGTTTTTTCGCCAGAAGACGGATTTCTCATTTGCATGGCTTGCTGCATAAGGCATTTCCTCTGCCCTATGCCTTGTGCCCCATGCCCTGTGCCCTGTGCCCATTCTCGACTGGTCAAGATTCCTTGGCAAAATTGGCCGCAGAGCCCGCCGCACCGGCAGCCGCGGCGCTCTCGCTTCCAGGCGGATTGCCGGGTAACTCCAAGCAATAGCCGGCACCGTACACCGTCTTAATATAGCGAGGGTGGCGGGGGTCAGGCTCCAGCTTGGTTCTCAAGTGTCTAACATGCACCCGGATGGTTTCTATGTCATCGTCTGGATCGTAACCCCAGACTTCCTTGAGAATTTCGCTGGGCGAAACGGTTTGCCCGTGACGCTGCAGCAGACAGTGCAGCAGTTCAAACTCCAGATGAGTCAACTTGACAGTCTGCTCGAACCAGATCGCCTCAAAGCGTTCCGGGACGAGGGTCAAGGGGCCATAGTTGAGAATTTCAGCGTGCTTGGCGGCTTGCGGAATGCGGTCGGTGCGTCGCAGCAGAGCTCGCACCCGCGCCAGCATTTCTTCGACTTCAAACGGCTTGGTCATGTAATCGTCCGCACCGGCGTTGAAGCCTTCTACCTTATCCTGGGTTTGGCCCAAGGCGGTGAGCATGAGGACGGGAATGTCGGCGGTGCGCTCATCTCGCCGCAGGCGCTGGCAGACGGTGAATCCGTCCACTCGGGGCAGCATCAGGTCGAGCATGATCAGGTCGGGTATCAGTTGCAGCGCCAGTGCCTGTCCTTTAATGCCATCTTCGGCTTGGCTGACTTCATAGCCAGCCATTTCCAGGTTGACGGCTACAAGTTCGGAGATGGCGGGATCGTCGTCGATGACAAGTATGCGGGGCATCATTAAAAAGTTTGACTGCAGTGTTTTTTTAAGGTTCGTTGAGAACCTTTTCAGGAATACTAAGATTCCTGTCAAAATTATAAGCAGATTCTTAATTATTTCCAAAGTCAGCCCGGTCAGGCCCCACACCATGAATGTTCTGGCTGCCAGCCCCAGCGCTGACCGGCGCTTCTGTGACTGAGCAAATGCTCCTCTGGGGAACCCCCAGGCGGCACCCCAGACATGGATGCTTTCTATGGCAAGCATTTCAGCGATTTCGGCCCTCATGGTTGTCAGGCTGCTTTCCCGACCGCTGGCCCGCCGCCGCCGCCAGGCGCTAACACATCTAATTTGCTTTTAAAACCGTCGCTTACAGATACGGCACGGGTTAAAGCCCTCTAATTTCATGGGTTTCACCCTTATCCCTGTCCTTCAGATTTGGGATATTTGAAAATTTTAATGCAAAATAACCCGCATCCGGTCGGGCCGGCGATCTGTAAGCCAGCAGGAGGCAGGAGGAGATTTTAGTTTGGAATTTATAAAGTAAAAATTTCGGCTTTGTTAAGAATTGGTAACATTTACCGGCGGGGCGGCCAGCCAGAAGGGGCGCTCGTGTGGCGGCGGAGGGATTTGCCGCCCGGGGGGATTGGCGACTGGGAGCAAGGGGAGGCGGTGAGAAATCTGCTTTTGGCCTCCCCCAGGCAGGCGGTTGTGATTTAGGGAGTGGTGAGAGCTGTTTTCAGGCTGTGGCAGAACTGGCCGATGGCCTCCAGTCCTTGTGCCGGCTGGCCCTCTGCTAGACGTTTTACGAAGGCGCTGCCGACAATTACAGCGTCAGCCCCCCAGTCTTTTACCTGACGGGCTTGTTGGGGATCGGAGATGCCAAAACCGACGCCAATCGGTTTATCGGTGATCTGGCGCATCTGGGCGAGTAAATCCTGGACTCGCGATTGCACTTGGGAGCGCATACCGGTGACGCCGGTGACGCTCACCAAGTAAATAAATCCCCCCGACTGGCGGGCGATGGCTTCAATGCGTTCTTTGGGACTGGTGGGAGCCACCAGCAAAGTCACCTCAATTCCGTAGCTTTCCGCCTGTTGCAGCAGGGCATCCGCTTCTTCGAGGGGCAAGTCGGGGACGACTAGCCCCCGGACACCGACACCGGCAACTTGCTGCAAGAATTTCTCAGTCCCCCAGTTCAAAATTGGGTTGTAGTAGGTGAACAGAACAATCGGGGCTCGCAGTGCCGGCACCGTGCCGGCAAGCATTTCCAGCACCTCCTCCCAGCGGGTTCCCTTGGCGAGAGCGCGTGCCGCTGCCGCTTGAATCACCGGCCCGTCCGCCAGGGGGTCGGAGTAGGGAACTCCCAGCTCAATTAGGTCAGCACCGCTGCTGGACAGCAGCCGCAAGGCAAGAGCGGTTGTCTGCAAGTCCGGATCGCCGGCGGTGATAAACGGGATCAGGGCGCACTGGTTTTTAGCACGCAGGGATTCAAAGCAATGGGAAACCGAAATCATGCCAATAACTGTTAAATTTTCTAATTTTTCAAAGGCCAGAAACCGGGTTTCTCTTGAAACTGTGTTCAGATTTTAAACCGGCCCGCACCAGGTACCCCGGTTTCTCTGACGATCGCCGGCGGCCAGAAACCGGGTTTCTCTTGAAACTGTGTTCAGATTTTAAACCGGCCCGCACCAAGAAACCCGGTTTCTCTGAACACTTACTGCTTTTTGGCGTCAGGAGACGCCGAAAGTTCGTTTTCCCGCTCAATTTCGGCTTGCAGCTGTGCGAGCTGTTCTGGCGTAAGTTCTTCTAGGCGCTTTTGCAAAACCGCTGACTCGTAATCTTTTAGCTGCTGGTTGTAGGTCATGTTCTGAGTCACGGCGCGGAATAAATAGGTCAGCAGCCAGCCGATTAACCCGCCGACTAAAAACACTTGGCTCCATATGCCGGCATTTGCGCTGTCCAGACCGGCAGCCTGCAAAGCCAGGTACGCCAAGCCGCCTGCAGCAAAGATGCCCAGGCCAATTCCGATGATGTCAATGCGTCGCATCTGGTTGGGGCGTTGGCAGTGAACGGTGAATTGTGAAGTCTGAATTATAATTCAAAACCCACACTTCACAATTCACAATTCACAATTAGGTCAGCTGGCGGCGCTGGGGGCGCAAATTCAAAAAGGGGCTGAGCAGCAGCAAACCGGGGAAGAAAAAGAACACTAGGAAGTACATGAAGGCCCGCTCGAAGGAGCTAACCACATACCAGCGTTTTTGCAGGTAAATAAACAAAGCGAAGGGAACCACCACCAGGTAAGCTCCACCCAAAATCAGATACAGCAGTAGCGCAACATCCATACCTTGAGAACCCACAGCTGAAACAACTAGATCCGCCAGTCAGGGCACCGGCACCGCCCCAAGAGTGGGCGCAGGCCCGCTTTGGCTGCCCTAGAAACTGTGTCCCCAGGGTGCCGGTACAGCAAGCGCCGCAACAGAGGGGCGTCTGGGACGGTGCCGGTGTCCTGAACTTTTTTATTGTACCGCCCCACCGGGGAGCGGGGAGCGGGTTGAACGCCTGCGGTGCCGACCGGATCTCCGGAGCTGGGTGCGCCGGTCGAGGACTTTGCTGCTCAACCACTTGCACAAATATTCTGTTTGTGGTGAAATAAGAAAAGTGAGGGAATCGCGCGGACAGTGCGAGTGCCTCAGTTAACCCACCAGGGGGGGCGTGGCGGAATGGTAGACGCTACGGACTTAGACAACTGAGCCTTGGAGGAGAAATCCTGCAAGTGAACGCTCTCAAATTCAGGGAAACCTAAATCTGGCCACAGATAAGGCAATCCTGAGCCAAGCCGAACTCATGGCCCGGTTCCCCGTAGGGAGCCGTGAGTGAGTTAAACTCAAAACGCGCTGACTGCGGCAAGCAGAGCCGCGCGGAAAGTCGGAAGGTGCAGAGACTCGACGGGAGCTACCCTAACGTCAAGCCGAGGGTAAAGGGAGAGTCCAATTCTCAAAAGCGGCGGGCAATTGTCCACCGCCAGTAGCGAAAGCTGCGGGAGAGTGAAAATCCGTTGACCCTAAAAGGTCGTGAGGGTTCAAGTCCCTCCGCCCCCATAAAAATCCACTTACCGCCCGATCTGGAGATCGGGCGGTGCTCTTTTGCTTATTTTTCGGGACTTGCCCACAACTGTGAGACGAAACCGAGTTTCTGGCTGGCGGGGCTGAAAGTCTTGACTGCTGGTTGAGAAACCTGGTTTTTGCGCAACTCCTGTTTTTTTGTTGCGCCCTCGGATCGCCGGCGTCACAGCAGGGTGCCTTAAGACCCAGGCGCTACTTAGGATGGGCAAAAAATGGCCGCTAAAAAAGCTGCTCGATTCAATTGAAAACTGCTGTAAAGCTGCGCAGAGGTTTCCGTCTTTGGCGGACATCCGGGAAGAATCAGCCCCGGAACTCAAGTCGCACCGGCACCGGCTGCCAGCGCTTTGGCCTTTAGATTTTGCCAGCAATTGCTTTGGGTAGCAGCCGGTGTATTCCGTGAGCAAAGCGCACTCGGCGAAAGGAAGCGCTCACCCGACCGCCTTATCAATTACAGAACGAAAACCGCAGTGGCTCTTGAAAGTGGGCAACGGTTGGTCAGCCACCGCTGCCATCACTGCTCGGGTCATTTATTTAGCCTTGCCCCGAGCCTGCTTCTGGTGCGGCGGGGGCAGATGTCCCCGCCGGGCGTGTTTCTAGGCAGCATCCGCATCTTCTGCGCGACTGCGTTCAACTTGTTTGAGATGAATGTGTTTGCGTCCCAAGGTGATTTCAAATTCATCTCCGGGCTTGAGTTCCATCTGTTTGGTGTAAGCTGCGCCAATCAGGAGGTTGCCGTTGGACTGGACGCTTATCCGATAGCTGGCAGTGCGTCCCCCACGGCCTTGTCCGCCTCCCTTGCCATCGAGTTCGATCCCCTCGGCATCGATCAGGGCGTTGAGGAACTGCATCATGTTGACGCGCTCTATGCCATTTTTGGTGATCGTAGAGTAGCCGCAGGCTTTGGCTTTTTCTTCTTTGCTGAGGTTCCCCAGCTCTCTAACTCGCTGCAGGAGATCCTCGCCGGTTAGTGGCTCGGCCTTCTTGTCCTTATTCATCTTGTCTCTTACTTCTCAACAAGTGGTGTACAGTATTCTATCTTAGCTGACCTTTGGTAGAAAAAGAAACTATAGTTTTATGTCAGCTTGTGAAAGTATATTACGCCGATTGGGTTAATCGGTTCACCGGCTGCCCCGCTCGCGGTTGAGCTGCCATGTGGGCCGCGCCCTAGCTGTTGGGCGAGGCATGGAAGCCCCGGGCGGGCGAGTCAGATCCGGACTGCCGGTGGCAGTCTGTTCAAGCGGCGATCTTCAAGAGGCTAACGAGCTCATTTATGCAGGCTGGCACTGATGTCGAATCGCTGCCAAATTCCGAACGGCTGTGCTGCCGGTCAGCTGCTGGGGGCAATAGCCTTCAGGCCGATTGAGCCGATTGAATCGATCGCCCTTGGTGGCAACTGCTTGAGGCCGACAGCTGATTATATCAGATGTAAGGGATGGCAGAAGAGGCAAATACAAAGTTAAGCCGGCACTCCACCAGAGGCTGTGATTCCCGCTCTCACCCCCCTTGGCGAGACAACCCTCACACCTGTCGCGCCTCCAAAGCCATTGGGTAGCCAAAAAAATCGATTGGCTGACCAGAGGCGGAGGAGGCGCACTTGAAGCTGTGTGCCCTCCGCCTCGGATAAACTCAAGTATGCTGTAACTGGTGAGGTAAGAATTCCTAGGTTGACTGCCGGCATGAAGCTAACCACTCGCGGACACTATAGCGTCAAGGCGCTGCTCGATTTAAGCATGCAGCCAGAATATGGCCCTGCGCCAGTTCGAGCCATAGCGCAGCGCCAAGACTTACCGGCACCCTACCTGGAAAAACTGCTGATTGAAATGCGCCGAGCCGGGTTAGTCCAGTCGGTTCGCGGCGCTTCTGGCGGTTACCAGCTGGCAAAACCACCGGCACAAATTTCCCTCGGACAAATACTGGAAGCTGTGGGGGAAACCATTGAACCCCTCTCCGGGTACGCTCCCGACAGCGAGCAAGCTGGGGACTGGGTGACCTTTACCCTCTGGAACCGGCTGCACCAAAAGCTTAAGGAAGCGCTGTACAGCATTTCCCTCGAAGACCTCTACTACGACGCTCGCAGCTGGATCGCCGCCCAAGGAGAAGAAGCCCGCTTTGTTATATAGCGGTTCTCAGTTTGATGTACTATGTGGCCCATAAACCCGATTTCCCAGGGGCGGTGTCACCGACGGAGACCGCCCCTACCGAGTTTCTCCGCAGCACACAAAAGCTGAGAAACGCCATATAAATAAAGAGTATATAATTTTCCTGTCCCCCGATGGCAACAGTGGATGAACCTGTAACCTGTTCAGGCGGCTGTCACTGCGGTGCAGTTCGCTTCCAGGTGATTGTTGACCAGTACAAGGCGGTTGAGTGCAACTGCTCTATCTGCACAAAAAAGGGCTTTTTACACTTAATCGTGCCGGCAGAGCGCTTTACGCTGCTCCAGGGCGAAGATGTTTTGACGACTTACACCTTCAACACCGGCACTGCCAAGCACATGTTTTGCCGCATCTGCGGCATTCACTCTTTTTATCGACCCCGATCCCATCCAGACGGTTACTCAGTCAACGTGCGCTGTCTCGATAGCGATCTGCTTTCCCGATTTCGCATCGCCCCCTTCGACGGCGCGAACTGGGAGCAAAGCATAGAACAGCTGCGGGCGCAAGACTAATATTTTAAGGACTGACGCAGGCACTGCCGGTTTGAGATCCCCCCACTCCCCCTTAAAAAAGGTGGCTAAGATTCAGCCACGTTTGTAGTGCCGGTGGCACAAAAGCCCGCCCCGTCTGGGGGGGATCTAAGGGAGTGCGTCTCAAGGGTGCTTCTGTCCTAATCTTGTCCAGTGATTTTACCGCAATATGCCATTGCGGCGGCGAGGGAGAAACCACTGCCGGCAATTGGCCCGCAGATGATATAATCGCCAATCTCGCCCGCGAGAATAGCTCGCCGGCAATATCGGATGACAGTCCCCAAATCCCCAAATCCCCAAATCCCGGCCCAAATTACCACTCCCCACTTCCCAATGCCCAGCGCCCAATTGCCAATTTCCCATATTATTTTGCTGCTGGCTGCTTTCTTGGACTATCTTGTCGGCGACCCCTGGGGCTGGCCACATCCGGTGCGGGTCATGGGGTGGGCGATTAATCGCTACACGCAGCTTATATTTAAAAGGTGTAATTCCCCCCAAGGGCGACGGAATGCCGGTGCTGTCCTCGCAGTTGGACTGCTCGCCGTTTCGGGCGCAGCCGGCTGGTTAATCGCTGCTGTTTCCTACCGGCTTTCTCCTGTGTTAGGCGTCGCCGCACAAAGTGTCCTTCTCGCTAGCTGTTTTGCCGGTCAGAGTTTGAGAGCCGCCGCTCTTGACGTTTTGCAACCCCTAGAAGCGGGCGATTTGCCGGCGGCGAGAGGCAGGTTGAGCCTTTATGTGGGGCGAGACACAGAACATCTCTCCGAGTCAGAAATCCTCCGCGCCCTCTTGGAAACTGTCAGTGAAAATGCCGTCGATGGCGTTAGTGGGCCATTATTTTATGCTATTCTCGGCTTGCTGGTGCCGGCTGTGGGCAGCGCTCCCCTGGCTCTAGCATACAAGGCGGCCAGCACTCTCGATTCAATGGTCGGCTACAAAGAGGAACCATTCACCCATTTGGGATGGTTTAGTGCTAAGATGGAAGATGCCCTAACTTGGCTCCCCTGCCGGTTAACGGTGATTACCTTGGGGCTGATTTCTGGGAAACTCCGTTATGTTTGGCAGATGTGCCGGCGGGATGCGATAAAAGACCCCAGTCCCAATTCTGGCTGGAGTGAGTGCGCTTACGCCGCAATTCTCGGCGTGCAGTTGGGCGGCACTAACTATTATCGGGGGGTGGCCAAACAAAAGCCGTTACTGGGCGAGGATATTAACCCTATCACACCGGCAGTGATTCGTCAAGCCTTGCGGCTAAATCGGAGGTGCTTTTTGATTTGGTTGGGAATGGCTGCTGTGGGGGGTGCTATTAACTACTTGCAATAACGCAGTGAGAAACCTGGTGTCTGCCAGACGGCAGCGAGAAACCGGGTTTCTTTAAGAAACCCGGTTTCTTGAGTTCGTTTCGGTTCGCCCCACTTACTTAACATCTCCTCCTCTAGATAAAGCTATGAATTTTGATATCTTTGACGAATATTTATATCTAAAAAGTTACCCCGATGTGGGAGCTGCTGTCAAGGCGGGTGGTTTTAAATCTGGTTTAGAACACTTTCAACAATTTGGTCTGAAGGAAAGCCGGGTTCTGGTGTCACCGCTGTATGACGAGGGGTTTTATTTGCAAAACAACTCGGATGTGGCGGCGGCGGTGGCGGCGGGCGGTTTCAGTTCGGGGCTGGCTCATTATATCCTGTTTGGGGAAGCCGAAGGTCGAGCGCCGAGTTTATTATTTGATGAGGGTTGGTATCTGCGAAGATACCCCGATGTTGCGGCGGCGGTGGCGACGGGCGCGATTAGTTATGGGCTGGATCACTACAGGCTTTTCGGGGAAGCTGAAGGTCGTTCTGGCACGACTTTCAATGAATTTGGCTACCGCGATGCCAATCCCGATGTGGCGGCGGCAATTGCGGCGGGCGCTTTCAAGTCGGGGTTAGAACATTATAGCAAATTCGGACAATTTGAAAACCGCACTGGTGTTTATTTTTCCGGCACGAGTGGGAATGATACCGTAACTGGCTTTGGAAATCAAGATACTCTCTGCGGAGTTGATTTGTCTCCCGGAACCTGTGTTATTGGCGGCACTCCCACGGGCGGTGAGTGTTTGGATTTTCGGAGTTGGGGGGTGAATGAAGCAGATCTGCTGATTGGCGGTGCCGGCAATGATACCTTCGTTTTGGGCAGTATTGCCAATTCGAGAGTTTACACGCCTGTGAGCTTCTATACAGGTGCCGGTGATGCTGACTTTGCTGTGATTGAAAATTTTGAAGCCGGAAAGGACAGGATTCAGCTAGCCGGTTTCGATATCAGTGACTATCTCTTCCAGACATCTGAAGGAAATGTTAACATTTATTCCGCTCTCAATGGGGGTTTGGGATCTGTGCCGTCTCCGGATATCGTTGCTGTTGTGCGGGGGGTGACTTCTCTGAGTGAGAGTGATGGGAGCGTCTATTTGCTTTAGTAGGGTGCGTTCCGCTTTGCGTGCCGCAGCCTGTGTTATAATAGGGAGCATATGATTGCAGGGTGCCGCACTCTCGCTTACGCACCCCACTTTATAATAACCCAAGTTGCTACTTATAATCCCAAGCATCCAGATCCCCCCAAACTGGGCGAACACGGGGGCACCGCCCCTACGATTGGGGGGCTTTGAGATGTTCCCCCCCTTTTGAAGGGGGGGCTAGGGGGGGATCTAGCCTTGACTCACTGGTAGGTAGAAACTTGAGTTATAATAACCAAAGTTGCAACTTTTGTCGGCGGCTCCTACAAAACGGCGTTCCCAGCTGCCAGGCTGGGAACGAGAGGAAAGGGGGGCTTTGAGAATGTTCCCCCCCTTTTTTAGGGGGGGCTATGGGGGTATCTAGCCTTGACTCACTGGTAGGTAGCAACTTGAGTTATAATATAAGTGTAGAAGCAGGCGTTTGGACAGAAATCGGTGGAACAGCAGGGTCATCTTAACGTCTTCTTTAATAAAGCGAGGGCGCGTCTTTTGAGCGCCGGTTCAGACGGATCGCTGATTAAACGAATTGAGGTTGAATATGAAATATGGAATAATTTTGAGTGTTTTTTGCGCTTTGGCGCTTTCGGCGTCTGCTTCAGCGGCTAGCCCCAATACTTACAAGCTAAAGTGCGTCGGTACGGAGCCTTTTTGGAACGTCGAAGTGGAGGGAAACATGGTGCAGTTCAGTACGTCGGAATCCTCTGTCAACAATACAAAAAAATACTGGGACGCTCAATTAACTGAGGCGAGGGGCACAATGAAAGGTTCCGCCGTAGCCTTCCAGGTGCGGGCTTCCCGCAACAGCGGTGCCGAGAAGATTGTTTTGTCTGTGATTTCTAATGGCTGTAGCGATTACATGTCTGACAATAAATACTCCCACCACGTCTTGGTGAGTTTGGAGAATGGTACGCTCTACAGGGGCTGCTGTCAGAAAAATTGACTCGTAGCCTGCGCCCCGCGCACCCACTTTGCCTTTTCTCGTTGAGTGCGTTACCCGGCGTCGCAGATTGCAAGGGATGAAACCCACCCCCCACCCCCCTCACAAGTGTGGGTTTTTTGCACACGGTGGCTGTGGGGGCATTGATGTTAAGTTAAAATTAATAATGAACCGCATTGACGCAGAGAGCGCCAAGAGAGAAGAGGGAGTTACCCACGGAAAAACTCCATTTCAGCCAAGGTGTGTAAAAGACCTACACCTGTGAGCCCCCCACCCCCCTCCCCGAAAAGCGGTAAGGGAGAGTTTGAGGGGGTTTTCGTTGTTGTGGAAAAAGTTTCAATCATCCTTATAGTGTGCAATGCCCGTTACTCCGGTAGGGTGCGTTGCTCCGGAAGCCACCCTATTTGAAATTCCTCGCATCATAAGCTATAATCTATTTTTCCCAGAAGCCGCCTAGCGGCTACCTCTGCTTGGCTCCCACTTGACAGCAGTGCCGGTAGCGGTGGCTGTCTGGTGCGGGCGTTTGGATAGCCCTGCAAAACTGGCTGCGTTTGGGAAGACTCAGGGCATATAGCGGTTATAATTGTGTTGTGAAAGATTTTTTGAAAAGAAACCGCGCCCGACGCGCCCGTGCGCCAAGGAAAGAGAATAGAGAAAATTTCACAAATTAGTTATAACTGCTATATACAGGAGTAAGAAGTTAACAGTTATCCGGTCAGGTATTTGCTATGTCCACGACAGTGGTAGAAATTCTGTCAGCTGAGGAGTTGCGCCGTACTATAACCCGCCTTGCTTCCCAGATAATTGAAAAGTCTGGAGATCTGTCAGAACTGGTGCTGTTGGGCATTTACACCAGAGGTGTAAGCCTTGCTCACTTGCTGGCGCGTCAAATTGAGGTGCTCGAACAAGTGCGAGTGCCGGTGGGCGCTCTGGATATTACTTTCTACCGGGATGACTTAAATCAGATTGGTATGCGAACGCCGGCAAGAACTGACATTCCCTTTGACCTGACCGGTAAAATGGTCGTGCTAGTCGATGATGTGATTTACGAGGGGCGCACGGTTCGCGCTGCTTTAAATGCGGTCAATGAATATGGCCGTCCCGATGCGATTTACCTGGCGGTACTGGTAGATCGGGGGCATCGCAAGTTACCAATTCACCCTGATTTCACCGGCAAAAAGCTGCCCACTGCAAAGGAAGAACAGGTGAAGGTTTATTTACAAGAGATGGATGGGCGAGATGCGGTGGAGCTGATCAAGTCAGGGCGCGAGGATAAGGGGTAAGCTGTGAGGCTATAGCACTTGTCATTTAGGTCAGGACATTAATGGCATCGGGCATCGGGCATGGGGTATGCGATCATACCCAATGCGATGATGCGATGATGCCCATGTCCGCGCCCTAAGTGGTTAGTGCTATATTCCGATACATTTTTGCGTGCCAACCTTTAACAGTTGTCCACAAATATATAAGCCAAAAGAGTTTCTTTTGGCCAAGGCGTATCAACCAATGCCCGCAGGGAATCCGCGAGCACAACGTCCAAATTCCAGACAAAGTGACTTCCTTTGAG
>Ga0114941_100097_pt1 | contig 18615 bp, 9 predicted proteins | sample DevilsHole_FD_89580 | JGI IMG/M metagenome (GOLD analysis project Ga0114941, IMG submission 89580) | Groundwater microbial communities from Devils Hole, Nevada to study Microbial Dark Matter (Phase II) - Devils Hole | ecosystem: Environmental > Aquatic > Deep subsurface > Groundwater | place...
GCGCGGCAAGGAAGACTTCACCTGCGACTGAACTGGCAAGGCGGGGGTTTGTGCTCCTGTGGCTGCGGACGTTTTTTCGCCGGCGTTCGGGTGAATTCCCAAGACAGCCAAAGCCCGAATTCGGGCCTGGTCTTCTGCCTGTTCCAGGGTTTCTGCTGCAGCTAGCCCGGAAGCCAGAGTCGCGCCCCCGACTGTAACGAGGGCGCGGACGACATATTTGCCCTGATAAATGGTAACTAACTCAGAAATTAAGCAGCCGCTGGAATAACGCGATCGAAATTGCTCAAACATGGGATTTCCGCCTGAAACATTAGCGCCCTCAGAGGGCTAATTAAAAGGGAGGATAGCGTCTGACTAAAACCAAAATACGCTGCCGGTCAACAGGGTTGCCAGCTAAGACAATCATCTGCTATTTTGCACATACTAAAATTATATCTATAAAATATATACGCTTCTTTTGAGATTTTATAGTTTATAGCAGTAGGCAGTCAGTGCGCGGACATAGTATCGTAGGGAAGGCGTAGGGCAGGCGTTCCCTCCGCACCCTCAACATCTCGCTTGACAGGCGAGACGCAATTCCTACATCCTAACCTAAGTGGCTACTGCTATATATTTTAGAGTGGCGAACCTTCAAAAATACCGTCCTTCAAAATAGACTGTTCAAATGCGTCCAACTTTGGCAAAAATAGGAGGGTAAAGGGAGCTGTGGGGTTCAGGAGAGGGGGAAGTTTCGATAGGGTTCGGGGATTTTTGCCCTTGATGTAGATATATTTGCCTTTTGGGTAGCGAGTCTGGTGCAAATGCACGCGCAACAGCCGATGCACTAGCTCTGGAAAGAATTAATTTCTCCCAATCCGAGCGGTAACAGCCGCAGGGTGCTGCGATGATGTTCTTGACAGGGAACTCCGTGCATTGCTGCCGCTTAGGGAGTAAAGCAGCCCACCGCAGGTCAGCCCGACAAGCGAGCGGAACGGTTATCTGGAGTGGCCGGAGGAGGGGCGGCGATCCCCAAGGTGTGCTACGCTTTGGGCGGCAGCGCCAAGGGGGAGCAGATGGCACCGGGGCCTGGGAACCTGTTTAACCGCTCAATCAAGGCAGGAAGAACAAGACACGCCCTCAATCGCTCTCGTTAAGTATAGTACAGAAAAAACCAATGTTACAAAAGTACGCGCTAAAACTAAAATAGGAAAACGATGACATCGGCCTCGGGCACCCTTGAGTGTTCCACCAGCGCTCTGTGCAACCCACGGCGTGCATCTCGGCTAAAACCGGGGGGTGGCGCAAGCGCTGCACCGCAGAGTGTAAAATTGCCAGCATTAGTCCTGTGCTGGGGCACTCACGCTTTGAGCGACTCGCATGTCACACCGGCATCGCTCCCGCCAATTGGGGCGGCATCAATGTGTTGACTGAGGCGGTGCCGGCTTGAGGGATCTGGCACACTCAGGGGCGGTTGCAGCCCGATGTAAAGCGGATGCCCAAACAGCTGTGCCTCGGGTCCTGAGTCTGGCTCAAGCCAGGATTGGCATTGGCGAGGGCGTAAGCGTTGCGGCTCGTGCCGGAGCATCGTACCAGCACTTTGGCAGAATCGCTGACGATTTCGGGGGAGTTGGCCCGGAAGGCAGAGTGCGGACGCTGGCATGACTGCGCTGTCGGCTTGTGCCAGATCGCTCCGGAAGTGTAACCAGTGGCACCACCAGCACTCATAGCAAGGTGGGGTGACATCATCGCAGGTGTTATAGCCGAATAGAATCGACAAGGATTGAGCGTTGCATGGAATTTTCAATCGCTACACTACTAGCAAATTTTACGGATGACAAGTTGGTTGCGCCAAAGGTGTTGGAAAAAAAGCTGGGTTGCCAGGACAAAACCAGCCTGCGCCAATTTCAGATTGTCCTCGACGCTCTAGAGAAAATTGGCATTTTAGTCAAGGAGCGGGGCAAGTATCGCCGGCAGTTTGAAGAAGGGGTCGTGGAAGCGAAACTCCGCTGCAGCAGCAAAGGGTTCTGCTTCGCGATTCAGGAGGTCGAAGGGTCAGAGGATATTTACATCCGGGAGTGCCATCTCTCTAACGCTTGGAATGGCGATCGCGTGCTGGTAAAAATCATCAAAGAAGGCAGCCGCCGCCGCAGCCCGGAAGGGGAAGTGCGGCTGATTCTGGAGCGGGCCAATCCCAGCGTGCTGGCGCGGCTCAAGCAAGTCAAAACCCCGACGGGACGATCGCTCTACAAGGCGGTGCCCTTGGATGACCGGCTGCTGTTTGAGCTCGACTTGCAGCCAAATGGCCCCAACCTGGAAGAGGCGAACGATTACCTGGTGCATGTAGAGGTGCTGCGCTACGCCCTAGGCTCCAATCCGCCCCTAGGTCGAGTGGCGCAGATTCTCGGCAGCGATGCCGAACAGGCGAACGACTTGGATATTGTTTGCTGCAAGCACGACATCCCGCGCTCGTTTCCCGAAGCGGTGCTCAAGCAGGCTTTGGGCTATGCCAAAGGGCTGCGAAAAACGGAATACAAAGACCGGCTCGACTTGCGGGGAACGCTGACCTTCGCCATCAGCCACAGGGCAAGCCAAGCCAAGTGCGCAGAGCACGCCTTCAGCCTGGAGGTGCCGAAGCGGGGGCTGTTGCGGCTGATGGTTCACATTGCGGATGTGGCCTACTATGTGCCGGCGGACTCGCCAATCGAGCGGGAAGCCCGCAAGCGGGGCACGGCGGTATTTCTGGGAGACACTTGGGTGCCGCTGCTGCCAGAGAGCCTGTCAGAGGACCGCTGCTCTCTGCTGCCCGGGGAAGAGCGGCTGGCCATATCGGTGATTATGGCCCTCAACTCTTCTGGGCAAGTGATAGAGTACGAGATTCAGCCGAGCGTGATCGCTGTAGACCACCTGCTGGCGCTCTCGGACGCTCAGGCGATTCTCGAGGGCAGTCAAACCTCGGCACTGGCTCCGGTTCTGGAGCAAATGCTGGCACTCTCGCAGGCGGTGGCCCGCATCCGGCAGCTGCGGGGAGCGGTGGAACTGAATCTGCCAACCACCCAGTACGCCAGCAACCTGTCTCCCTTTGACGATGAGGGGCCACTGGGGGTGATAGCTATCTCGTCCCGCCCCAGTGCGGGCACGATGGTCAGGGAGCTGATCGTCCTGGCTAACCAGCTTGTGGCATCGCACTTGCAAGCGCTGGCTGTGCCGGGAATCTACCGGATTCAGCCAAAACCGGACATAGAAGATGTCCAAGAGTTAATCAAGCAGGCGGCCAATCTGGGAATGAACCTGGAGCTCGACGAAGACGAAGACGTCAATCCCCAAGATTACCAGCGGTTTGCCATGCTGTTTGCCGGGTCGAAGTCGGAGCGCGTTCTCACCTATCTGCTACAGGAAACTCTCAAGCCGGCTGTCTACAGCAGCACGCCCGGACTTCACTTTGGCCTCGCTTTGACCAGCGGCTACGCTCACTGCACTTCGCCGGTGCAGCGCTACGCCGATTTGCAGCTCCAGCGGGTGCTTCATGCGGTGTTTGAGCACGGGCGCGACCGCCGCACCACCCGGGTTAAGGAGCGCGTCAACCTGCGCCACAGCAGCGCTAAGGGCCAAATAAACTGGAACGTCCTGCCGCCCGAGGTGCAGCACGAGCTGGAGGAGCTGCTGGCTTCGGCTGCTTGCCACTTGAGCGACCGGGAAAAGGTGGCGCAAGAGGCAGAGGCGGATCTGACCGGCCTGAAGAAGGCGGCGGCGATGAAGGAGCGCACCGGCGAAACTTTCTCGGGACTGATTACCGGCGTCCAGTCCTACGGGTTCTTTGTGGAAATTGAGGAGCTGATGGTGGAAGGGCTGGTGCATGTATCGTCGCTTAAGGATGACTGGTACGAGTATCGCTCCCGCCAGCAAACTCTCGTGGGTCGCAAGAACCGCAAGCAGTACCGGCTCGGCGACCGCGTGGAAGTCCAAGTTAAGAGTGTGGATTACTACCGCCAGCAAATTGACCTGGTTGCTGTTGGTGGTGGCAGCGAAGCCACAAATGGCGATCAGGAGGACAGCGGACAAGCGTCCCTTTTCAACCCTCATTTAGAAGACGAGCCCTAAAAAGTGGCGTGCACTTACCCCTGTGCGATGTGACCTGTGACAAAGCTTTACTGTGAGGTGTCAGAATCAGTGACCAGCAATGCCGCCAGCGGCGACCGGCCTGAAAACCAGGAGTCACAAGTCTCAACTCCCCCGTCACCCCCGGCGCAATCGCCGGCACGGCCCCTGATTTTGGGGGTTTCCGGGGCGTCGGGACTGATTTATGCGGTGCGAGCTGTCAAATTTCTGCTGCTCTCAGACTACACTGTTGAGCTGGTAGCCTCTAAGTCGGCTTATATGGTCTGGCAGGCGGAACTCAATATCCGCATGCCAGCTGAACCTAGCGCCCAGGAGGAATTCTGGCGTCAGCAAGCAGGCGATGTCACTACCGGCAAGCTGCGCTGTCACCCCTGGCAGGATGTGGGCGCTAAGATCGCCAGCGGTTCGTTCCGGACTTTGGGGATGATTGTGATTCCAGCAAGCATGAGTACGGTGGCGAAGCTGGCTGCCGGTTTGAGTTCTGATTTGCTGGAACGAGCGGCTGACGTGCAGCTCAAGGAAGGGCGCAAACTGGTTATAGTGCCCCGTGAAACGCCTTTCAGCTTGATTCACCTGCGCAATTTGACCGCTCTGGCGGAAGCAGGTGCCCGGATTGTCCCGGCTATTCCCGCTTGGTATCACCAGCCCAAGACTGTTGAGGATTTGGTGGATTTTGTCGTGGCTCGCGCTTTCGACCAGCTGGACATTGACTGCATCCCCATCAGCCGCTGGCAGGGGCACTGAATTTTTTGAGTGCCAGCCGCTGGGTAATGAGTTATATCATGTTCGGTAGGGACGGCATTGTGGACAGACGCGCTCGGCGCGTCCTGCCAGTAGGGGCGGATCAAGCTTACATCCAGGACTTCCCAGAGATATCTGGGGTCAGCCCGCCCCTGCGCCAGCAATCAGGATGCCACCGGAGTTGATATTATGCCCAATCCTAAGGCACACTGCTGCAGCAGCCGACAATCAGGCGAAACCAAGCGTGGCTGCCAGCGCCGGATTAGAAATAAAGTGATTAAACGGAGAAGGGATAAATTAAACTCTCAGCACTCAACACTGATCGCTAAGGAGGCTTGACTGTGCGTGAATTTCGCATTTTGCTGCTGGTGGCGGGATCGGGAGGGCTGGCTATTTTTACGGCGCAAAACTTGTCGCCTGTGCTGCCGCTAGTTTTTCTGGGGGCGCAATCGGTGGCGCTACCGCTGTCTGTGTGGATTTTGCTAGCTGTGGCGGCGGGGGTGCTGATCTCGGAAGCGATTACCGGTTTGTTCAGACTGTCGAATTATCTGTTTGAGCAACAGGATCCCGCCCGCCGGCGCTCAGCACCGCCCAAGACGCGCCGCGAGTATGTTGCCAGTCAGCCACACGAACCGGCACCGCAACAGCCCGCTTCTAGCTGGCCGAGCAATTTGGGGGCGGAGGGAGCCGGTGGGGCTGCCGGTTACGCTGCGGCTTCTGCCACAGCTGCGCCTTCCCAGTCGGGGGATGAAGACGAGCCGGTCGATCGGAGGCCAAGCTCTCCGCATAGGGAAGATTACTCACAGCCAGCTGGCGAGAGTTTTAGGGATAGAGAAGATGGGCAGCCAGAGGCTGTGGATGACGACTCTTTTTATCAAGAGTGGGAAGAGGAGGAGCGGCGAGCTCAGGTAAGGGCTGAGCGGCAGCCAGAAACAGAGGGCGCAACCTACGAAGTTAAGCAAGAACCGACAGCTAGTTCCTGGTCTGGCACAATCTATTCTTACACCTACCGGCAACCGAGTGAGTCTGGGGTGGGAAGAACTGAGTCGGTGTACGATGCCGACTACCGGGTGATCAAACCGCCCCAACAGCAGCCAAAAGCTGAGGAGGATGATTGGGAAACCAAGGGAAATAAGAATGACGATTGGGACTGGGACGATCTCGATCGGGGGAGCAGCAGCGATTCAGGCAAAAGGCGATAGCAAGCTTGGTCGCGCGATCGCAAGGACAGCCGACAATCGGGGCTGTTAGCAGCAGCCAATTCTCTGCTTGCCAGCCTGGCAGCTGGGAACGCTGTCCTGTCGGCTCCGAAGAGGGCCAAGGGTTGCAGAAGGCCGCAGTTTAAAGAAAAGTTTTTCAATAACAGTGCCACCGGATATGAGCTGATCAGCCTTAGCTAAACCTAGCCTAAAACTCGGTATGGTAACTTTTATAAAGTTTGTTCGATCGCTTGCCAGATAGTTTTTACGCTTGTATAATATACGGAAAGCCCGCCGGCCCTGCTGACGGTGCCGCCGGCGAGTTTTTCCGCGATCGACTGCGGGCTGATTGTGGCTTTGGAGCGGGGTATTTTCGGTGAAAGGACTGCAAGCTGAAGTGTGTGTGGAAAACGTCCTCAGGCGTTTGGATGCCGGTTGGCTGGCGTGCTGCGGGCTGTCGGTGGCGCGATAGAGCAATTCCGGTTGCCGGTACCGGCACGAGCACGGGAGAGGAGTTGGCGCTTTTAAAGGCAGCCGGTTGATTGTTCGGCGCTGGGTGCGTGCTGGATTCATCCCAAGACTGCGGGGGTTTTGTCACATTCAAAGCAAAACACTTTTTTCCCTTCGCGCCACGCGACCAATTCCACACAATCCGCTGGAATCGGCTCCAAGTTTTTTTCCAGCAATCTAAAGGAGCTTTTGATGAAGTGGGGGTCATTCAGAATGGCGGCGTAGTGGTTGAAGAGCTGTAACTCCTCATCTTTTGTCAAGCCTTTGAGGTTGACTCGGAAAGCCGGTTGAATATCCATCAGCTCCCAGGTCTGGCTGTCATAGATTTCTACGAACTCATCAGGATATGGGCCATAGGCCGGCACCCCTTGGGGAAATAGCTCTTTGAGTTCAGGATTCCGATTATTGAGGATTAAGTAGTACATGGCACCCTCCAAAGGTAGAAATTTGTGTGACTTAGGGCTGTTACCTGATTCTTATTAATACTTTAAGCGACTGCGCCCGTCCGGAAAAGAAGTAAATTATCTGACCGGGGAGCTTTGGCGCTCAACCTATTACTACTTTGAACTACTATTTCGGCACCAGACTCGGATGGTTGACACTTTAAATAGTGGAAACAGGGGAGTTGCTATTTACGGACGCTCTCAACTATTACTTAGCCCGCCGACTGTGCTGCTGGGTGTGTGACAGCTGACAAACTTGCTAGCCAAGTCTTGACAAAATATTGCTTTTGTGGTAATAAGCCTGCCTGTGCGGGGGCGGAATTGCTGGCCCAACTTGCTGCCTGGTTGCAGGTTGTGCCCCGCCAATTGCCGGTCATTGTTTCTCTCCTGAGCTGGAGCGGATAAATCCAGTCTGGCACAGGTAGGGGTGGGGGCGGGTTTCCGAACAAGCTTCCGGCTGACTGGAAACATGGGCGCTCGCCCGTCTGGGGGGTGGGTTTCCGAACATACTTCCGGCGGGGTGCAAACATTTCTGGTCAGGTCCGCCCCTAATAACATCCAAAGCTGCCCACAGAGATGTGGGGTGAGTACCCTCACCCCGGCACCCCGGCCTGCTCCCCTACCCTGGTTACGGGGCTCTGCTCCGTAACGCCGTTTTGGAGGCAGAGCCTCGAAAAGGTTCGTAGTTGGGCTTTAGCCCTGCTGGATCTCCGCCGCCCTTGCGCGAGTTTTCATTGGTGGTGGTGTGCGCAGATCGTCGCGACTGCCTCCAAAAGTTGCAACTTGGGTTATCCAAAGCTGCCCACAGAGATGTGGGGTGAAACCCATTACCCCGGCAACCGGGCCTGTTGCCGCAAGGTTCCTTGATATAGCAGCAGTCATATTGGGCACGGACATTAATGGCAAGGCGCATGGCGCATGGCCCCAGAAATGGGAAAGACTCACAGAAGCATGCGTTCTGGCGATCATGCGTTCTGGCGATCATGCCCAATGGCCAATGCCCAATGGCATGCATGCGTGATGCCCAATGCCCATGTCCGCGCCTTAACTGCCAACTGCTATATCGCCGCCCCAGAACCGGCGGTACGGTGCGGGGGGGGCTGCGGATGCCTGCGCCGGGGGGCGTCAGAGGCATTGGCAGCCGGCAATCGCCCCACTTCTGCTGCCAAGCGCCCCTGAAACCCCTAAAGGGTGAGAGTTCGGTTGTCAAGCGTGACGGCTTGATATAATACTTATTAAGACGTGGCGAGATGTGTTAACCCTTTAATATTTGAAAAACTTAGGCTATATGGTAGAAAAAACGATGAATTTTGAAGAAGCAGTGACAGTAGCAGATGCGGCAGTTTGGGCGAGTGAAGGGAGACACATCACTGATGTCGAGATGGCTATCCTGCGGGGATCTTGGGAGAATCAGACCTATGAAGAGATGGCGGAGATTACTGAGTATGCTGCCAATTACCTGCAGCGAACTGTTGGCCACAAGTTCTGGAAGACACTTTCTAAGGCGTTAGGGGAAGAGGTCAGCAAAACGAATTTTCGGACAGCGCTGGAGCGAAAATGGCGGTACGCGCCTTCCCAGCGCCAGGGGCGACTGCGCCCACTCCCCGGCACTCAGCCGCAGCGGCTAAAAGTCGCGCCGGTGGCTAAGCTGGAATTTCCAGAGGGGCCGGTAGCCGTGGACTCTCCTTTTTATGTCGGGCGCAGTCCCATCGAATCGGAGTGTTACGAAGCGATTGTGGGGGCGGGGGCGCTGATCTGCATTAAATCGCCCAAGCAGATGGGCAAAACGTCGCTGCTGTACAGGATTCTGAGTCACGCGAAAAAGCAGGGATATCGCACAGTCAGGCTGAATCTGCTCCAAGCTGAGAAGGCGGTATTTAGCAATTTAGATAAATTTTTGCGCTGGTTCTGTTCTTATGTCAGCCAGCAGCTAGATATCCCAGCTCAGCTGAATGATTACTGGGATGAGGACAGGGGCAGCATTCTCAGCTGCACGACATACTTTGAAGCGCATATTCTGGAGCAAATAGACAGTCCGCTAGTTTTGGCGCTGGATGAAGTGGATCGGGTTTTCCAGTACCCGGAAATTGCGGAAGAATTTCTGCCGATGCTGCGCAGCTGGCATGAGGAAGCTAAAAATATTGAAATCTGGGAAAAGCTGCGGCTGGTGGTGGTGCATTCTACTGAATATTACGGGAAATTAGATATCCACCAGTCGCCGTTTAATGTGGGGCTGCCGGTGAAACTGACAGATTTTACCCTGGAGCAGGTGGAGAATTTGGCGCAGCGTCACGGGCTGGATGGGGCGGATCTGGTTGGGGAGAAAGGTTTTGCGCCCTTGCTGGAAATGGTGGGCGGACACCCCTATCTGGTGCGTCTGGCGCTCTATCACCTTGCGGATGGGAGTGTGAAGCTCGGGCAGCTGTTGCAAGACGCTCCCACAGATGCTGGAATCTACAGTGAGCATTTGCGCCGGCACTTGGTGACTCTCAAGGAACATGCAGAACTGGCGGCGGCGCTGAAACAGGTTGTTACTTCGACTGAACCAGTGCGCTTGGAGACGATACAGGCGTACAAGTTAGATGGGATGGGGCTGATTAAGCGCCAGGGGAATCAGAGCTCTGCGAGATGCGAGCTGTACCGGGTGTATTTTGGGGAGCGCTTGGGGGATGAGGGTTGAGCCACTGGGGCGGATTAAAGGTGATGGCCCCTTACCCCCCTTGTGGCCCATAAGGGGAGAGGGGCGGTATATTAGGTGGGATTGATTTTTTTTAGAATGAACCGCCAAGACGCCATAGACGCCAAGAAGAAAGAGGTGAGTTACCCCTCGCCGCTGGCGGGGGGGTTAGGGGGTGAGGCGGTGGGGTTGCCGGTGCGATACCAAAGTGAGAGGCACTCTGAGGTTAGAATAGATGGTAGGTAAAAATGAAGGTTTAGGAGAGGGTTGAATGCCAGCGTATAAATATCAAGTCGGGGGGAGTCTGGAGTACCAGCACCCTACCTATGTGGTGAGGCAAGCGGACTCTGACCTCTATGAGAGGTTGAAGGCTGGGGAGTTTTGTTATGTGCTGAATTCGCGGCAGATGGGCAAGTCTTCGCTGCGGGTGCAAATGATGCGGAGGCTGAGAAATGAAGGGATGAAATGCGCTTCTATCGATATGACGCAAATCGGCAGGGATATCCCCGATTCTGAAAAGTGGTATGGGGGGATTGTCTCTGAGCTTTTGAGGGGGTTCAGTCTGCTGAGGAAGGTTGATTTCAAGACCTGGTGGCGGGAGCGGGAGTTGCTGCCGCCGGTGCAGCGCTTGAGTGAGTTTTTTGAGGACGTGGTTCTGGCTGAATTATCGGAGAATATTGTAATATTTATCGATGAAATTGATAGTGTTATTAGCTTGAGATTTCCCACGGATGACTTTTTTGCTTTGCTCCGCTCTTGCTACAACCGGCGGGCAGAAAATCCTGAATTCAATCGCCTGACATTTTGCCTTCTAGGGGTTTGCACGCCGCAGGATTTGATTAAAGAAAAACTGCGTACTCCCTTTAATATTGGGGGTGGTATTGAGCTGAATGGCTTTCAGTTTGAGGCGGCTAAGCTATCTTTAATTAAGGGGCTGGAAGAGACGGTAGAGAATCCTGAAAGTGTTTTGAAAGAGATTTTAGATTGGACGGGGGGACAGCCGTTTCTCACGCAGAAGCTTTGCAAGCTGGTTGTGCGTAATGCGGAAACGGAAAATCCGGAGATCGAGGAGTTAGTTAAAACGCACATTTTGGATAACTGGGAAGCCCAGGACGATCCAGAACATTTGCGAACTATTAGAAATCGCCTCCTCAGTAATGAGCAACGCGCCGTCAGGTTGCTGGGACTTTACCGGCAAATTTTGCAAGAGGGGGAGATTGCCGCTGAGGACACTCCGGAGCAAGTCGAATTGCGGCTGTCGGGGCTAGTGGTTAAGAATCAGGGTAAATTGAAGATTTACAACCCGATTTACCAAAATGTTTTTAACCTGACTTGGGTGGAGGAGGAGTTAGGTGCTTTGCGCCCGTACAGCGAACAGATTGCTGCCTGGTTAGCTTCCAACCGCGCGGATAAATCGCGCTTGTTGCGAGGGCAAGAGTTGGAAAAGGCGCTGAAATGGGCTTTGGAAGAGAGTTTGAGCGATGAGGACTATCAGTTTCTAGCGGCTAGCCAAGATATGGCTTTGGCGGCGGAAAAAAAGGCGCGTCAGATATTGGCTGAGGCGAATCAGAAAGCAAATCGCAGGATTCGCATTGGGCGGGCTGTGCTGGCGGTGTCGTTAATTTGGCTTGGGTTTGCAGTCATGGGTGCTACGCAAGCAAACAAGCAATTTCAAATTGCCCAAGAAAGCAGCAATAGTTTGAGGGCGCTGCGACAGTTTGAGTCTGGGAGGGGGGAAATAAACGCTTTAATGGCAGCAATGCGGGCGGGGCAAACTTTGCAGAATCTGGTGCCAGAGGGTGCCAGCAGGCAAAATGATCCAGCTACTGCAGCTTTGGGGGAGATTTTAGACCAGATCCGAGAGCGAAATCAATTCCACGGGCATGCCGGCGCGGTGACGAGTGTGAGTTTTAGCCCGGATGGCAAATACATCGCCACGGCTTCTAGAGATAAAACGGCGCGGTTGTGGGATTTACAAGGAAAGCCGGTCGCCGAATTCAAAGGGCATGATATGGCGGTGTGGGGTGTGAGTTTTAGCCCGGATGGGAAATATCTCGCTACGGCTTCGGCTGATGGCAAAGCGCGGCTGTGGGATTTGTCTGGGAAGCTGCTCAGGGAATTTAAAGGGCATAAGGTTTCGGTTGGGAGTGTGAGTTTTAGCCCGGATAGCCAGCGGATCGCCACGGCTTCTGCTGATGGCACGGCAAAGTTGTGGGATTTGTCGGGAAAGCAAATAACGGAATTCAAAGTAAATCAGGGAGTTGTGTTGAGTGTGAGTTTTAGTCCGGATGGCAAGCGCATTGCTACGGCTTCAGATGACGGCAAAGCGCGGCTGTGGGATTTATCTGGGAAGAAGCTAAAGGAATTCCAAGCGCATCAGGGCTGGGTGTGGGGTGTGAGTTTTAGCCCCAATGGCAAACGCATTGCTACGGCTTCTACTGATGGCAAAGCACGGCTGTGGGATTTATCTGGAAAGCTACTGGGGGAATTCAAAGGCAATCAGCCCTGGGTGTTGAGTGTGACTTTTAGCCCGAAAGGGGATCGCGTCGCTACGGCTTCTGCTGACGGTACGGCGCGGCTGTGGGATTTGGATGGCAAGGAAATCGCGAAATTTCAGGGTCATGGGGGTACGGTAGGGAGTGTGAGTTTTAGCCCCGATGGCAAGATGCTCGCTACGGCTTCTGCTGACGGTACAGCAAAGCTGTGGGACATAGATAGGAAGCAGCTAGCAGCATTTAAAGCACACCAGGATTTGGTGTTCAGTGTCAGTTTCAGTCCGGATGGCAAGATGCTGGCTACGGCTTCTGCTGACCGTGTGGCAAAGCTGTGGGATTTAAATAGGAAGCAGCTAGGGGAATTTAAAGGGCATGATGGGCGGCTGTGGGGTGTGAGTTTTAGCCCCGATGGCAAGATGCTCGCTACTGCTTCTGCTGACCGTGTGGCAAAGCTGTGGGATTTATCTGGTAAGCTGTTAAAGGAGTTCAAAGGGCATGGGGGCTGGGTGACGAGTGTGAGTTTTAACCCTGAGGGGGATCTTATTGCCACGACTTCTTTGGAGGGCAAGGTCAGGCTGTGGGATTTATCTGGAAAAAAGCTGGCTGAATTTCAGGCGCATCCGGCGCTGGTGTGGCGTGCCAGTTTTAGCCCGGATGGCAAGTATCTGGCTACGGCTTCTGATGACGGTACGGCAAAGCTGTGGGATTTATCTGGCAAGCTGCTGAAGGAATTTAAAGGGCATTACGGTGCAGTTTTTGGCGTGAGTTTTAGCCCGGATGGCAAGTATGTCGCTACGGCTTCTGATGACGGCACGGCAAAGCTGTGGGATTTATCTGGGAAGCTGCTTGGGGAATTTAAAGGGCACAATGGCGCGGTGTTTGGTGTCAGTTTTAGCCCGGATGGGAATTATGTGGCTACGGCTTCGGCTGACGGTTCGGCACGCCTTTGGGATTTGTCTGGTAAGGAGCTGGCTCGATTTGAGGGCAATCAGCTGTGGGTTTTGGGTGTGAGTTTTAGCCCGGATGGCAAGTCTCTGGCTACGGCTTCTTCTGATGGTTCGGCGCGGCTTTGGCGGGTGAAGCCGGTGGCTGGAGAATTAGACGCTTTGCTGGTAACGGGTTGCGGGTGGTTGCAGGATTATTTTGTCAGTCACCCTCAGGACAAATTGGAGGTGTGCCGGTGATGGTGTGATATAGCAATAGACAGCTCAGTAATGGACAAGGCATCTGACTTGCTAGTAGGGATAGGGGCGGAGGGAACGCCTGTCCTACGTCCGTGCCCTAAGTGGCTACTGCTCTACCAAAGCTGTTATGCTTTTAACCTGCTTTTTTTACAAAGCAGGCAGAGCCTCCAAAGCTGCTTTCCCAGCCAGAGGCTGGGAAGGAGGGGATAGAGATGGATAGCGCAAATTCAATGCGTAATAGCTTATCTGGTGCGGCTGGAACTTTCCGAGCGCCTTGCGCGTCTTTAGTGGATTTCCTGAAATGCCTGATGCAACCGCCGGTGCCGGCGGTGGCTCTCGCCCACCGGCACTTGTGCAGACTCTCCAGAAACATGCCAATTTGGCAGCCGCGACAGTTTGTCAGCTTGACTGAAGCGGTGAAATTGGATACAATGTGCCGGTGCGAATCAGACAGTATGCGATTAATTGTGCGGTAACCAGACTGGAGCGCTCCCAGATGAACTCCCCACCGGCTCTATTTTCGGCGTCCCACATTTGTAGTATAAAGAACCCCACCCCCAAACCCCCTCCCCCTGTACGGGGAGGGGGAGTTTGAGGAGGTTTTGGCTCTCTTGGCAAAAGTTTCAATCCTCCTTGTAACCCGCACCGGCTCTATTTTTACCCTCGCCTTGCCGGTGGCGGGTTCGCCAGAAATGTATCTACCTTAGGGAGTATTTTTATAAACCTGCCCCGACAGCAAACATCTGTTATACCTGTCTGTTATACCGGCTCTATTTTCGCGCTGGCTTTGGTGATCAGACTTGAGCGATAGGGGCGATATGGCGAGGAATGTGGCTGGGTTTTATCTCAAGTTCGGTTGAATTGCCCCCGGCGGCGGGAGTGGGGCATACTCGCATGATCGTATTGCTATCCTAATGGCGGTTAATCAACGGGAGACGCTATTATAAAATATTAATAAACCCCCATTCAATTATTCCCGCGATATGATTTAAAGATACGGTTAGCATCACCCCACCTGCCTGTGTCGGGGAGGGTTTGCTAGTTTTCAGGCACCCTGCAGGAAGCCTGCAGCTACAGCCTGGGAATGCTTGTAACGAGGCTCTGTCTCGTATCCTATGTCAGTGGTGCCATCTATTAGTCCCCCAAGGGTTTGGGGCGGGCGTTTTTGCTGCGGCGACGGTGGATAAATCAGGGTGACGAGGTTAATGAGCGTTGAGGAGTTAGCTGCAATGTCAGTACACAAATATAAAGTCGGGGGCAGTTTAGATTATAATGACCCCACCTATGTCGTGCGGCGAGCGGACTCTGACCTGTATAATGCGTTAAAGGCGGGGGAGTTTTGCTATGTGCTGAACTCCAGACAGATGGGCAAGTCAAGCTTGCTGGTGAGAGCGATGAAAAAGCTGCAAGCTGAAGGCACAGCCTGCGCTTCTATTGCTCTCACTCTTCTCGGCAGTGATTTTATGGATGCAGAAAAATGGTACGCGGGAATTGCATCTGAGTTACTAGACTGTTTGAATCTGTCAGGGGAGATTAATTTTAAAGCCTGGTGGGGGGAGCGGGATTTTTTGCCGCCGGTGCAGCGGTTGCGCCAGCTTTTAGAGGAGGCTGTGCTGGCAATTATATCACAAAATATTGTGATTTTTATCGACGACATCGAAAATTGTCTCAAAATTCCTGTTAAGGATGACTTTTTTGCGTTCATCCGCGCCTGCTATAATAAGCGTGCGGAGAATCCAGCCTACAACCGGCTCACGTTTTGCCTGCTGGGGGTGGCAACACCGGCAGACTTGATTGCTGACAGGGAGCAGACGCCGTTTAATATTGGTTGGGCTATCGAGCTAACTGGCTTCACCCTAGAAGAAGCGAAGGCACCCCTAACTCCGGGATTGGCACAGAAGACAGAGAATCCCGAAATTGTTTTAGAAGAAGTGTTAAAATGGACGGGCGGGCAACCATTTATCACCCAGAAGTTGTGTAAAATTCTTAGCAATTCCCCCTCACCCCTTCCCCGCCGGCACTTTGGGAGTGGGGGAAAATCCCAAAATGTCTCGCTTCTGGAGAGCGAGGCGTCTGCTGAGGTTGAGGCGGAGTGGGTTGCTGAATTGGTGCGAAGGCACATTATTGACGATTGGGAATCCCACGACGATCCAGAACATTTGCGAACTATTCGAGATCGCCTGCTGCGCAATGAGCGACTCGCCAGCAGACTTCTGGGAGTGTGCCAGCTTATTTTCAAGTCCCCTCAACCCGCTCTCAGTCAGGGGGAGGGAGACAGTCAACCTCTTTTTAACACAGAAGAGCGAGACAGTCAACCCCCTGTTACTAGCGGGGAAAAAGCGGGGGTGCTGGCGGATGGCAGTCTGGAACAAACGGAATTGCGGCTATCGGGTTTAGCGGTGAAAAAAGATGGCTATTTGCAGATTTACAACCCCATATACGCAGCTGTTTTTAATCGCGATTGGGTGGAGCGGGAATTAGCCAACCTGCGCCCTTACAGGGAAGCGCTTGCCGCTTGGCTAGCCTCTAACCGGCAGGATAAATCGCGGCTGCTGCGGGGAAAAGCATTGCAGGAAGCGCTGACATGGGGAGCGGCTAAAAACTTGAGCGTTGAGGATTACGCTTTTCTCTCTGCCAGCGAACAGGAAGCGGCACAACAGAAGCAAAAAGAGTTGCAGGCGGAACGGCAAGCCAAACAACTTTTGGAGGAAGCAAAACAGCAAGGCGAGGAATTGCTGAAACAGGCTCACAAAGTAGCTAAGGAAGGCACCAAAATAGAACGTGCCGGTCTGATGGCGCTGCGAGAGTTTGAGTCCGGAAGCGGGCAGATAAAAGCCTTGCTGGCAGCCATGCAAGCGGGGCAAGCTTTGCTGGAACTCCTGCTAGATAGCTCCCCATTTCTGGAATATCCCGCCACGAGTCCCCAGCTGGCTTTGCAAGTGATTCTAAACGATATCCGAGAGCGAAATCAATTCATCGGCCATCAGGGGCCGGTAGAGAGTGTCTGCTTCAGCCCCGACGGGCGCAATCTGGCCACCAGCTCCCATGACAGCACGGTGCGGCTGTGGGACTCATCGGGAAATCAGATTACCCTCAAAGGACATAAGGACTGGGTGACGAGTGTCTGCTTCAGCCCCAATGGCAAGTTTCTGGCCACCGGCTCCTATGATGGCACGGTGCGGCTGTGGGACAGGTCGGGGAACCAGCTGGCGATCAGAGAGCATCGGGAGCCAATAACCAGTCTGTGCTTCAGCCGCGACGGGAGTATCCTGGCCATTGGCTGCGATGACGGCACGGCACGGCTGTGGAACTTGTCCGGGAAGCAGATAACCGTCAAAGGACATCAGGACACACTCTGGAGTGTCTGCATCAGCCCCAACCGGCGCTTTCTGGCCACCGGCTCCGCTGACCGCACCGTGCGTCTGTGGGACTTGTCGGGGAACCTAATCATCGAATTAAAAGGACATCAGGACGAGGTGTGGAGTGTCTGCATCAGCCCCGACAGCCAGTTTGTCGCCAGCGGCTCATCCGACCGCACCGTCAGGGTTTGGGACTTGTCGGGCAACTCGATCGCGGAATTAAAAGGACATCAGGGGCCGGTCTGGAGTGTGTGCTTCAGTCCCGATGGGCGCTTCTTGGCCACCGGCTCCCGCGATCGCACGGCGCAGGTGTGGAAGTTGCCCCCTGTCAACAAAGGGGGGCAAGGGGGGAACGCTTCCGGGAACCAGATCGCAGCCATCCTCACAGGACATCAGGACGCGGTAACCAGTGTGTGCTTCAGCCCCGACGGGCGCTTCTTGGCCACCGGCTCCCTTGACCGTACGGCACGGCTGTGGGACTTGTCGGCGAAGCAGATTGTCCTCAGGGGACATCGGGGGCCGGTGGAAAGTGTGTGTTTCAGTCCCGACAGCCAGTCAGTCGCGACGGCTTCAGACGACCGCACCGTCCGCCTGTGGGACTTGTCGGGGAAGCAGATTGGCGCATTCAGAGCCCATCAGGGGCCGGTGGAAAGTGTGTGTTTCAGCCCCGACGGGCGCTTTTTGGCCACCTGCTCGGACGACCGCACAGCAAAGTTGTGGAACTTGTCGGGAAAGCAGATAGTGGAATTCACTGGACATGAGGACTGGGTGAAGAGTGTTTGCTTGAGCGGCGACGGGCGCTTTTTGGCCACCGGCTCCCATGACCGCACGGCACGGCTGTGGGACTTGTCGGGGAAGCTGATTGCGGAGTTCACCGGACATGAGGACTGGGTGAAGAGTGTCAGCATCAGTCCCGACGGGCGCTTGTTGGCCACTGTCTCCGATGACGGCACCTTGCGGGTGTGGGAGCTGTCGGGGAGCCCAATCGCGGTATTCCAAGGACATCAGGGGCCGGTGAAGAGCGTGTGTTTCAGCCCTGATAGCCAGTTGATCGCCACCGGCTCAGATGACCGCACAGCGCGGCTGTGGGACTTGTCGGGGAGTAATATCACCCTCAAAGGGCATCAGGGGGGGGTGGAGAGTGTTTGCTTCAGCCCCGACGGGCGCTTTGTGGCCACCGGCTCATCTGACCGCACCGTCCGTGTGTGGGACTTGTCGGGGAATCTGATAGCGGAGTTCAGGGGACATCAAGGGCCGGTGGAGAGTGTATGTTTCAGTCCCGACGGGCGTTTTGTGGCCACCGGCTCTCCTGACGGGACGGCGAGGCTGTGGCGTGCTCAAACCTTGGAGGAATTGCTAAAAAGGGGGTGCGAGTGGTTGGGGGATTACTTTGCCGGTCATCCGGAAGTGCGGGAAAAATTGCGGGTTTGCCGGTGATCGGGGGTGTGGTAATTTCGACAGAAACCGGGTTTCTGCGACAGAAACCGGGTTTCTGCGACAACTTTTGTCTCTAACCCTCACCCTTAATTCAGAAACCCGGTTTCTCAGCCCCTCCCAGAAACGCAGAAACCGGGTTTCTGCGACAGAAACCGGGTTTCTGCGACAAATTTTGCCTCCCACCCTCACCCTTAATTCAGAAACCCGGTTTCTTTCCCCCCTCCAGAAACGCAGAAACCCGGTTTCTGCGTTTCTGGAGGGGGGAAAGAAACCGGGTTTCTGAATTAAGGGTGAGGGTTAGAGACAAAAGTTGTCGCAGAAACCCGGTTTCTGTCGCAGAAACCCGGTTTCTGCGTTTCTGGAGGGGGGAAAGAAACCGGGTTTCTGAATTAAGGGTGAGGGTGGGAGGCAAAATTTGTCGCAGAAACCCGGTTTCTGTCGCAGAAACCCGGTTTCTGCGTTTCTGGAGGGGGGA
>Ga0114941_100098_pt1 | contig 18415 bp, 13 predicted proteins | sample DevilsHole_FD_89580 | JGI IMG/M metagenome (GOLD analysis project Ga0114941, IMG submission 89580) | Groundwater microbial communities from Devils Hole, Nevada to study Microbial Dark Matter (Phase II) - Devils Hole | ecosystem: Environmental > Aquatic > Deep subsurface > Groundwater | place...
GAATAACTCTTTTGCACAGGAGGCAAAGTTTGTTCCAGAAACCCGGTTTCTGGGTTTCTGGGAGGGGCTGAGAAACCGGGTTTCTGAATAACTCTTTTGCATAGGAGGCAAACTTTGTTCCAGAAACCCGGTTTCTGGCTGGGCTAACCCGCCACAAAAACACCGGCACCCGAACCCTTACCCCTCCCGCCCACCTGCCAGAAACTCCCGCAGACACAGCAAACCAACCGTTTGACCCAAATTCATAGGCAGCAGCGAAATACCTTCCAGGCGCGACTGCACCCAACCATCCCCCCAGTACCACTCGTGAAACCCGTCAATTCCCTGACTTAATATCAATCGCAGGCAGTTATCCGAAGCCACATCCACATGGTGGTGAATCACCACCAGCCCGATACTGCTAGTAAACGTCAAACCGGCATGCAGCTGTTCCGGCAAGCCGGTGGCCAACCGCTCTGGCCACATCCACTGCTGGGCCACAGCAGGGCGCAGCAGACTGTCCCGAATGGCTGACGCCGGCGCTTCAACCTCAATTCTCAGATGGGATTGCTGAAAAGTACCTAGCATAAACAAATTGCAACGGGCGCGAGTCATCCTGCTTCCAGTATGCCAGAGGTGACAGGCAGCTCCCCTGCGTGGCAGGCAAGCATTGCCATCCACCTACAATAGGGGAAGAGGGAATTGTTAAGAAACGTTAGGATTTTTCATGGCCGATCAGTTAATACGGGCAACAGCAGCAGAGGGAGGGATTAGGGCGGTGGGTGCGATCACCACTCGCCTGACGGAAGAAGCGCGGAAGCGGCACAAGCTATCCTACGTCGCCACAGCTGCCCTGGGGCGCACCATGTCAGCTGGGCTGTTGCTAGCCTCCAGCATGAAGCGGGCCGAGTCGAGAGTCAACATTCGGGTCAAAGGCAATGGGCCATTAGGCGGGATTCTCGTCGATGCCGGTTTGGATGGCACCGTGCGCGGTTACGTCGATCACCCGGAAATCGAACTGCCCCCCAAAGCCAGCGGCAAACTCGATGTTGGCGGTGCCGTGGGCAGCGAGGGCTACCTCTACGTTATCCGGGATGTTGGCTACGGCTACCCCTACTCCAGTACAGTGGAGCTGGTTTCCGGTGAGATAGGCGACGATCTCACCCATTACCTGGCGACATCAGAACAAACCCCCTCCGCCCTGGTAGTGGGGGTGTTTGTGGGGGCAGCCGGTGTCACCGCAGCTGGGGGGATACTGCTGCAAGTGATGCCCAAAGCCGCCACAGACGAAGCGCTAGTTCAAACCTTAGAATCTCGCGTAGCCGCCCTGTCAGGATTTACCCCCCTGCTGCAAGCAGGCAAAACACTGCCAGAGATGTTTGAGCGGTTGCTAGGAGACATGGGGCTGGAAATCCTCCCCGAAGTGCAGATGGTGCGGTTTCACTGCGGCTGCTCTCCGGAGCGATTTTTGGGAGCGCTGAAAATTTTGGGCGAAGCCGAGCTGCAGGACATGATAGAAAAGGATGATGGGGCTGAGGCAACCTGCCACTTCTGTAACGAAATTTACCAAGCCAGCAGTAATGACCTCAGCCAGCTGATTGGTGCACTGAGAGCTGAATCCTGACTGTCGCCAGCAGCAACAAAAAGAAAAGCTGGCATCGCATAGCAGGAGGCTGTGCCACCGGTGGAGCGTGTGGCGGCGTCGGGGCCCAGGCCCGCGGAGAAGCCGGCACTCTGTCAGAACCCCCAGACTCACAGGCATTACATCCCGCACTCCGCAGCCTTCTTCAGCCGCGCTTCCCCGCCAACCGCCGCCACCAGCTACCCGGGTTAACTGACACTCCCATCACACCTAAAATCGCTGTGATGGGTAATTTTCCAGACAGGTTGCTAAAATAGCCATACTTTCAAAGGGATCGTCCCCCCACTCTCAAAGGGTGAGCCAGAGCGATTTTACATTTGGGGGCACCTGCATTAGCACATAAATCGAAAAGTGTCTGCACAAGCTGGCAGTTTTTCCCAAAAAATCTGGCTGTTCTAAACGTGTGACCGACGGGTTGTGCGTGCGGTTGTGCGCGGGAAGGAATCAAACCCTCTCCTGGGCGCTGGCAGGAATAAGGAATAGGGAACAAGGAACTTGCAAGATAAGGACTAGGGACTTGGGGAAGACAGTCCAGGCAGGCACAAGCTCCTGCGCCCTCACAAGAGCGAATCCTCCCCCTCTCCGCAATTCCCCGCCCATACTTGTCCACCTGTTACGCTCCGTTAAATCCGTTATATAATTTGTAGCCAACCTATTGCTGCCTTTGAGTGGTGCCCAGAGTGTCAAAAATCTGGCAGGGGTTTACCACCCGCCACAACGAAAGCGGTAAAAAGGAGGTACAACCGCTTCCCTGAGATAAAATTTGGCTTTGTCTGGGAATGAAAGATAGTATATCAACGACGGAATGTTTGCGGCAGCCGAAACCGCTGCTTTACTGATGGTGTGTGGGATATGATCAGAAATCGCAAAGGTCGAGACCGGCGGCGGGCCGCTAGGTCTTTCAAGCCAATAGATGACCGCCCAATTTCCGGGTTTCCAGCCGTCAGTGGAGCGCCGGCTGCACCAGCATCGCTGCCCAACCCCGTCTCGGGATGGGGCGCAAGCGAGGAGGCCCACCCGGCAGCGCTAAAGTTAGCGGATTTGCGCCGGCGGCGCAGGGAAAACCAAGGGCAAGACCACCCTAAAGAGCCTTTCGAGCTGCCTGCGAACCTGCAAAATCTGCTGGCGAGCTGGCAGTTCTGGGTTGGCTTGTCGGCAATAATCTTTGGAGGAACTGGACTGATCTCTATGGGGCTGCTGTTGCGGCTGCCCACAGCTCCTAACTGTTCTTCAATATTTTGGCCAACAGCTTCCGCTAGCTTGCGCATGTACTGCGCTCAGCAGACGGCCAACAAGCAGACGGTGGACGACTTGCTCAGGGCGATCGAACTGATCAACGCCCTGCCGGAGGATCACCCGCTGCGCCCAGAAATCAACCGGAATATCGCCAACTGGGCTCAGCAGCTCTTGGATCTGAGTGAAAAAACTTTTCAAGATGGCCAACTCGATCAGGCCATCGCCATAGCCCGCAAAGTTCCCAAGGTCGAGAAAGCTTCCGAGATAGTGGACGAGCGCATTCAACGCTGGAAGTCAATTTGGGCGGAAGCTGAAGATATCTATAAAAAAGCTGAAGCCTCAATGCGCAAGCAAAAGTGGCCTCAGGCTTTTCGGCAAGCCACGCTGCTGCTCGATGTCGGCAATAACTACTGGGCGACGACGAAGTACGAGCAAATCAACCAGCAGATGAAGGTGGCCAAGGAAGAGGGCAGCAAGCTGAACAAGGCTTACAGTCGCGCCGAGGAAGGGGGGTTGGAGAACCTGATCGAGGCGATTAAACTGGCCAAGGCCATAAGCCCGAAGAGTTACATGTATCAGGGGGCTCAGGAGGCGATCAAAGAATTTGCCGGCAAAATGATGGCTTTGGCGCAGGACAAGCTGGAAAAGCGGGATTTGAACGGGGCGCTGGACATCGCTCGCCAAATTCCTGACGCTGCCAATTTAAAGGAACAAGTTCAAGATTTCACTGATTTGGCAAAGGCGCAAGCCCTCACCTGGCAGGACACGGTGGCGGGTATGGAAGCTGCTATTTCTGCAGCCCAAAAAATTGCCCCCAACCGGCCTATGTACAGCCAAGCCCAGAAATTCATCAATGAGTGGCAGCAAGGCATCGAAGACCTCGCCTATCTGGAAAAGGCTCGCAATCAGGCTAAAACCGGCACGGTTTCCGACTTGAAGTCGGCCATCTCCCAAGCGCAGCTGATTAAAAACACCAAACCGCGCTATCAGCAAGCTCAGGAGGAAATCAGCCGCTGGAACAATCAAATTGAAGTTCAGGAAGACCGCCCCTATTTGGACAAGGCTCAGATGCTGGCCCGCTATGGCACGGTTGAAGCCTTGAAAGCTGCTATTAATGAAGCCAGTAAAATTGGCAAGGGGCGGGCGCTCTCCGAGCAAGCTCAGCAGCGCATCGCTGACTGGAATCGTGAGATACAGACTCAGGAAGACATGCCCTATCTGGATCGCGCTGAGATCCTGGCCCGGTTTGGCACCATTGAATCCCTGCAAGCAGCTATTGGGGAAGCTAGCAAGATAGGCTCGGGGCGGGCGCTTTCCGAGCAAGCTCGCCAGAAAGTCCAGGACTGGACTCGTCAGGTGCAGCAGCAGGAAGACCAGCCCTACTTGGACGGGGCGCGGGACTTGGCTACGATTGGCAAACTGTCTGAGGCTATCGCGATGGCTGAAAGAATTCAGCCCGGACGCGCTCTCTACAGTGAGGCTCGCGAGACTATCGGCCAGTGGCGGGACGAAATCCAGGCCAAGCAATATCTGGACGATGCTTATCGCGCCGCCAGTTCGGCAACCGCAGACACTCTAGCGGCGGCTATTCGCACCGCCAATCAAGTCTCTGAAAGCAGCACCTTGCGCTCGGAGGCTACGTCGGCGATCGGTCAGTGGAGCCAGCAAATCTTGGCAATGGCCCAAGAGCGGTCTGAATATGACAAGCTCGGCGCGATTGAAATTGCCCAGAAAATCCCCTCCTACGCCCCAGCTTATGCGGCTGCACGGGCCCAGATCCAACAGTGGGAAAAACAGCAGAATCCTCCCCCGCCGGCGGCGACCGCGCCACCACCGTCTGCCCCTGCAGCCCCCTAATATCGGGTCCGGTTGGTTTAGTCAAATTTTTTGGCTGCATCTGGGGGCGCTCACCAGCCCCCAATAAAAACTAATTTAACGTATTTTATATTTTACAGCTGTTTGCAACAGATGATGAGATGCCTGTGTAACGTCCCATATTATATAAAATCCGGTGGTATCGTTATTCACAGTAGGGGCGGGTAAACCCTTGTGGGGGCGGGTTCACCCGAAATGTTTGCTGCCCCGCCGCCGCCCCCAGGGCGAGGCTGAAGCACTCAGGGGATAATTACCAGTGCCCCACTGACGCCGATGCCTGCCCCACTCCCGCCCCAATCCCCAATGCCCAATCCCCAATGCCCGAACGCCATGACTGCAGTCACACCTCAAGAAATTGCTCAATTTCGCACTGAATTAGCCGCTTATCCCGATGCCTTGAAAGCCCTTGATGTCATAGAGGACTGTGAGGGGGATTTAGAAGATGCCGCCCTCGTGCTGGCAATTGAAGTCGGACAGCAACCAGATAGCTTAAATTGGTTAGATGGCTTTGCCAAAAGATGTCGCGTTGCCATCTGCGAAGTGAAAGAGGATTTTTTGACGGGAAAATTTGCGGCAGGGGCGGCAAATTTGATGACTAAGCGCCTCTGCCCCGAAATATTGCTAGCGCCGGTTCTCATGTATGTGATGAAGGTTGGCGTGAATAATTTCTGCGAACCTCTGGAATTTAAATTGTAAAAAGGTGTTTATAAAGAAATTATTAAAGCTAGGCCATAAACGGTAACAGAAACCGGGTTTCTTAAAGAAACCCGGTTTCTAGCATAAATTTTTCTGCTCCCTCACCACAAGAAACTGCCTCTCCTACCCTTCCGCCTCAATTTGCCGCACCGCAGTTAGCGCCGAGTAGGAAACACCGGCAGTTCCCTCTCCCGGATGCGTCGAATCCCCCACCAGCCACAATCCCCTGACCGGCGTGCGCGTGGCCAACCCAAAGGGGCCAAAAGTTGCCACCCGCTGGCCAATACCCCCGACAATCCCGTCCTCCCGCGCCGTATAGCGGGCGAACGTCCTGGGCGTCGCCGCTTCCTGACAGACAATCGTTTCCGGCGTCAGGTGGAAATACGAACTCAGCCGCGAGATCGCCTCCTGCGCGTACTGTTCCTTCAGCCCTTGATAATCCGCACAATTCCACCACCGGCGCGTATCCGTGAACGACGACGCCGTAATCGTGGCCATAGAAGCGGGCGCTCGCCCATCCCCCGGATGGCTCACCGAGACGAATAGGGAATTATTCTCCCCAATCTCACCCTCGTAGTCGTATAGAAACTGCAAGTGCGGCGGGCATCCGGGCGGAATCGCTTCCTGTTTTACGCCTAAATACACAACGAACGCGCCCGATGCCGGCGGCAGTTTTTCGGCACGGTAGCGGTAGCCTGCCGGTGCCTTCTCGCCCAGCAATTTCACCAAATTTTGCACCGGCACATTGGCCACCACATGGTCAGCCGGTTCCGCCCAAACCTCCCCAGTTTTCTGGTTGCGCACCACCACGCCTTCCGCGCCCGAACCCCCAACAGTGATGCCCTCAACCGTGTGGCGCATCAAAAGCTTGCCGCCGTACTTTTCCAGAGCTTCCAGCAAGCAGTCGCTGAGCACCTGCATGCTGCCGGTCAGGTGAAACAGCCCCTGCGGTTCTTGAGAAACCCCCAGCGCCGTCGCCGCATACAGCAGTGCCGTTTCTTCGGCATCCACTTGCGAGTACAGCTTCAGCTGCATATCCAGAAACGCTCTCAGGCGCAGATTGTCCGCCAACCCGCACAAGCGCAAGGCATCCCCCACAGTCATCAAAGTGTAGGGCGCAGTAATCAGCGTGTCGGGGCGAACCGCCTTAGCCAACTGCCACAAGTCCCAGAGATTGCGGGGTGGCAAAACCGGGTCACGAGATTGAAACGCCCAGCTGGCGCGGAACAGAGTGGCAAACAGCTGCCACAGCCCTTCGCTCCCTGGAAACTGCCGGTGTAGCTCAGCTTTCCACATTTCCGGGTTCCGCCAGACGCTGATCGGTTCAGTCTCTCCCGGCAAATACACCGCACAGGCGGGATCGCAGGGGGTTGCCGGTGGGGGTGCGACTTCTAATTCTGAGAAAATGCGGTGGTGAATGCCACCCGGTTCCAAACCGGCAACCTGAGTCGCGCCGACATCAAAGGTAAATCCAAAGCGCTTGAAGGTGGAAGCGCATCCCCCTGGAAGCAAAGCTTGGTCTAAGACTAACACCTTGTAGCCCCGCTTGGCCAGCAGCGCACCGGCTGTCAAGCCACCAATTCCAGCGCCAATGACCACAACCCGCTGTTGTTTACTCTTGCCCATAGCACCGCTTGGCATGGCTCGAATTTTTACATTTCGTAATATAGTTTATAATAATTTCACAGCAAAAGCGGTGGTGCGGCGACTAACTTTGTCGGCGCGTGATTACAGGCGTGGCGTGCCGGTGGGGAATACTGTAGTGTGCACCTGGTTTGCAGAACTCCTGTGACAAGCCCCCTCCCTGCTTTTGGGACAGGCCAAATGCAGCCGGGGGGCGAGTCGAAGGCCATTGGGCAGAGGTGGGACATCACCGGACAGATGTCCGGCGTCTGCAAGCCGGAGCGCACCACGGGGAAAGATGTTTGGTCACTGTAGCGAATACGAGCGCACTTCCCTTGCTAGGGGTGGAAGCAGTGTTGCTGCATAACCCTCTATTTGGACACCCTATCCATACCGACGCCTACCAGTGGTGTGGCGCGGATATTCCGGGATTAGCTAACTTCAAAAACCTTATGACTTCAACCCTACTCAAGTCTTCTGTTGTCCCTCGTCTCAACTATCCCACACTTTACCGGCTGCCTAATGGGCTGACAATTATAGCAGAACAGCTGCCTGTTGAAGCGGTTAACCTGAGCTTGTGGTTGAGAGTGGGTTCTGCAGTTGAGTCAGACGCAATCAACGGCATGGCTCACTTTCTGGAACATATGGTTTTTAAGGGCACCAAGAAACTGGAAAGCGGTGAATTTGAGCGCCGGATTGAGGAGCGGGGCGCACTGACTAACGCCGCTACAAGCCAAGATTACACCCAGTTTTACATTACAGCTGCTCCCCAGCATTTTGCCGAACTGGCACCGCTGCAAATCGATGTGGTGCTCAATCCGACTATTCCCGATCGTGCCTTCGAGCGAGAGCGATTGGTGGTGCTTGAAGAAATTCGCCGCGCTCAAGACAATCCCCGCCGGCGCACTTATGCCTTTGCGATGGAGACGGCGTTTGACGAGCTACCCTACCGGCGACCCGTACTCGGGCCAGCTGCAGTTATCGAACAGCTGACGCCCCAGCAGATGCGGGATTTCCACGCCACTTACTATCAACCTGACTCGATAACTGCAGTGGCGGCGGGAAATCTGCCGGTGCAGAAATTAATTGAGATTGTCGCGGAGGGATTTGCCGAAGCCACCGGCACTAAACAGTCAGCTTGGGGAATGGCAAGCGAGTCAGAATTCATTGCCCCACAGTCGGAAATCCTCGCTCTAACTCCTGAACCGCCTTTCAGCGAAATTGTGCGCCGGGAGGAAGTGGATGAAAGCTTGCAGCAGGCGCGTCTGGTGATGCTTTGGCGGGTGCCCGGGATGAGCCAACTGCACCAAACCTACGCCCTAGATATTTTGGCCTCGATTCTGGGACACGGGCGAACCTCGCGGCTGGTTCAGGATCTGCGAGAAGATCGGAGATTGGTTACGCACATTTCTGCTAGCAATATGACTTATCGGCAGCAGGGGACGTTCTATATTTCCGCGCAGCTGCCGGTGGAAAATTTGCCGGCGGTGGAAGCGGCGATCGCGCAACACATCCGCACCCTGCAAGCGGAACCCGTGACTGAGGCAGAAATTGCCCGCGTCCGCACTCAAGTGGCGAACCGGTTTGTGTTTGGCAACGAGACGCCTTCTGAGCGGGCCGGTTTATATGGATACTACCAGTCAATGGCAGGAGACTTGGCACCGGCGCTCAACTATCCCGCCCGCATTCAAGCTCAAGGGCGCACCGATCTCCAGCTGGCGGCGAAGCGGTTTCTCTCGCCAGAAGCCTATGGCGCTGTGGTGCTGCGACCGGCTTTTTAAGATGCTGCCCGATCGCCCGCTGCTTGCTGCGCTGCACTAAGGCACTGGCCAAATCTTGATGGTGCCGTCATTGCCGGCACTGGCGAGGGTCTGGCCATCGGGACTGAAGGCGACCGCAAATACGCTTTTTTTGTGCCCTGAGAGGGTGCGCCGCAGTCTGCCGTTTTTGAGATCCCACAGCTTGACGGTGGTGTCGTCGCTGCCACTGGCCAAAAACTGGCCTTTGGGGCTGATAGCGATCGAATGAACTGGGAAACTATGACCGCTGAGGGTGTTCAGCAGTCTGCCGGTGCTGGCATCCCAGAGTTTGACGCTTCTGTCAAAACTGCCAGTGGCAACGGTCTGGCCATCGGGAGTGAAGGCAACGGAACTCACCCAGTCTGTATGCCCGCTGAGGGTGTTTTTGAGCTTGCCACTGGCCACATCCCACAGCTTGACGGTTTTGTCAATACTGCCACTGACCAGGGTTTTGCCATCTGGACTGAAGGCGATGGCGTTGACGCCATCTGCATGTCCGGACAAAGTGCGGATGTAGGTGCCTTTGCTGAGATTCCAGAGGATGACGGTATTGTCCCAGCTGCCGGTGGCTAGGGTCTGGCCATCGGGACTAATGGCCACGGACTCAACCGAATCGGTATGGACGTAGAGGGTGTAGCGCAGGAAGCCGGTCTTGAGATTCCACACGTTGACGGTTTTGTCTTTGCTGGCGCTGGCGATCGTTTCCCCATCCGGACTCACCGCCAGGGAAGTAATATCCCCTAAATGAACCGCGAAGGTGTAGCGCAAGTTGCCGGCGCTGGTATTCCACAGCTTCACCGTGTCCTCAATACTGCCGCTGGCCAGAACTCTGCCATCGGGGCTGAAGGCGAGGGCAAAAATTGCGTAGGCGCTGTCTCCAAAGTTTCGCAGCGGTTGAATGTTTTGGGCCAGCTTTTGGGTGGCATCCCGCAGCGCTGGCGGTGCGGCTGCTGATTTGACCAGGGGTGCGGTGACGGTGAGTGCTGTCGCGATCGCTAAGGCGGGGGCTGTTTTCCAGGACGAAAGCTTTAGGGTCATGGGTTGGTTATAAAGGTTCTCGTTCGGATAAAATATAACGAGCGTGTCTTGACATGGTACGATATATTTAATACCTGTTAGGGATTAAGTTGTGAGGGCGGTTGCTCTGCTTTATTAATCCCTGTCAGGGATGGAAACTACCCCGCCGCAAAAGCCCGCAGGATTGCCGCCCGCCGACGCACCCTGAGCCTAAGCCAAATGAATGAATTCAAAATCCAAAATTAAAAAGTCACAATTTACTTTTGACCGGCAGCCAGCTGCCAAATCTTAATCGTGCGGTCGCCACTGGCACTGGCCAGGGTCTTGCCATCGGGGCTGATAGCAACAGCATAAACCGGCTGGGAGTGCCCGGAAAGGGTGGCGATTAATTTGCCGGTTTGCAATTCCCAAATCTTGACAGTATTGCGATTAGTGCCACCGGCAATCATCTTGCCATCCGGACTGATAGCGACAGAATAAACCCAGTCCCCGCCTGAATCAATGGTGCTTTTCAGTGCGCCGGTGCCGGGATTCCAAAGCTGGATTGTGTCTTTGTTCGATAAACTGCTGCTGGCGAGGGTTTGGCCATCGGGGCTAAAGGCGACAGACCTCACCCAGTCTGAATGTCCGCTGAGCGTCTTATTCAGGAGGCTCGCTTGCAGATTCCAGACTTTGACATCTCCGTTGCGACTCCCGCTAGCTAGAGTCGTGCCATCCGGGCTAAAAGCGACAGCCACAACCAAATCTGAATGCCCGGAGAGCGTGCGGATAGCGCTGCCGGTGGCTAAATCCCATATCTTGACAGTTTTGTCCCAGCTGCCACTGGCAAGAGTTTTGCCATCGGGGCTAAAGGCTACGGCGATCGTATTGCTGGTATGCCCAGACAGGCTGCCGGTGACTTTGCCGGTCGCCAAATCCCATATCTTGACGGTTCGGTCGTCACTGCCACTGGCGAGGGTTTTACCATCCGGGCTAATAGCGATACCGTAAATCCACTTGTCCGATTGCAGAGTGCTTTTCAACTCGCCGGTTTTCAGATCCCAGACTTTGATAGTTTTATCATCGCTGCCACTGATCAGGGTTTTGCCATCTGGGCTAATAACCAGAGACTTAACGTTATCCGAATGCCCGGAAAGGGTGCGCAGTAACTGGGGAGTTTTCTGGGACTGGGCGATTAAATCGCCGGTTCTGGGCAGGGGGGAAGCTGAGGTGGGTGAGTGGATGGCGGGAAGCGTCGCCGCTGCTGCGATCAATAACGCTGATAGAGCTTTCCGAGGGAGTTGCTTGGGGGTCATATCGATTTCAGATTTGAGATTTGAGATTTTAAATTTACTAAAAACCTGAGTAAATTCTAATTTACCACAAAATCTCCCCACAATCAAGTAGGGGCAGTGTCCGTCTTTATTAACACTCTTTTGCAAACCCTCTCAAATTGTGGCTGTTTTGGCAAAATTTCCGTTTTTGTTTTTTTGTATTGTTTCTTTTAACCGCAGATGAACGCAGATGAACGCAGATGGCATTGGCACTCCCAAATAGCGGCTGACCGCTGCTAACGGCACAAAGATATTGAGGGTTTTAGCTGAAAGCGGTTTACTGTTAGAGCAGATTGTAAATGAGTGAGGTAGAGATATTAGATACCCCCAACCACCCGTAAAAAGAGGGGGTTTGAGAATGTCCCCCCCTTTTGAAGGGGGGGGAGGGGGGGATCTCACCTGAGTCACTGAGATCGTAGCAACTTGAGTTATATAGCGGTTATGAATTAAATCAGGTACAGATGGGTAAAAAAAGAGACGCCCGCTCAAAACCAGTCCACCAGACGCGACATGAGCGCGTTTGTACAATTCTCTTGTGGAACGCGCCCCCAAGCGTCTCCCCCCCTCCGAGGTCGCGCGAAAGCATAAAATGTACCGCACTGATATGAGAAACGCTATAATTAGCCCGTTTGTGACTGGGCGAATTGAATTCGCGGCCAAAAGCGGACTCAAACCCACCCGCAACCCTCTACCCAGATTCCGGGAAGTGGGGGGTTGGTGAAGCTGCGACAGTCGCCCCGTATCCCGTATCCCTATCTTGCCCTATGCCTGCATTTTTGTTGGAAGTCGGAACAGAAGAATTGCCAGCTGATTTTATCGGTAACGCCATTGAGCAGTGGCGCTCGCGCGTTCCCCAAACGCTCACAGAAAATGCCTTGACTTTTGAGGCGATTTATGTATTCGGCACTCCCCGACGGCTGGCAGTGCTGGTCAAAGGACTTCCGCACCGGCAGCCCGACCGGGAAGAAGAAATTAAAGGCCCACCGGCTGCAGCGGCGTTCAAAGATGGCCAGCCGACCAAGGCTGCAGAAGGCTTTGCCAAAAAGCAGGGTGTGGGGCTGGACGCCCTGGAAGTTAGACCCACCGATAAAGGGGATTTTGTCTTTGTCCGCCGCATTTTCGCCGGTCGCCCCACTGCTGATATTCTGGCAGAACTGGCTCCCGGGTGGATTTCGGGGCTGGAAGGCAAGCGCCTGATGCGCTGGGCGGATGGGGATTTCCGGTTTCCCCGCCCGATTCGGACTCTGGTGGCGCTGCTGGATAAGGAAGTGCTGCCGGTGGAACTGGTGAACAGTTCAGAAACCCTGAAAAGCGACCGCATCTGTTGCGCTCACCGAGTCTTGCACCCAGCGCCGGTGGAAATTCCCCAAGCGGATGATTATGTTGAGTGCTTGCGTGCTGCTTTTGTGGAGGTTGACCCAGAACAGCGCCAAACTAAAATCCTGGATCAAGTCCAAGCAGCAGCCAAAAAAGTAGGCGGACATGCCGATATTTCCCCCGATTTGCTAGAGGAAGTCACCAACCTGGTAGAATGGCCAACAGCTGTTACCGGCAAATTTGACGAGGAATTCCTGATATTGCCGCCGGAAGTCATCACCACAGTCATGGTGACGCACCAGCGCTATTTTCCGGTACTGAAAAGCAAGGACAGTTCGGAATTATTGCCCTATTTCATCACCATTTCTAATGGCGATCCAGCCAAATCAGACATGATCGCCACCGGCAACGAGCGAGTCATCCGCGCCCGCTTAGCTGATGGCCGGTATTTCTACAAAACAGACATCGCTAAACCCCTTGAAAGTTATCTTTCCCAGCTGGAAACCGTCACCTTCCAAGAAGATTTGGGAACTGTGCGGGATAAGGTCAGCCGCGCGATCAGGATTGCCGGCGCGATTGCCAAGCAGCTGCAATTAGGGGAAGAGGACAGCGCCGCTATCGAACGGGCTGCCTTGCTGTGCAAAGCTGACCTCGTGACCCAGATGGTGTATGAATTTCCCGAATTGCAAGGGGTAATGGGCGAGAAATACGCTCGCGCCAGTGGGGAAAAAGAAGCAGTTGCGACAGCAATTTTCGAGCACTATTTGCCCAGAGGCGCAGCCGACAGATTGCCCCAAACCCTTGCCGGTCAAGTGGTGGGTTTAGCCGACCGGCTGGACACATTGGTGAGCATTTTTGGCTTGGGGATGCTGCCCACCGGCTCCTCTGACCCCTTCGCCCTGCGCCGCGCCGCCAATGCGGTGATTTCGATTACCTGGGCGGCAGATTTAACCATAAATTTGCAGCATTTACTCGAAGAAATTGCCACCAATTTCGCCGCCGAGCATCCGAAATGTTCGCCGACAAAGCTGCAGCAGCAGTTACAGGAATTCTTCACCCAGCGCATTCGCACTCTGCTGCAAGAGGAGCGCTCAATTGACTACGATTTGGTGAATGCGGTTTTGGGAGAAAACGACCCAGAATATATCGAGCGGGCGCTCAACGACTTGCTGGACGTGCGCAATCGCGCCGATTTCTTGCAAGAAATCCGCAAGAACGGCTTGCTCGACGAAATATATGAAACCGTCAATCGCTCAACTCGTCTGGCGAAGCAAGGCGATTTGGGCACAGCTGAGCTTGACCCAACCGCCGCCGTGCGCCCGGAACTGTTCCAAAAACCCCCCGAGGGAGCATTTTACGACGCCCTGACGCAACTGCTGCCAAAAACTCAGGCGTGCCAGCAAACGCGAAATTACCAGCAACTTGTGGGTGCTTTGGCGGAAATTGCCCCCACAGTCAGCACGTTCTTTGACGGACCGGAAAGCGTGCTGGTGATGGACGAAAATCCCGACATCCGGCGCAACCGGCTGAATCTGCTGGGCTTTCTGCGCAACCACGCCCGCGTAATAGCAGATTTTGGCGCGATTGTCAAGGGGTAAACATTGCAACGGCAGAACTGCAAGGATTAGCGCAGGTGGCGGAGATTCATCTGCGTTAAGAAAGCGTTCAGAAAGCGGTTGAAATATCTGTCTAGCTCTGGCAAGCATCAAAGGCCCTAATATAGCCCGTCTAAATCATTCGCGTAAATTTCAGAACCCCGGTTTCTTAAAGAAACCGGGGTTCTGGGCCCCCAGGGGTTGCGCAAATCATTGAGAACTGCTATATAGGGATTGCTCAAATCAGGGAAAACCTCAGACACTTTTTCTATGCCTAACGCTCACGTCATCGGACTCGGAAAATCGGGAATAGCCGCCGCGAGACTGCTAAAACGAGAAGGTTGGCAGGTGACGGTGAGCGATCGCAGCACCTCCGAAACCCTTCACGAAACGCAAAAGCAGCTCGCCGGCGAAGGCATTGCTGTCTTGGTGGGGCATTCGTTTGACCCGGATAGCGGGGACAAGCCGGATCTGGTTGCGGTCAGTCCTGGCGTACCCTGGGACACACCGGCATTGATCCGCGCCAGAGAGCTCGGAATTGAAACCGTCGGGGAAATGGAGCTGGCGTGGCGTCACCTGCAGACTCGTCCTTGGGTGTGCGTCACCGGCACGAATGGCAAAACAACCACCACTGCGTTGATTGCGGCGATTTTCCAAGCTGCCGGTTTTAACGCCCCCGCCTGCGGCAATATTGGCTACGCCGCCTGCGAACTGGCCCTCGCCGAACACCCCCCAGACTGGGTGATTGCGGAAATTAGCAGCTATCAAGTTGAGTCTTCGTCCACTCTCGCCCCCCGGATTGGCATTTGGACAACCTTCACGCCGGATCACCTCAGCCGGCACAAAACTCTGGAAAATTATTCCAACATCAAGGGACGTCTGCTCAACCAGTCGCAGCTGCAGGTGATTAACGGAGACGATCCCTACCTGCGCCAGCACGCGCCCGAGAAGTGGCCAAATGCCTGCTGGACGAGCGTCACCGGCAAGGCGGATTTGCTGTGCGATCCGGCTTGGGGCGTTTATATTGAGGATGGCTGGGTGGTGTCTCAGGGAGAGCCGGTGGTGAGGGCTTCCGCCTTGCGGATGGTTGGCGAGCACAACAAGCAAAACCTGCTGATGGCGGTAGCGGTGGCTCGTCTGGCTGGGATAGAACCGGAAGCGATTGTCAAGGCGATTGAATCTTTCCCCGGAGTGGCGCACCGGCTGGAACTGATCTGCACGTTCAACGGGATTGACTATATTAATGACAGTAAAGCGACGAACTACGACGCCGCTCAAGTTGGGCTGGCTTCGGTGCAAGCGCCTGTGATTTTGATTGCCGGTGGGGAGGCGAAACAAGGCGACGACACCGGCTGGATGGCGACGATTCAAGCGAAAGCCTCCGCAGTGCTGCTGATTGGTTCCGCCGCACCGGCATTCGCCCGTCGGTTGGAAGAAATTAGTCACCCGCGCTATGAAATTGTGGAAACAATGGAGCGAGCGATTCCGAGAGCCGCTGAGCTAGCCGCACAGCTAGGTGCGCGAGTTGTGCTGCTGTCGCCGGCGTGCGCCAGTTTCGACCAATATCAAAACTTCGAGCAGCGCGGCGAGCACTTCCGCCGGCTGTGTTTGGAGTTGGGGGGAAGTTAGCGCCGGCAAGGCAAACGCACAAGACAAGCCGGGGGAGCATCCCTTTTTTGCATTTCTTCGGCTAACATCTCTTGTGCCGTGACCAATCATCAGCAGGGGACGTTTGATGGGGAATGGGGCAATTCAATCGCAGGCGCACCCGGACAGGTCAGGACTGTTGAATTTGAAGTGGATGTCAAGTTAAACTCCTGTCCCGTGCGACGCGGGAAGTATAGTGAGTGAAGAACGGCGTTCTGGCTTGCAGAAATTAAAACTCCAAAATTGAAGTTTTAATTTCTGTTTACAGCTGCGGCACAGCGCCGGACTCCCAGCGGACTTTACCCTAACTGATACCGGAACTCAAGTATAGCACATTTCCCAGATTTTCGTCGGAAGATAAATTTTAAATTTTTCTGAAATCTGGGAGTCAAATAAATTGGCCTCTGGGACTCTAGGAATCCGCTGTCAGCACTCGTGAAATCTTGTCCATACACCAATCAATCTCGGCTTGGGATATCACGAGAGGTGGGGCAAAGCGAATCACATGATCCCGCGTCTCTTTGGCTAATACCCCCTCTTTAACCAGCGCCTTGCAAAAGCGCCGTGCGCCGCCTGCTTCAGGATGCAATTCCAACCCGATCAGCAAGCCTTTCCCTCGCACTTCCTTAATATGCGGACTCCCAATTGACTTTAATTGCTCCAAAAAGTATTCTCCGAGTTGCGCCGCTCGTCCTGGCAAATCTTCCTCGATAATTACATCCAGTGCGGCCATCCCAATAGCTGCAGCTAAAGGATTTCCCCCAAAGGTACTTCCATGATCGCCCGGATGAAATACACCCATCACTTCCTCTGTACTTATAAAAGCGGAAATAGGATAGAACCCACCCGACAAAGCTTTTCCGACGGTTAGACCATCAGGCTTGACCAATTCATGCTGGTGGGCAAACATTTTCCCGGTTCGCCCCAATCCGGTTTGGATTTCATCAAAAATCAGCAATACGTTATGATCGCGGCAAATCTGTTCTGCTTTCTTCAAAAACCCATCCGGCGGAACGATAATCCCTCCTTCGCCCTGAATGGGTTCCAGCATAAATGCTGCAGTATTGGGCGTAATTGCCCTTTTCAGCGCTGACGCATCCCCAAAAGGAATGACCTTGAAGCCGGGAGTCAAGGGCCAGAACCCATGTTGGTATTGCTTTTCAGTTGAGAAGCTAATCAGGCTAATCGTGCGCCCAGCAAAATTATTGCTGCAGACGATTATCTCTGCATGATTTGCTGGCACACCCTTGACTGTATAAGCCCACTTGCGGATTGCTTTTATAGCGGTTTCCACCGCTTCCGCTCCCGAATTCATGGGCAGAACTTTCGGCAGTCCAGAAATTTGAGAGAGCTTTTCGTAAAATTTCCCCAACTGGTCGTTGCGAAAGGCGCGAGAAGTCAAGGTGACTTTATTCGCCTGTTCTATCATAGCTTGCAAAATTCGGGGATGGCAGTGCCCCTGGTTTAAGGCTGAGTAGGCGCTCAGACAATCTAAGTATTTTTTGCCAGAGGTATCCCACACCCACACCCCTTTACCTTCGGCAATGACTGCATCTAAAGGGTGGTAATTATTCGCCCCATATTTCTCTTCTAATTCAATATAATACTGGGCCTTCTCGGAAAGGCCATCGGACTTGAGCGAAGGTGAGGTTACGGTTTGCATAGTTTCTCCTTAACAAGTTCAAAGTTGAAAATTTCAAGGGCGAGAGGGCGCGTCTCTACAGCTAATCGAGCGTGGCTAGTCCTGTGCTTCTCGCAATTCATGGAATGCTTTGGTTCTTCGTATTCGCAGGAAAAACCCAAGCAGAAATGTTTGTGACAATTTCTGCCACAAGACAAGCCGTCGTCGGGAGCGGGTCAAGAAATCTCAGAAATCGGGTGTCTTTGGATAGGAGCAAGGAAATTTTGGCCTTCTAGCTCAAAGAAACCCGGTTTCTTACCGCTTCAGAAGAATACAAGACGGGCTCTCCAGGTATTGCATTTTTCTCCAAACCTCCTGCTTTGGTCTTATCCTACCAGTCCAAAAGCAGCGCATCCCAAAGGCCATGCCTGACGGAACGCTCTGTTATATCAAACCCCAGAGCGACATTTCAAGCCACAGGCTTCTGTGTAATAGCCTGCGACCCAGACTAAGGCATTTGCAGGGGACAGCGGCAAAACCTCTACTGCGTCTTCTCTGCCAGCTTACAGCGTAAAGCCAGTGGCCCATTCTGTCTGAACGCAGAACTTTTCTCTCACAAGCAGCAATGTTTTTACCTGTCGTGTCAGTAAAAATACTGGTTTTGTCGGCATCCGTACCTCGCGGATTGTGAACAGTTGAGAACAGAGGTTTCAGCTATCGGCGGGCATTCTGACTGAGAGACAAGTCTCCTTCACAGCTGCGGGACAGCGCCGGATTTTCACCAGACTTTCCCTATTACTTCTAACGGCTGCTCCCCGCTAGAACCGACTTGAAATGGAGCATATCACTTTTCCATTCAATCCGCAATAGGTCTAGGGGACATAATCTTCAGGTCGGGTGGACATTCCCCCAGGCAAATACATCGCCTCTGGTTCTGTGATTACCCACCAGTCGCAAGCGGAGCGCTTACCTGATGTTCAGGAAGCCGATTCCATGTTTGCCCGTCATGTCGTCAGTATCAATCAAAAACTGCGTCAGGGTTATCTGTGTGCAGA
>Ga0114941_100101_pt1 | contig 18205 bp, 22 predicted proteins | sample DevilsHole_FD_89580 | JGI IMG/M metagenome (GOLD analysis project Ga0114941, IMG submission 89580) | Groundwater microbial communities from Devils Hole, Nevada to study Microbial Dark Matter (Phase II) - Devils Hole | ecosystem: Environmental > Aquatic > Deep subsurface > Groundwater | place...
ACGGCGAGGAATTCGCCGCTCGGAATCGTCGAGTCAGGAACAAGAGTTAACACGATTCTAACCTAAGCGGAACGAAATCGTTTCGGAAAGGGAAATCGGCAATAAAAGGCGGTTATTTAGCGTTAGAAACGCTATTCCGCGTGCGAAAGAGCACGCGGACCAGGCGATAGTTGCGTCGCCGCCAGATCAGTTGGCACACGATGTCCTGGCCCTTGAGACGGACGCGCTTACGCAGGTTTTTGACGTGATTTTGTAGCGTCGCGTAGGCTGTCTTGAACGTCAGCGCGTCGGCCCGCTCGCCGGGCGGAGCGTCGAGCAGACGCAGCAGCTCGCGCAGCGAATGCGGTTCGCCGTCGGCGAGTGCATCGTAGAGCCGTCGCTGTGTCGGGGTGAGGCCGTTTCCACCGCCGGGCATCAGTACACCACCCCCGGTTCCGCCACCGGTTGCTCAGTCCATTCGACTTTACCTCCTAACGCCCGCGCGGCGTCGCGTAGCTGTCCGGCGCCCGGCCGGCCGTCGGCAGGAGACGAGCCGACGATGGGAAATCGGTCATTCAACATCTTCTGAAGGAGCTTCGATTCGGTCTTCCACCCCCCGCCATCTATCTCCGCAACGAATTTTCCGACTATCAATCTACCCGTCATCCTCTGATCCTCCCGTGCAAGACGCCTATTACGAACTCGAAAAATTCCGGATCGGCCTTGGCGAACCCCGCTGGGTCATTGTAGAGCTGTTCCATGCCCATTGACATGATCTCCGTGGCTCGGCCGCCATAGTCCTTACCGACGTACCACGCGCGATCCTTGCCGAACGCCTCGACGAATCTGTCGCTTCTACCGCGCTCGTCATCGCGATAACCGCCATGAGAGACTACGTCGTTGAGTTTCTGAGCCGGTTCACCGCCTACCCGCCTTTCGAGGAAAGCTCTCGCGGCGCGGCCGATGCTCGGATTCTGATACTCTATGGCGTGGCCCCATTCATGAATGACCGTGGCGGTCGAATCGTTGTCTGACAGATAGATAGCACTGGAACTCGTATCGGTTTCTCCGCGATGATAAGCCCGCTCCCCGGCCCGCATCACCACGTATCGCGTACGGTACTTATCCGGTTCGTTGCTTATCGAAACCGTCGAATACGTTTTTTGAAGGAACGATTCTCCATTTCTAACGGCCTCCTTGACCTTTCGTACATCTCCGCCAAGAGCGACCTTATTATCGCAACTCTTCGTGCCGTTGTTCACTCGTCAACTCCCCGGCCTTGTACTCAGCCTCTATCTGGGCGGAGCGGATCAAATGCTTCTGGAACAAGTCGTCGGCCTTTATCGCCAATTCGTCCGCGATTTTCCTGTATTTGGCTGCTCGTCTTTGGACTCGCGCTTCGGCCCTGAGTACCTCGTTACGGATGCGCCCTGTGTATTCCCTCGTACTCTCTATCTCAGTCTCGCCTCCACCGCCCGCCGGGCAATCGGGCTTCACACCACCACCGGGCCCCGTAGGGCAGAAGACGTTGTCCGAGAGGTTCCACGTCTTGGTTTCTTTTTCTCCGGAACTACAAGAAGGATCAATTCCACCCCCTTCTCCGGTAGGACAGAAAACATTCGCCAACAGGTTAGCCGCTACTGGTTGCAACTCGCGAAGCTTCGCGAGCGCGGCCTTTTCGATCTGCCCCACCCGCGCGGGCGTGATGCCCAAGCGGGCGGCGATCTCGCGATGCGTCTGCGCCTCGCCGCCGAGGCCGAAGCTGGCCGAAAGGATGTCGGCCGAACGAGCGTCAAGCGAACCTAGGGCGCGAGACACCACGTCCCGCGCCTCGTCGATCGCGTGTACGCCGCCGCTCAGGTCTTCCGGGTCCAGTTTCAATTCGCCCGCCCTCGTCCGCTCCTTCGCCTGGCGTCGGACTTCGTTACGCTGCATACCGCTGATCCACTGATGAGCGTAGGTCACGAACTTGACGCCCTTCTCCGGATCGAACTTCTCGACGGCCCGGATCAGTCCCAGATTGCCTTCCGAAATCAGATCGTCGCGTAAATTGGCGTCGTTTTTAGCGTATTTGCGCGCCAGTTTGCGCACGAGGCCTTGGTTCTGTTCGACGACGCGCCCCATCGCCTCGCGGTCGCCGCGCTGTGCGGCGAGCACGTCCGCAATGGACGACCCAACCGCCGGCGAACAGGTCGGATCGACGCCCCCTCCCTCGCCCGTGGGACAGAAGACGTTGAAAATATCCTTCGGCCGGCTCCCGGATATATCCGCATCCTCTGCCCAATCGGAACCCTCGGAATCCCGCTCCAGGGACGTCCTGATAGCGGAGGTTATTTCCCCTCGACGACGCAATTGCCCCGAACTCGTTTCCCCAACGTTGGCCGGAACCCAAGCGCAGCGACAATTCGGGTGACGCGGAATCGACACTTTGCGCGCTTCTTCCAACGAAAGTACGGCGCCCTCCATCGGTTCGCAGAGACTGCAGACGCGGTCGTCCCCCGCCGTAGACCATTCGACGGCCACGCCGACTTCCTCAACGCCCAGCGCCGAGAGGGCCTCCAATTGACCTTCCGCATGGGCGCGAATGATCTCGGTCCTTGCTATCGTTTCGGCCCGTCGTTCGGATACGTTTACGGCGCTTTCCAACTCGGCGGCGATCTCTCGTGGATGCTTGCCCGCGATCATGCCGTCGACCAGAACGCGCTGGGCCTTCGTCGCCATTTCATCCGAAAACCCCTTCAGATCGGTGTATGTTCGCGCCGCCAGCGTTTTGACTTTGGCGACGGCGGCCGGTCGGTTAAACGAGCTACGCAGGAACTGTTCGCGTGTGCCCTCATAGAAGTCCAATCGGTTCTTGATCCCGGCCCTTCGCCTCCACGCCGCGTTAGCGTCGTCGAACGCCCGACCCGCGCCCTTGCGGTACGTCTGTTCGATATATCGCCGCCACCACTCGTCTTCGCCCCGCTGACGGTCGAAGAATAGTCCCTGCACCTTCATCTGTGCAGCGAGCCACTTGCGGAACGCTTTCAACTGCTCGGTCGAAGAGTGAAACTTCCAACGAGTATTGATGATCAGTTCATCCGACGGAATAGACGACGTGTTGTCAACGAGATCACTTGCCCGTTGATCCTGTTCGTCGTGAGATTGTATCAACCCGAACGCATCCTCCTTCACGATCAATTCGCGCAGCGCCTTTCGCAGATTGGCAAATCTTCGCCGAATGTCGGCGATAAATGCCCGACGCTCTCCGGCCGTATGCGAAGGATCGGCGCGTAGGGGGTTAGGACGATTCGCGCTGACGGCGTTATCGACCGGGAACCGGAATTTTTTACGAAATCTTGCGTTGCCGGTGGGACGGAACGCGGACTTGCGCAGGTTCAACGTGATCATTGCATGAGGTCCGTGGACTTCTTGTAGCAGCGGCCGCAGCGCCCGCCCTCAACCCGATAGTTGCCCAAGACCCGCGCGGAACAACGTCTACAGATGCGGTTCCCCGGTCCTTGGCTAAGAAACTCGTTCCCGCAGCGTAGACAGCGCCGCGGCGACAGATTAAGCCGTGGGTAGCTCTTCATCTTCGGCTCCTTCCTTTCCCGTCGGGGGAACGGCCTGCGGCGACTGAGGCACGTGCCCAGCTACTACCGCCTCGGCCTCCGGGTATGCATCTTCCATGTGCCCCACAGCATTTTTAAGCATCTGTTCGGCCTCTTCTCGCGGCAAACCGATGAACCGGGTCAGATAGTCGAGCGGATCGACCAACGCCTCGACCTGACCCGCGAGATACGCCGCCAGCGCGTTGGTTTGAGCCGCCGCCACGCTGGCTCGTTCGCCGTCGGTTTGCGAATCGAGGTCCGGCCATTTGACGCGATAACCGCCGTCGGGTTCGGGCAGGACGCCGAGCAGTATCAGCCGATCTATTACCGGCGCGATGATTCTAGGCGTCACGAAGTCCTTCTGGCGAAACCTTAGACGATCGTTCCAGGCGGCGTCGTCCTGGCTGCTGGCCAGTTCGCCGCGCTCCGACCCTAGAAAAACGCGGATCGGGATCGCCAGCTTGATACAAATGGCCTCGATCTGGGCACGGATTTGCGGCGAGGGGTCAATCACCGTCGGCGCGAGCGTCTTGGCCGACATGCCCATCAAGGCGAGATAGCGTTGAAGCCCGTTGAAGTACTGTTCCATTTCGTCGCGTAATTCGGCCTTGTCTAGCTCCACGTCGCCAACAAGCTGAGGATGGGCTTCTATAGCCAGACCGGGAAATGCGCCGCGCCAGTACATCTCGGCCGAACCGTGGTAGAGCTTGGTCAGGTTGTATAGGTTGTTGAATACGGGTTTCATTCTGGGAGAGCCGAACAACTCGCTGCTGCCGGGGTTGTCGACTAGATGCACGCATCGCGTCCAATGCACCTGCCGCGTACCGTAGGAACCGCCGAGACCGGAGAGTTGTTCTCGCGTGTCGTCGATCGTTACTAGATACGCCGTCGGATGCCCGTAACGCGACGACGTGGGGTTGGACTCGAAAGCCACGACCTGACAGAACGATTCGTCGAGCACGCGGGCGTAGAGCAGGTCTCGTTCTCGCGTAGCGTTGACCGACAACGACCAGCGACCGTGACGAACGTTTTCGGTGAATTTTTCGCCCCGTTTTCGGGAGACGCTATTTCGTTCCTCGACGCCCGCCGCCGGCTGCGACAGGTCAAGGCCGTCGTCCAGCCCCAGGAGTACGACGCCGTAGCTGCCCAGGCCGCACAATTCGTCGGCACGTCGCAAAATTTCGTAGAAGGCGTTGTGCTCGCTGTCGTTGAGCCAGCCGACCGGCCCGCGCAGCCCGCGGCCTACGGCCTTAAGCCGTTCGTCGAATTCCGATCCGCCTTCTTCGTCTTGATACACTCGTGGCGTCACCTGCCAGCACTCGCGGGGCAGCACTTCGACAACGCGAGCAGCCACCGGGTTGCGATCGTAAAGGTCGCGATAGTCCTGGATGGAAATTTGTTTGGGGAACCCGCACTCGTCGTCGATGTCGCGCCGTGGGTCCAGGGCGCGGCGCAGCCAATCCTGCCGAGTCGCCAGCGCGTTCTCGATCAACTCGTTGACCGTGATACGCGGCCGATCGCCGGCGAAACCACGGCCTAGCGAGTTGCCCGCGTTCTCATCGTGTTTATCGTGGTTCGCCGCGATCCCGTTCTTGCTTGATTTGGTCTTCTTCATGGCGTTCTCGTATGTCCGTTCGCCTTTAGCCACGCTCCCACATCCGCGCCGTCGGCTTTCACTTCGCCGAGCACCCGACCGAAGTTGTCACGTTCCCAAGTGCCGCCGTCCCGTGGACGGCTGACAAGCAGCAGCCGGCCGGCCGCCCGGAGCTTCGCCTCGACCTGTTCCTTGGCGCGCTTGCCCTTGGCCAATTCTTCGTCCGAGACGGTGCGGTCGCCGCTCGACCGGCGTACCCGACGAGACTCCCACGTATCGGCGTTGGCCAACCGCACGCGGTGCCGGATCGTCTCGGCCACGTCGTAGGTGTCGCCGTCAACAACTTCGACCAGCGCGACCTCGCGTACCGTAACCGGCGCGGCGAACTCTTGCCAAGCGGGCGCGGCGGCGAACCCCACAGCGGCGGCGAGCGAGATATCGAAAAGCCGTTTCATTGCCTCAAGTCTCCGAAACACGTTACCCCAGGCAGCGACACGAAATCGCCCGGCCTCAGTACGCGGTCGCGAGGCACCTTGAGACCGCCGGCCCGTAAACAATCGCCGAGGTACTCCGAGCAGTTAAACGCCCGTTCGTCCACGTCCCGATTGACGCCCAGCGCCAACGCCGCGTTCTGCTTCCACGAGTAGTCCGAGCCAAGGCGCTTGACGCCGAACTCCACCGCATCGCCTCCGTCGTAACCCACTATTTCGTCGGGCGAATACCAGACGATCCGGCCGTTGTACTGCGCGATCAACTCACTCACCGGCACTAGCCGCACGCCCCAGCCCTCCTTGGCTTCAAGCACACAACAACGGTCGTTCCACCAAGCGATCAAACCACAATGACTAAATTCCTGCCGCGTCCAAAACCGTATGACTTGCGACCAGACGCCGTTGCCGCTGAACAACAGAAAGTCGCCGTCGGTAATTTCCTTGCGAACGGCGCGGTATCTTCTCATCGTGATCGACTGCTGTGAATCAGATTGTCTCGGAGTTTCAATCACAGGTAACGCCGATTACCAGAAGGTAAATTGCAGCATACGTTGATCGAGCCGCCGCGCGGCGGATTCGCACCAGCGTTCGTCGAGTTCGACGCCGATCGCGCGACAATACGCGAGCTTGGCGGCGATTAGAGTCGAACCTCGCCCAGCGAACGGATCGAGAACCAGATGTCCCGGTTGAGTGTGCAGGGCGATAAAGTAACCAGGCAGTTCGATCCTCTTTTCGGTCGGATGCTCGGTACGCGAAGGTACGATCTTACGAATGTGCCGGATCACGTTTTCGACCGTATTCGATCTGTCGAACCAGCGACACGCACCGCCTGGCTTTTGACCGACCAACACCGTCTCGTAACTACGTCGATAGTGCCAGCCCATGCCTATCGGGCCTTTGTCCCATACGATCATTTGCTTGAATCCGAGCAGCTCGTCGAGCCAGAGCGACCATCTCGCGAACTGAGGATCGGGGCCGCCGCCGCAGCAGCAGCAGCAGCAGCAGCAGCCCGGAGACAGCAGCCGGCGCGCTTCGGCGAACAGGAACCGCACCAACTCATTCGCCTCGGCGAATCCGTCACCTGCGATCGGTCGCGTCTCAGGCGTGGTGTTGGTGGTCCCGAGCGCCAATTCCCATCGAGCGATCAGGTCGTCGTTGTTATTGTTGTGGCCGTAGGGCGGATCTGTGAAAACGAAATCGACTGAGGCGTCGTCTAGTTTCGGCAGAACATCGCGACAATCGCCGTGATAGATCGTGATTCCGTCCGAATCGTAATACGGTTTCATATCAGGATTCCGGCGGTATATATCGCACGTCGTCGCGCACGTCACGGTCAATGCCCGGCGGCGGCTGAGGCGACGGCTGCGTCGGATGCTGGGTCAGAAGCCACCAGACGCCGCCCGCCCCCAATCCTGCCGCCGCCAGGGCCGCGACCGCACCCCCCAGAAATCCGCCGCCGGCGTTGTACGTCGTTGTAGACTCGTGGGCCGTATACGGCCGCGAGTAACGCTGCGGATCGGGTAGATCGTAGCCGATCGCTTCGACCTCGCGCGCCATGCGCTGTCGCTCGCCGTCATGAAAGCTCTGGAGCGTCGCCAATTCTTTGCGGGCCTTTTCGCGCCAGCCGTCATGGAACAACCGAAGCAGCCGGTGGAACCTGCTCAGCGACTTCTCGGTATAGTCCGCCGTCGGCTTCGCCATCGTGAAGTCTCCTGATCCTTTGCTCTGCGGTCCTGTGCTCGACCGTCAACTTCGCGTCGATCGCCTCGCGCTCTGTTCGTAAGGCGGTCTCGGCGACCATTCGCGAAGCCTTCAACCGATCGGACACCTTGATCATGTCGACGTCGTTCATATTACTTGTTGCTGTCGATCGCCGGGGCCGGCGGCGACGGCGTGCGGTCGGCCAACTTCGAGAGGATCGCCATAAGCGGGTCGTTGCTAGTCAACAATTCATAGGCCGCCACGCTCTCGACCACTTTGAGGCCGTGCTGCGACGTGTCACGCTGGCGCGCGATGGCCAATTGAGTGTCGTCACGACGCCGGCTGATCGCCTCGGCCGCATCCGCGCTAAACAACTCGACGAGTGCTGCATTCATTTTCGGTCTCCCTTGGTTTGAAACTTCTCAATATCCACCTCCACGGTCCCGCCGCGAAGGTTCTCGAATCGTTTGATTGTACCGTCGAGTCGCTTGACGACGACCGTTACCGTACCGTCGCGGCCCGGTTTACCGTCAATACCATCCTTCGGCTTTTCCATCCTAGACGCCGCTTCGACGATCGCGGCTAAACGCGATTCAAGATCGGCGACTCGTTTCTCCAACGCCGCGATCTTTAGCGCCGATTCGTCGGGCGGCTTCTGATACTTGTCATCGCGACCGCGATGAATGGCGCAGTTTGGCGCCGTTCAACCCGCGCCGGTGATCTTGATTTCCGCCAGGTGACGAGCCACGACGGCCGGTGTGAAATAGCTGCCTCCTTGTCCATCACGCTCCGAAGCCACACCGACCAGCTTTCCGTTCTGAAACAACCCACCGCCGCTGTGCCCGTACCAGATGTCGCCGCTAACCTGAATCATATTGCCGGCGGCCTCGACGTTTACCGCTTTGCCCAGTAATTCGCCGCCGGGATACCCCACCGTCCACGCCGGAGCGAGCGTCGCGTCGGCGAAGTCGGCATACGGGATAGGTCTTTCGGGATTGAATTCGACGGCCGCCAGATCGGGGTCGTCGTTGCGACAAATAACGCGCCCGTCGAACTCTCGCCGATCCGATGGCGGCCAGTTCAACTTGACCCTTACCTGCTGGCCGTCACGAACGCAGTGTCCGGCCGTGATCGCTAGCCAGTGCCAATCGCCCCCAGCGTCCTGAACCGGCCGCACCACCGTAGCCGCACAGCCGCCCACCTGGGCGGTAACGCGATACAGATCGACAGGAACATCAACGGATAACAAGAGCAGCAATTCGGCGATCATGTTTCTCTCCTAGTATAATCGGCGACGCAAAAGCCTAACGCGGTTCCAGTTCTCGTTGCCCGCGTAGTCGGCCCCACCCGCGGCTAGACGCTGCTCGTAGGATTCCTGCCAAGAAGTCCGACGCGGGGCCGTGGGGCGCTCTACATCATTTACGGCCCCCGCGCCGAACACAAGCTTACGTAGCCTATTGAGCTTGTCATTGTTTATCATAGGGCGCCTATTCTCCGTCGTTCGGTCGGGGCGAACATTCCCCAGACGGCCAAGACCAAGGCGTCGGCTTCGTCGGGCGAACACCCAATCGCTTTGACCAGTGATTCCCCGTCGCCGTCCGTCTGTTTCGGCGGGAGGAACAATCGTCCCTCTCCATCATACCGCAGCGGCATAGCCGCTAGTTGATCTCGCAGACACGGTCCACCGTCGCAACGAGAAGCAAGCATCAACTCCGGCGGCAGCCCGAAGCCCGCCCCGCTCTGCGGATCGAGCAACGTCCGCAGGACGCCGTACATCTCGGCGCGTCTGTTTTTGTAGGCGTATCGTTCTTCCCGTTGCTCACGACGTTCTTTTAATCTTACAAAACCTCTCCTCGGTTCCAGCGTTATCGACTCGCCAAATCCGACGGTACGGCAGGGCCAGCCGGCGGCGCGTAGGTTGTCGGCGTGTTGCTTGCCGCCGCCGCCGCGGTCGAAAAACCAGCGGTCTGCCGGCACGCCGTACTCGCGCCCCAGGGCAATCGTGCGATTCGTAATTTCCGATGTATCGGCGGTTTTGAACGAAATCAGGTTCGCCAGCCCGTGTTCGTTCACCAGCGCCCAGGCCGTGTTGTCGCCCCCCTCCGCAGGATCGCAGCCCAAGGCCCGGCAGCGGTGCCGATCGGGCACGGGCAGCGCCATCGCCGCGTCGAGCCAGGCGGAAGGAAACAACCGCAGCTCCGCGCCTTCGTAGAACTCTCCGTCCAACCCCACGGCCTGACGTTGCTGGTCCCACGTTCTACGCCGTTTCGAGTACTCGGCCCAGGAGAGTACGCCGGGCACGACCGTCAATCCATCCGGTTCCTGCCCGGCCGCTTTCATGGCCAAGGCGCGCTTGACGTTCGGCGAATCCTCCGCTCTTACTACGATGATCCTGCGGATGAACCTCATGCCGCCAGTTCTCCTTCCCGTCGAGCGCGACGATAGAAATTCGCGCAGTCGTTCGGGTTGCCGATCCAGAGCATACGTCGCGCCCAGCCCTGCGTCATTTCGTAGACCACGTCGTCAATGCCCGAAGCCTCGTCACCTACGGCCAGGGTGAACTCGGCATGATGTCCGGCCATGCCTTCGCCTTTGGCGCTGACGCGACCGACGGCGTAACTCAACGGGTTCTTAGACTCGGCTTCGTCAACCAGACGAATCTCCTGATAGTTGAGCACGAACGGCCCGCCTAATGAAGCCAAAAGCGGCCTTGCGGGCGTAGTCAAAAATCGGCCGATCTCGCCCCAAAGAACCTTGAGATGATGTTCGGCGACCGACGTAGTAACGATGCGTGCCGTGACATTTTTTAGCCAGCAACAGAGGAACGCGGTCGCCACGATGAATCCGGCCACGAAGTCCTTGCCCAACTCGTTGCCCGCGTATACATAGGTTTCGTCGTTTAGGAACGTGGAACGCACGATCTCTAGTTGTTTGTCGTAGAGCCGGACGTGCGGCCAGTAGATCAGCCGCAGCGCCAGTACGTCGTCAGGATGGATCAGCAGCTTGTTGCTCACGCTCAGCTTCCAAGGCCCTTAATACTTCTCGCACGTCCGCCACAGCCACGCCCACGTTGACCGCGCCCTTCGCCCGTCCGGCCTCTTCGGGATTGTCGCGTTCGTATTGTATCTGATCTATCTCCGTCAGCACCTTGGCGGCGTAGACCTGCGTTTTGAGCGATGGTCCGGCGTCTATGACTTCCCCGTCGCGATCCACCAACGTCTCGCCGCATTCGCCCGTAGCGATCCGAACAAGGTTGTCCACGATACGCGGCTTTACCACGTCGGGCGTCGCCCATCCGCGACGCGCCGCGACAGATACCAAAGACAAATGATCCGCCGGTTCGTTCTGATCGAGAGGATCAACTCTCTCGTTCCGAACGGCCCCCTCTGGTTCCACGGGAATGATTCCGGCCAACTGCGCGTCCTCACGGACCTTGGCATAGCGCTCTTTCAAACGCTGACGATCCTTGCGACGCTTCGTTGTCGGATGTGTCCCACGTTTCACCGAGCAGCCCTTCGCGCAAAAATTCTTCGCGTTTTAGCCTAATATATCAAAAGACGAAAGGAAAACAGACTTTCCCCTTTTATCCTCGTTCGCACACGATATACTACTACTGTTCTCATGGAGGGGACTGGGGGATAGTGTTAGTAGTAAATAGTATTAGAGTGATTAAGCGGTCAGTCGCCGTTCTTTATCCGTCCTGCGATGTTGCCGCATCATTCCAATACGACTACCCGCCCGGACGATCGAGGCAAGTTCACAACGCTCAACCGTCCGCAGGCGATAAGCCACTCGGCGACGCGTTGTGAGGCTTGTTTATCGAGATATTCCGCCGACAGGTCGATTCCAATGCTGCGTCGTCCGTGTACGGCGGCCACGCAACACGTCGTGCCGGAACCGACGAACGGGTCGAGTACGACGCAGGGCACGACTTCCAGCTTCTCATATTCCGCCGCGAGCCGCTCCCACTTCGTCCGCCATTTCGCGCGCAGGTGCGTCCAGTGTCGCAACCGGCCCGAGAACGCGGCCGACGTCTCGTCCCTTCTTTGAATTGGCTTCTTCGGCGGATCGTCGATGATCTCCAGGCCGGAGCAATCGCAGCCGGGTCGCCAGTCGAGCGTCACCGATAAAGTTTCACAAAATCCGTCGCGTAAGGAATTCGTGCCAACGTTATTGCCGCCGATTTGCACCTCGCGTCTTCTCGCCGCGTCCGCTTGCGTACCGGATTCCGGTCTGCGAACCGATCGAACTTCGTTGTCCATTACACGTTCCCAACACTTGCCGCACGATGGACAACAGCCTCGTTCCGAAGTACCCGCCAGGATCAGCGGTTCGATCAACTTCGGCGGGTACGTGGCGAAGTGCGCTCCGACGTAGCCCGCCGTCGTCACGTCCAACCCCACCAGTTCGTCGTTAACGCCGGTCAGTCCATGCGGCGAGTCCACGGAGTCGAACCAGAGGTCGGCGTTCCAGAAGTTGCGACAACCAACCGCGCCGTATTGACGGTTTCCAGAGGAAAATCGAACTCCGCCAGGATAGTCCGCGTAATACTCTTCCGCATTTTTGTCCCGTATGCTCGGCTGCGAATTACCCGTCCGCCTCACTGCTTTGTCATCGTAATGATAGCCCATCCGCTTGACGAACAGGAACACGTACTCTAGCGCCTTGGCCGGACGATTCTTGACGCTTTCGGGTATCGGCGAACGCTTCACCCACGGGATATCGCTGCGCAAAATCCAGCCATCCGCTTGCAACGCCAGCGCTATACGCCAGGGGATACCAACAAGATTACCAGAAGGAATCCCCGTATCAGTACTGGATTTTTGACGAGTTTCTTGAGCTTTTCCAAGAGCCTTATATACCCGCCCGTCCATAGCGTCGTGCCGCCCCCGTTCCCCGCTCGCGTAGGAGTCGCCTAGGTTCAACCAGAATACCCCGTCGTCGCGGAGCACGCGTCGAACCTCGCGCGCCCAGGCGACCGTGGCGCAAACGTAGCAGCGCCCGCATTGTGCTTGCCCCTTAGATTGACAGTCGAATGATGGTTCGCTGCCGATCTGCTGGTCGATGCGGCGAGCGCCGCATTTGCGACAGACGCCTTTCGTATTCTTATGCGACCGCAAGTGATCGCACGTCGACTCTCCGCCCTCCCACGTGCCGGTGCCGTAATCGCGCAATCCCCAGTAGGGGGGAGAAGTTACGACGCAGTGAACGCTCCCGGCCGGCAGGCGGGCAAGCACGTCGCTGACGTGACCGCAATAGAGCCGGACGAAGCCGCCGCAAAAGTCGGAATGTGGGACGAATTCTTCGTCTGGATTATTTGCCCTAGGCATCTTCGATCGGTGATCTCGCGAAAACCGTGTTCGGTTTGCGTCAATATATTCCGTTCGACGACGCGATCGCGATTCTGTTCCGCCTCTTACCTAAGTCGAAATATCATCATCGTCCTTCGTCGTCATTGCGTTTCTGAGTAGCAAGACCTCCGGCGTCGCGTCGTTCGTCGCATTGCGCCCGCGAAACCGACGCCATTCCCAGAACGATTTCGGATATAGTTCCCTGACCAGCGGTACGTCGTAGGACCGGCAAACGATCGTTGCATCGTCATGCGTCGCAAGCACCGCGGCCAATCGGGCGTGGTCGTCGAGTGAGAAGCGGTGCTTGTAGACGTCGCCGGAATCGGGAAAGGGCGGATCGCAATATATGCCGCAGCCGCGTCGGTCTTTGCATTTCGCCAGGAATGCGAAGGCGTCCATGCACACGAACGAAGCGTTCGCCAGCATCCGACCGAACGCGGACAGCCCCGCGACGGCCGAACGAAACCGTTTCGCCGAATCGCCGCCGCCCGCATCCCAACGCACGGAAAACGGCGCTCGGAATTCGCCCTTCGTGCCCGCCTGCCCGCTGCGAGCCATCCACGCTGCGACGAAATAATCCACTGCCCAATCGAGATCGGGAGAACCATCCCAGCCGCTTACTTCGCGGGTCGCACAGCCAACTTGGGCCATTTCAAAGGTTGCTTGATGAAACAATAATCCGGCCAGTCGTTCTTTCAATTCGTCGCAGAACACCGGATCAGCGACACAGGACGCCAGATTGATGACGCCGCAGTGAAGATCGTTGACGACGATCGTGCGGGCCTCGATGTATGGCAACTCGCATAGACCGCCCGCGAACGGCACGCCGACCCAGGAACAACCGCCGAGGGCCGCACCGACGGCCGAAGCCAGGAGGCGGTTCGAGCCGAACAGCGGCACGAGCGCCTTGACCGCGAGGCCGTCCGCCGTCAACTCCCGTCGAGCGACGAGGTCTACCATGCCGACGTCGTTCCCGTCATCGTCTCTATCATCACTCGTCCCCGTGTGCCGCGACGCTTCCGCCTTCCCAGCCGTCGTGACGCGCCAAACGACTTCTCGTATATCGGTGTTCAACTCCAATCGTTCGACGAAGCCCGCTCGGACGAGGGCGGCGAACGTGTCGCTGCCGACCGCCCCGGCGAAGCCCGCTCGTTGACCGATTTTCGCAGCGGTCATCGGTGTAGAATCGTCGACCAGAACGCGCAGACAGCGTAGTTCCCGACTCCCGATTTCATTTTTTACTTCAGCTTGTGACATGCGATCATTCTATCCACTACAAGAAGGGCCTGAATAGCGACACGTCGTCTTATGCCATTCTTCCGAGTACTTCGTCTCTGATCGTCTCTGCGATCGCTCGCATCATCAGAGGCGGCACTGCGTTGCCGAGGCACGTCCACTGTTGCGAATAGCTTCCGGTCAATACGAAGTCATCGGGAAACGCGCATATCCTCTTCAGCTCGATAATAGAAAACTTTCTTTGTTCGACGGGATGACATACCAACGTCGGGTCGACTCTGTCGCCGGTTGTCGTTACTACCGAACGTGGATTATGCGTCGTATCGACGATCCACGGCACCGCATCTCGTATCGAATATCTGTATGACAGCGGAAACGGATGTTGCGGCGCGACCGGCCGGCCCGTCGCATCACGTATATCGTTTCTGACGCCGACGAACACCAATCGTTGCCTCGCTTGTGGTACGCCGAGCCATTGCGCATCGAGTAGACGACACGAAACGCGATAGCCACATGCCTTGAGTGCGGTCAACATCTCCAAGAAATATCCCTTTGCCACTCCCTTGGCCATGCCAGACACGTTTTCGGCAACAAAGCATTTGGGCCGCAGACCGCTTAATAACCGAACGTATTCGCCGAATAGGTCGTCGTTCTTCTGTCTATGACCGCCTTCGTATCTTCTTTCTACGCCCCACCCTTTGTGTCTCTTGCCGACGTCCGAAAAAGACTGACACGGCGGAGAACCGTCCAATACGTCCAGTTCGCCAATTCGTAGGCCACACTCGAACAGCACTTCCTCCGCCGAAACGTTCCTGATATTTCGTCTGTCCAATACCGATCCCGGCGCCGCGTTTGCCTCATAGTTATCGGCCGCCGACGGTACGAATTCGCTGGCCCACAATATACGAAATCCCGCCATGCGATAGCCGAGGCACGATCCACCGCAGCCGGAAAACGTACTAACGACATTGAATCCATTCCAAGGCATTGTCGCGATCTCCACCATCGACGGTATACGATAGGGAGGCTTATTCCTTGTCTTTCGATCGTTGAATGAATCTTCGTTCGTTCGATGATCGGTCGAATCAATCCGTCGTAAGCTTCGTGTATGTCCGTTCCACACGACCTTCGTTCGTCCGCCAACGCGATATCGCGACGTATTGACGTATCCGATTCCTTTCGTCGTGATCGTCGGCGCCGGTATCGTTTGGTCGATGATGATCAACCTCTTTGTATCTCTTTCATCAGACATCGTCGTTTCTCTCTTTATCGGCCGTCGTCGTCTCGCCGCCGCTGAACCAATATCCGCAACGCGGGCAGATATGTTTCACATTGATTGACTCGTCTGCCTCCGGAAATTCATCCGGCGGCGACTCGTCCCACTCCGCTGCGCGTAGCATCATCAAATCATCGTCCGACCAGCCGACGCGACAGACGCCCGTTGTTTCGTGCAGCCGCTGAAGCCGCACGACCGCTTCGACGTCCCAACAGCTACTTTCCGCTACTCGATTGTCGGCCAAACCATAGCCAGCGGCTTCGGCGTCGCTCATAGGCTGCACGATGGCGGCTATTCGCGTCCATCCCAATCGCTTGGCGGCTTCCAAAAGACCGTTTCCGGCGACAACGATCATCCCCTGTTCGCGAACGACGATCGGCTTGAGCTGTCCGAATCGACGCAGAGATTCCATGATTTCCTGAATGTTTCGGACGGGGTGGATTCTCGCGTTGTCGGGATCGAATCGCAATGAAGCGATTTCTATCGCCATTCCAACCAGCGGCGGCACGATATTGTCGATCTTCCCGACCGCCGTTCCGTTATCGCCTGCCCTAGGCATTTTTTACCTTCTCTCGAAAGTTGATGATGGTACAGAATGATGCGATCGTTGTTCAAACTCTAGGCTCAAGACCTTTGCGCACAGCTTCGCCGTCTTCCCGGTCAACCGCCACCGCTCCTGTGTGTTGTGCGGTCCCAGATGCTTGACGACGCATTCTGTCACGCCGTGATGTCGCAGAAACCGCATATACGACCGCGTGCGATCATCGCTTTGGTTGGTGCGAATCGCCAATTGTCCGATCGTGGCCCCGGCCGGGCCGAACTCGCGTAGTACTTTAACCACTTCCAGCGAACGTCCGCGCGACGTGTCGAGCGCGACCTTGCGTACTAACGAGAGCACTCGCGCGTCCACCGTCCGCCGATTGAATACGGCCGCGAGGCAGACGGCCAGACGCACGAACTGATGCGTTAGACGCGTTGGCATTTCCTTGGCTTCGTGTCGTTCAGCCTTGTCGGCCAGCGGATCGGGCCGCGTCCTCATTACGGCGGCGAACTCGGCCAGATCGGCACAGCGATCCACGACGGCGTGCTCGTCCAACCGCACCTCCGAGATCAGCCGCGACGAGTTCTCGCGCAAGAAGTCCACATAGCCGCCCGTGAGCCGGTACGCCCGTCGCATGTTCTCCTCGATGATCGACGCCGGATCGCCGTTGCTTTTCTGGACGACCGAACGCAGCGCCGTAAAGCCCACTTGGCGCAGAATATCACGCTGTTCATTCGCGCCGGGCGGGTCAATCACGACGCGTAGGAAGCGATCGCCGAGTCGCGACTGGTCCGTGTTCAACAGCGCCGGCGTACCGGCGATGATCCACGGCGTGCGTAAACCTTCGTATCGCAGGTCTTCCTTGCGGTTCTTGTACGTCGCCCCGCTGGCACCGTCGAAAATGCGCCGTTGTTGCGACATGATCTCGACGAATCGCGGCGACGACATGAGCACGTCGCCCTCCGGCGTGATCAGCGTTCGGTTGTTGATTCTGGCCAAGAGCGAAAAGTCTTCGCCGTCGCCGTCCTTCCAACCGCTGTGAAACCCCGTAAGGTGTTCCAAAGCGAAACAATGTTTCGACGCAAGCATGCCGTCACAAAGCCGCGTCTTGGCGCTACCCGCCTCACCGATCAATTGCAAAAATAACTGGTCCCCTTGTTGATCGGTCGAAAGACAGACCGCCAGGCACACCGGCAGCGCGGCATCGAGACCGGGCGTCCAGAGCAGCGCCCGTCGCCAAGCCGCCAACACATCAGCATACCGCTCGCAGCGCTCCGAGGCGACGACGACTCGGCCTGCTTTCGGGCGTCCATTGCTCTCCGCCAGCCACTCCGGCGGCGCCGGGGCCACCAGAGCGAGTAGTTCGCCGAATCGTCGGCTCCGTGCGAGTTGTCGCGTCGCTGCATCGTTCATTAAAATGGAACCTCGCCTTTGGGTCTCGGTCGCCATTCGTCGTTGCCGGAGGCCCTGCCTTTGTCAATCGCGTCCAACCTTCCCGCGATCCGCTCCAGCGCGATCGCGATACGTTCCAAGCGGGAGTCGGCGTCCCCGACGAACAGGTCGTGCAATTCGGCGATCGCCAACCGATCGTCGAGCGGCAACGTGAGCCGTTTATTCTTCGCGGATTGATTGATTGGCGGCCCGTTCGACGGTCTAGCGGACGCGGCGGACGGCAGAAAAAATCGTTGTTGATCTGCTTTTGGCATCGAAACGACGTCATTTCCGATTTCAACAGACGTTGAGGAAGTCCCTTACGTCCCAACCGCTCGGCCGTGTGGGATCGAACCCCGCGTCGCCCCAACGCAGCCATTCGATGCTCGCGGGCGGTTCCTTGGCCGCGAACATCATTTTAGCCGCCCGCGCGGTCGCGGAAAAACCGGCCCCCGGCGACGTCTTTCCGTTCAATTCACGCGGATGATCGGAATCGAACGCGAGCACCACTCGCTTGCCGGCGAATAGCGGCAGGAAGCGGCGCAATGGTTCGCCGACCGCCCCACAGTTCGCCACCGCCAGCACGTTCGTGCTCGCCAAGAGAGACGACGCTTCGCTGCCCGTCGGAGAGAAGCCGCAGTCGTCGCGCTTCGTCGTGCGGCCCGCTTCCCAGAATGCCAGGGCGTTGCCCCAGGACTCATGGAGCCAAACGACGGGCTTCGCTTTATCGTACAATGGCACGCCGTGCAGGCCGTGTGACGGGTCGATTCCCGGCGTCGGCCGCATCTCCCACCGCATTTCGTCGTCTTTGCCCCTGACCCATAGGCGGCGATAGAGCTGACAGAGTCGGCCGGAAGGGTCGTAACCGGGCACGAGCCAGCGGCCGTCGAGCACGTTTTTGACCACGCCCCAATGAGTCAGCGTGTCCGACCAGAGCAGCCCACGCTCGCGAGCAAATTCGTCGGTCTCGCCGTTTGTCGCCTCGTCGGAGCGTTCCCAGAGCCTGCGGATGAAC
>Ga0114941_100103_pt1 | contig 18131 bp, 19 predicted proteins | sample DevilsHole_FD_89580 | JGI IMG/M metagenome (GOLD analysis project Ga0114941, IMG submission 89580) | Groundwater microbial communities from Devils Hole, Nevada to study Microbial Dark Matter (Phase II) - Devils Hole | ecosystem: Environmental > Aquatic > Deep subsurface > Groundwater | place...
ACCCCTCTCCCACTTTGGGGAGAGGGGAGAATTATTTATTTCCCCCCCCTCTCCCGCCCTGGGAGAGGGAGGGAACGGGGGGTGAGGGTGACAGTCTTTGCTTTAACGGGATGCTCCCAAATCATCCACTGCCCAAAGTGTGCTGACCGCACTGCGGGCACCGGCACATAAAAAGCCGGTGGAGAGCGTCAAAATATCATCCGTCAGTGCCGGCACCCCCAAACCCGTCTCGCAGCAGGAGAGAAACACATCCGAAAGAGCCGGCAGACGCCATGCCGGTGTCATCAGCTGCCCCAAAGTTATACTGCCATCGCCTAATCTTAGCACAGATTCCAGAGGATTGTCAAGGCGAGATTGGGCGTGGTGGCAGGAGTGAAGTACCTGAACTTGTTCAGCGAGCCGGCGGTAGTTGTCGAGGGTAGCTTGAGTGCTGCCTTTGAGCCGCCGGCTCTCAGGAATGCCGCACAGCTGGGCAATTTGTTCGCCTTCAAAGCCGACACACGGGAGGTTGTCTTCCGCATCTTCCACCGTACCATATTCTAGAGCGCTGAGTTGCGTCTCCACCTCGCCGCGATTGGCGCAAAATTCCAAAATTTGACAGCTGGGGGTGTAGCGGATGAGGAATTTGTCACCCAGATATTTTGCGCTCGCCCCTAACTGCGAATCCGAGGTGGGAGAGGGGAGAACTGGCAAAGCGGCGAAGGGAATTAGATGCAGCAAGTGGTGAGGCACAATGATGAGTTCTTCAATGCCGGCTAGATGTCTGGCAATCAGCTTGTTAATTTCAAGCCGGTCAGCCAGTTCCGCTAAGAAAGGACTCATGCGACTGCGCCACTATTGTTGCCGGTCAGCTTTATCAGCTTTGGTTTCCCCCTCACCGGCTAAATAGGGCAACAGCCAATTTTCCCGAATCCAAGCGGGCAAAACTTTGATTCCTTGTCCGGGACAAATGTGCGCCGCAATCTGGTTTTGCCGCACCACAAAGATATATAGCGGTTTTCATCTGCGTGAGGTACTGAGAAACCCGGTTTCTTAAAGAAACCGGGTTTCTGGCGTGTGCTTCATCCAACTGAAAACCGCTATAGGTGTGGCTCTAGGTAGTGTAGAGACTGAGAATTGCAGTTGTAGGCTGACAGATCAGCTTCTGTATGGCAAGCAAATTAGGAGCGTCTACCTTAATTTCACCGGCAAGTACGGGATCGAGGCTTCTGATCTGTTCCCAGATTTGCAGTTTTTGGGCTTCTAAAGCAGCGATAGTGTCATTGCGGGCTTTTAGGGCGGCGCGGCTGAGGGTGGCCATTCCCATCAGTTCGCGATTGCTGCCGGCATCGTTTTGAAAGCGCTGCCGGTCAATTTGCTGTTGCAAGCTGTCAAATTGCTGCAATAACTCCTTGACCTTTGGGGGAATTTCGCCACCCGAGTAGAGGTCATTACTCGCCATCAAGTCTACCAGGCGTTTGCAGCGGTAGCGCTCGACATATTCAAAAGCTTTGTCGAATTTGCCGGTGGCAGGCTTGTACCATATTGTAATATACAGGACTAGCCTTTTCCATAATTTCCTGCCGGCGGGATTCAGAAGTTACCCAAGTGCGGCTAGTTTCCACAGCTTCAATAGCGAGAGCGTATGCTTCAATCGCTTCTGCCCAACGCCACAAATCGAATGCCACATCCCCCAGTTTGCTTGCCGAGGTGAGACAGTTTACAGGAGAAGCGCTGGGGGTGAAGATTTCTAGAGACAATCGCAAACACTTAATAGCCGGCGAAATCCGCTCGATCCGAAGGTAGGCAAGACCAATGTTGTATTGGGTTTCCGCCCAATCTAGGGGAAACGCTTCGCGAGTGCAGACTTCTAAGGATGCTTGTAAGTATTCAATGTGCTGCTCTCGCATTCCCAGCTGATCGTAAACAATTCCCAGATTATTTTGCACTGTCGCCCATCGTTGCGGATATGCCCTCCTTGTCCACACTTGCAAGGCAGCCTTGTAACAGTCAATTGCTGCCTTTAAATGTGATTCTTTGTTGCCTTGGCGGCGCTTCTCGTAGGCAACACCCAAGTTAAATTGGACTAAAGCCCACTGTTCGGGCATTGTTTCCAGAGTAACAACTTCCCGTGCCGCCTCATAGCAGCGAATCTCTGACTCCATATTGCCGGCTGGATCGCCCACGATGCGGCGGCTGTAGGCATTACCAAGATTGCATTGGAGCCAGACCCAATCTACAGGGAAAGCTTCACGGTTAACGACTTGCAGCGCCGCTTGAAAGTAGCCGATTGCCAATTCTATGTTCTCAGCCGGATCGCCTTTAATACGATTAGAGTATGAAAGTCCAAGATTCTTTTGAATCCTCACCCAATTCTGGGGAAACGCCTCAAGGGTAAAGATTGGCAGAGCGTCTTGATAGCAGCGGATGGATATCTCTAAATTCTCAGCGGAGTTGCCGCTAACCCGTTCTAGATAGAACTTGCCCAGATTGACTTGGGAATCAGCCCATTGTTCGGAAAAGGCGTCGCGGTTACCGCAGTACCTGATTGGCAAGAGCGATCGCCTGTTCAATATTCTGTGCGCGTTCCCCTTCCAGCCTTTCAGAGTAGGTAACTGCTAAATTGTTTTGCAAGTCACCCCACAGGGCGGGAGATGATTCAGGGGTAACAACTTGCAAGGCGTTGCGATAACAGTCAATCGCCTTCTCTATATTTGACCGGCGATCGCCGTAAATTCGATTCATGTAGGCGGCAGCCAAATTATTTTGAAGTCCTGCCCATCCTTCCGGCCATGCTGTAAATAAAGGGAGAATAACTTCAAAGCCAGCGATGGCAATTTCTAGGTTTGTGGCTCTGTTTCCCTTGGGAAATTACCACATAATATGGGTGAGAATGACCAGTGAGGATGCCACTAACATAGGTTCTATTAGCCACGCTAGAGGATTGATTTTTGATGAATCAATCCGTTTTATTTGGCTAGAAAACAGAAGGAATTTCTCAGAATCTATTTGAGATTTTATAGACTTTCCTAGCCTGCGCAAGCAGCAAATAAAATTATCGTCCAGCTTGTCTAGGTTTGCTTCTAGTAACGGATATACTTCCGTTTCGTCTGCATTCGCACGAATTTGCGACAATAACTGGATTAAATGTATATCATCCTGCTCGTCAAAGTTATTCTTGGTAAGCTGATTTACCAGGCGAAGTTAGCCAGAACGTTGAGCGTATTCCCTGGCTTTGTCCGGCTGCCCGTTGTTGACGCAGGCTTGCACCATATTGGCGTAGATGTGCTGGCATTCTGTTTTGATTTCCTGACGTCGGGCTTCAGAATCCGCCATGATGAGGTTTTGTTCAACTGCTTCCAGGGCGGCAGTATAGCCTTCAATGGCTTCTGCCCACAGTTCAGCCCTGAATGCTGTATTGCCCATATTTTGTCCTGCCTTAAAGCAAAGTTCCGGATATGCTGTGGGGGTCGATATTTCTAGAGCCGCTCGATAATAGGTTAATGCCTCCACTATCTGCCCTCGCTCTTGAGAAACATTGCCCAGATCCATTTGTGCCATTGCCCACTGTTCGGGAAAGGCATTGCGTGTGTAAACTTGCAAGGCAGCTTGAAAGGCGGCGCTCGCCTGGTCTAGATTCTCCGACTTTTCACCCCGAATCCGGAAGAGGTAAGCATTCCCCAGATTCATTTGAACTCCAGCCCAATCACTGGGAAATTCCTGGAGGGTGTAAACTTCTAATGCAGCTTTGTTAGCCGCCAGTGCCAATTCTAGATTTTCGGCTCTGTCGCCCTCGATCCGGTGGCGGTAATCAACTGCCAAATTCATTTGGGTCATCGCCCATAATTTTGGACAGACATCTCGGGTGCGGACTTGCAAAGCGGCTTGGTGCGCGGCGATCGCTCGTTCTAAGTTCTCGGCTCTCTCGCCCCAAATCCTGTCACGGTAAGCCAGCCCCAAATTATTTTGAATTTTGCCCCATCCTTCAGGGGAATCCTCATCCTCACGAGTGAAAACCTGCAAGGCTTTTTCAAAGGCGTCAATGGCCACTTCCAAATTTTCAGCTTTGTCGCCTTTGATTCGCTGACAGTAGGCAATACCCAGCAAGTTTTGTATCTCCGCCCAGAGTTCCGAATTGGCATCGCGATTCAAGACTTTCAAAGCAGTTTGACAGCAGGCGATAGCCTCTTCTATATTCTCAGCTACATTCCCGATCGGGAAATTGACAATCACCTGACTTAAATTGTACAGAATAAATGCTTTTTGCTCAGCTTCAACCTGCATATCTATTGCCCAGTTACGAAACCGCTGAATAAAGTGAGGATCTCGCTCCAGGTATGCTTGTAGAATTGGGTGCGCTGATTCCGGGCTGCCATCGCTTTTGAGCATTGACATGTTTGCCTGAATAATGAAATTGCGACATTCTTCAGGAATTGCTGCTGGTGACGCCTTGCCGGTGTTGCCATGACGCCCAGAAGGTTTTTCCAATTTCAGCGTTCCTGCCAGATTCGCAGCAATAAGCATTAAAAATTCAGCTAGCTCGCGTTCGCCCTCCTCCTTTAGTAGCATTGCTACCTGTAGCATAGTCTGGATCAAGCCAGCATCAATCAGATGATGCTTAGCCCTCAAAACCTTTAGTTCCTGGCCACTCCGACATTCGAGCAGCGCTCCGATCAGCTTAAAATAAGCTTTTTGGCGTTTGCTGACCTTTTTAGGTTGTTTAGAATCGAATCCTTTTGCCATATAGACTGCTCCTGACAGTGCTGCAAAACCTGCAAAACTTTTTCGCGCCGGCGGACTCACCTGGCTGCAACGCTTCCCAGTCCGCTCTTTCAAATTTACTGCAAATTATCCTAGCTTCTAGCTTATCAAACCCCTCACCTCATGTCAACCCCATATTCTCCCAACTTCTCCAGCAGCTCTTCAGCCAAATCCAGCAACTCAATCTCATCCTCACCCTCATCACTCGAATCCCGATTCATCCCCCCACCCCCAGCACTAACCCCACCGGCTAACAAATTCTTTACAGCAAAAATCCGCTCATCCTCAGAAAGACTCAAGCATCTTTCCAACTCAGCCGCAATTTCTGGAACCGCTCGCCCTCCCAGCCTCTCCCGCACCTTTACAGCCACCGGCTCATCACTTTCCAGAAACGATTCTATCACAGAAACATCTCTCTGCGAGAAATGCCTGATCGCCGCCCGAACATACTCCCGCAAACTCATCCCCTCAGCCTCAGCAAGGGCTCGCACTCCCACCGGCACATCCACCAAAACCCCCCCCTCACTATCGCTGACCTGATAAAGTTCATCTCCAGACTTGACCGCCACCAGCAAATCCGCCCCCAGCGCCTGCAAATAGCGCAGCACCGACTCGAACTCCCGATCTTTCAGCGCCGACTCCAACTTCGACACAGCAGCTTGCTGCACCCCCAACTTTTCCGCGAGCTGCGCCTGAGTCAGCCCCGCTTTTGTCCGCAACTCCCGCATCGCATCAGTCAAATACAGCCGCAGGTACTCCAGCTTTCCCTCCAGAATCACCTCCGGATCGTGACTCACTTCTGTGTTCAGCCAATCCTGAAAATTATACTTCTTCATCGCCCCTCCCTCTCCTTCAATTCCCGCAATCTTTGTCGAGCCGGTTCCTTATCACTGTCACGAATCCCACGGTCATATTTTTTCATAAAAGCGTGCAGCACCACAAAGCGCTGCGGGGAAGCCGGTGTCAGGATAAACCGAGGATTGTGCTCACTCCTAGTCATGCGAAACTCATACAAATCATCCTCCAATTTCTCGAATATGTCACTCGTTAGAGATGCCAAACCCTTCTCGCACAGATATGTGAGATTGACCTGCAGCCTTCTGCTTTCGGATGGAGTCAGCACCGGCTTTGGCCCATCTGCCGGCAACTCAGCCGGTGGCATCAGCCGAACAAAAAAAGCCAGCAGCGCCTTAGGGACTTCCCCACTCCCATCCTGATACAGCTCCCAAGTCCAAGCCATGTCCTATCTCCCAGTCTAATATTCTTTACAGGGAATGTCAAGGATTATATTCTTTTTGAGGAATGGCCGGCAGAGATGGCCCATCTCCTCTCTATTGGAATGCACCCAGCAGCCAGCGCTGGTGTCCGTGAGTGCCGGTGCCCTCCCCCTGTCCCGTCTTCTTCCTTGGCGTTCCCTGACGCCGGCACTCAGCAACACATCCGGGCGCAAGCTGTCCTGACCCAACCCACTGCCATTTCAGCAGCAGATCAGCGCCCCCAAAGCAAGCCACCGGGCAAGCCATCAGCCAGACTGCCCCCCAAACCGTTCCAGCAGTTCCTCGCGGGAAAGCGTCAGCAGAAATCGGGTCAAATCCTCTGCCGGCAGCTGCAACAAAGGCGCAACTATCCCCGCCAGTTGGTCATCCAGAGAACCAAATCGAACTCTCAGAAGGTTTACCACCATCTCCCGCCGGTCTTCCAGCCGGCCTTCTTGCCGGCCTTCCAGCCGGCCTTCTTGTAAGGTTTCTTCCCGCCAACGCAGATAAGCCGGTGATAACTTCATAATCAACTCCCGATCCTCATCAGTTAAATTTTCACTTGTTTCTAGGGTCATGCGCCAGTTAGAAAGCAGCTCTAGTAAACAGGTGCGTAACGGGTGCCCTTTTGGGAGTGCCGCTAGTTCATTAATAGCCGTTTCCTGAGTTTTATCCTTGCCCAGAACGCGCAGCCAGAGCGTCTCTTGAGGCAAGCGGCAGCTTGTTAATCGCCACCAGTGCCGTCTTCTGGAACTCTGGCAGAAAATAAACGCCTGCGGGCCAGTTTCCAGACTCATCGAGTTTGGCCCCAAATTCGTTCAGCAGTCTGGCGGAACAAGAAGGCGATAAAACCCACAACCTGGGCCAGTCTGTTTCGCTAAAGGGGCGTTCTTCGCGTCTCGATCTGCGCCGCAGATCCCTGCGGACTTCATTCAACTTGCTCTGGCAATCCAGCACTTCCTCTGGCTTTGGGGAATTGCGGAACGGCTCGAACAGAGAGGCAGTTGCTGCCATTTGGCCCTGCAAACCCAGAACCTGCGGGTCTGTTGCCGGTTGGGGTGCCGGCACAAACCAGACATCAATTTGACGGACTTCCGGCGACACTTCGCGGCTAGTCTCTACTTGACCCAGAGGCGCTAACAGCTCCTCTAAATATTGTTTAGCAAACTGCTCGTGAGGCTGTCGCGTCATCTGTCCCTCCCCCAATGGCTGCCTACTTCTCTACCTTATAGCGGTTTTCAGTTGGATGAAGTACATGCCAGAAACCCGGTAACTTTGACGAAACCGGGTTTCTCAGTACCTCACTCTCGGGATGAAAACCGCTCTTATTCTCAACCCGCGCCGTTGGCGCTCCCTCACGGGGGCGGTTCGTCCCTCCCCGAAATAAGGCACAATCAAAACAGACCCCACCGGCACCCAGCAATCCATCGTGGCCCAAGTCCTGCTCGAAAATATCTACAAAAGCTTCCCCAACCGCACCGGCACACCGGCACCCGCAGAAGATCCCTCCGCCCAAAAAGCCGGCGTCAACATCTTGCGGCGGATCAACCTCAGCGTCCAAGATGGCGAATTTATGGTATTGGTTGGCCCTTCTGGCTGCGGCAAAAGCACCTTGCTGCGCTTAATTGCCGGTTTGGAACAGCTCACCGCCGGCAACATCTGGGTCGGAGATCGCCTCGTCAACGATCTGGCCCCCAAAGAGCGAGACATCGCAATGGTGTTCCAAAACTACGCGCTCTACCCCCACATGAGCGTTTATGACAACATCGCCTTTGGACTGCGCCGCACCGGCATGTCTGCAGGACAAAATTTTTCGGACACCCTCGCCGCCATCACCCGCTCCCTCCCCAAAGGACTGCGCTACCTCTCGGAAGGAGAGAAAGTCATTAACGAGCGAGTGCGCACTGTCGCGGGGCTGCTGCAAATCGAATCCCTCCTCAACCGGCTCCCCAAACAGCTCTCTGGTGGACAGAAGCAGCGCGTCGCCCTCGGACGCGCCATCGCCCGCAACCCCCAAGTATTTTTGATGGACGAGCCCCTGTCCAACCTGGACGCCAAACTGCGGGCGGAAACGCGGGCGCAAATTGTCAAGCTGCAGCGCCAGATCGGCACCACTACGATATATGTGACTCACGACCAAACGGAAGCGATGACGATGGGGGCGCGGATTGCGGTGATGAACTTGGGCCAAATCCAGCAAGTCGCCCCTCCCCTGGAACTTTACAGCCGCCCCGCAAACCGGTTCGTGGCGGAATTTATTGGGTCGCCGCCGATGAATTTCCTGCCGGTGCAGGTCAAAGCGCCCCTACAGATTGCCCATTCGCAGTTTCGCCTGACTCTGCCTGACCAGTGGGCCCGCGCCCTGGAACATTACGATGGCCAGTCTCTGATTTTGGGGGTCCGCCCCGAACACCTGAGCGTCAGTCTGGCGGCGGTGAAAAACCTGCCGGTGCAGGTGGATTTGGTGGAAGCCCTCGGACACGAAACTTATTTATCGGTCAGTCTCGCCGGCAATAGCCCCACCCTATGCAATCTCCAGGTGCGAGTCGATCCAGACCGCGCGGTGCGCCCCGGCGAGCAACTCTGGCTGGCCATCCCCCCCGACAAGATCCATCTTTTTGACCCAGAAACTGGCACCGCCATCTGGCCTTAGGGGGCAGCAAAACAGCCCTTTTAAAACTTACGTTTGATTAGTTTTTATTGTATAATACTGCTCGCGGTTTTTTGAACCTGCTTTACTTAGGTAAAGCCATCATAACGCTTTACAAAATAACTAATCATTTATTCGGATATCAGCTGATGTTTCCCGCTCCGCTCTCAGGATAGGGGGCCTTTGCGCGGTGCCATCTACTTGCCACTCCTGGAAAGTCTGCGATATCCTAAATGCTAGGAGATAATTCATCTTCATAACCCAAATTTAACGCTTAGTAACGCTAAAGAGTTAGAATCAATGGGATTGCCTAGCTGCGCACTCTGGCTGATGGTAGCGCGAACCGATCTTCCCTTCATGACGCACACCATTCCTCATCTGGTAAAGATGAGCCATTTTCCTTTCAGCGAGCGAGTTTTAGCTGTGGATACCGCACCGCTAACGGGCGATCATGTGGGACGTCCGGGAATCGGGACAATGGAAGAGTTGCGCGATCGCACAGCTCAATTAGTCGCCGATGGCGTGGTCGATCGCGCGATCGATATGAACTACGATTCCCAGTATCGCGAGCGCGTCTATCGCAAACACTTTGGCAGTCCAATCCGCAAAACGCACAACTATAAAGGCTACCCCATCTTAGGCACGATATTTACCATCGAAGAGCCGCAAAGCGACTATATTCTTCACTATGACAGCGATATGCTGCTCTATCAACAGCCAGATTATAGCTGGATAGAAGAAGGGATGAAGCTTATGGAAAAACATCCAGAACTCATGTCCCTGCGACCTTTGACAGGCCCTCCCACACAAGATGGCACACTCTACCAAAGCTTCCCTTACGAACGCGACAGCGACGGATTTTACAAGTTTAAATTTTTTAGCAGTCGCGTTTACTTGCTCCAGCGCAAAGTCTTCGATGAATTACTTCCCTTACCCGTTATTTGGCGTTCCTATCGGATAATGGTTCTCAATCTACTTCCCGGATCGCTCAAAACTATCCTCAACAATGCGACGGGGAAAGCAGATTTAGACTCTTGGGAAATTATGGTTTCGCGAAAACTCGATCAAACCCATTATTTTCGCGGCGTACTAGCTAATCCCAAAGCTTGGACATTGCACCCCAAAGATCGCAGTCCGGAGTTTATCGAGGCATTACCCCGAATTATCCAAAGAATCGAAGCGGGAGACTATCCAGCTGAGCAAGCTGGCCATTATGATTTAATCTTAAAGCTGTGGATTTGAAGATTGAGGCACCGCCGGCATCTTAAGGGGTATAACCCCCCATTCATTCGCTTGTAGCATCTTAGAAAGATGCTTTTGGCTAGCTTAAAGAAGGATTGCGGGCTGTTTTGGGGCAGGGTTTTCGGCGTTCGGACTGTGTAGATATTTATTCGGATACAATACCAGGTTTACTTCTCTTCTGAAGCTGAGATAGTCTCATTTTTTTGGTTAACTCCTATTGTCTCTCTCTACTCTGTTAGAATTTCCGTTTGTATCGATTGTGTTTGCCCGCCCCAGTCCCCGCCATTTTGTCCGCGCCGCCAAAAATCCGGTGCAGATTGTTGCACTTTTGCCAAGGGTTTGTTACATTAATTTACAAATGTCAGCAAAACGTCGCTCTAGGAGAGGACTACCATGCAAAACGAAAATCGCAATGCTTGGCAGTGGGGCTTTACTGCCGGTGCCGAAAACTGGAACGGTCGTTTGGCCATGATAGGCTTTGCCGCCGCCCTGATTGTGGAACTGGTGACGGGTAAGGGTGTGCTCCACTTCTGGGGCTTGATGTAATTAGCCTTTGGGTGCGGTGCCGGTGGAAAAACCTCTGATATCAAGTCCGCGCCGCACGCAACCGTTGGGGGTATTGCAGAGACGGGATTAAGCGCGTCTCTGCAAGAGCCCCCAGTTTTTTTGATTTGATAATTGCCAATTGCTAATTGCTAATTGCTAAGCAATTAGGGATTGGCAATTAGTCCTGCTAGCGGATGTATTCCTTGAGGATGCTGTTGCGATTGGGGTGGCGCAACTTGCGCAGGGCCTTAGCCTCGATTTGGCGGATGCGCTCGCGAGTGACGTTGAATATCTGGCCAATTTCCTCCAGGGTTTTCATGCGCCCGTCATCAAGGCCGTAGCGCAGGCGCAAGACATCGCGCTCGCGGGGGCTGAGGGTGTCGAGGACGCTTTCCAAGTCTTCCCGCAGCAGATTTTTGGCGACCTGATCTTCTGGAGTTTCGTTATCGGACTCAATAAAATCCCCCAGTCGGGAGTCTTCTTCTTTCCCGATGGGGGTTTCTAGAGATATGGGCAGCTGAGCGGATTTAGCGATAAACCGCAGCTTCTCGATCGTCATTTCCATGCGAGTAGCGATTTCCTCTTCCGTGGGCTTGCGGCCCATTTCTTGAGAGAGGAGTTTGGTCGTTTTCTTGATCCGAGAGATGGTTTCGTAAAGGTGAACGGGGAGGCGGATAGTGCGGGACTGATCGGCGATCGCGCGAGTGATCGCCTGACGAATCCACCAAGTGGCGTAAGTGGAAAACTTGTAGCCCTTCTCGTGGTCAAACTTCTCAGCCGCCCGGATTAACCCTAAACTGCCCTCCTGAATCAGGTCTTGGAACGACAGACCCCGATTCATGTATTTCTTGGCTATCGAAACCACCAGGCGCAGGTTGGACTGCACCATCTTGTCCTTTGCCCGCCGGCCCAAGTGGAGGCGCTGGCGAAATGCCGGCAGGGGCATTTTAACAGCGTCAGCCCACTCTTTATCCTTCGGTGAGCGCTCTAATTCGCCGCACAGGTACTCTCGCACGCGCTCTAATTCCAGCAAATCGGCAATTTTCCGCGCCAGCTCAATCTCTTCGTCAGCGCGAAGCAGCCGAATCCGGCCTATTTCTTGCAAGTACAGGCGAATAGAATCTTCAGTATAGTGCTTCTTCTTGGCCTGGGGTTTGTTGCGACGGCTGGAGCGACCTTTTCCAGACTTGCTGTCCACCTCATCAGCCGGAATCTCCAAAGATGCCTCTAGATCGCTGGAGTCGCTCAGATCCATTTCTGTATCTTCCATTAACCTTTCTAAATCGCTCTGGGGCTGGCGGATATCCAGCGGATTCCGAGCGAGAGTTTCGAGTGTGTTGTTAGCCTGGTTCATGCCGCGTTCCTCATGCTCCTTCATAAATAAGTCAATAACTGAATAGCGTGCTCGGTTAAGAGCCATACAGACTAGCCAGTTGCCAGTCTTTCAAGCTGCGGGTGCCTCGAACAGCCCCTGGCTAGCTGACCGAACTATACATCGCGATCAGCGCCACCAAAAGGTTGGGGATAAGCGCCACTGAATACGGTGATCTCGGAGCTTGCCAATACCTCTCCGATTGTAGCCTTTTTCACAAAAATAGCACGCTGTTTGGTCTGCTTAACGATGCTGTCGGGAAGTCGCGCTTGTTCAGCTTTGTCCAGAACTCCCATGAAAGCTCAGCTGTGTGCTAGAAAAGTTGGCGAGATGCTCGGATATTTTACAGGCGTTACCCGGATATGACCGTCCTGGTTAACGGTTTCCATCCAATTCCAGGTAGTGAGTTGGAACTGATCGCTTTTCGTTTTTGCCAGCTGAGTTGCTGCAGCAAGAGAGAATCATTGACGCACCCATATTTACCCTGTGTCCTTAAAATGTCTGCCCTATTGGCGAGCGAGTCGCTGCCGGTTGTGCCGGCTGTTGAGTGGTGAGTTGGGGACTGCGTTGTGCCGGTGGCACCTCACTCAGATTGGAGGCGCTTTCGTCGCAGCCCTGGCGGAACGATAAAATTCAAGCCCGCAAGTCGGGGGTAGCGGAATCCTCCGGATTGCGCCTTCCTTCACAGCAGAGCAGCCGATTTCTCCGAGCCACTCTGGTGCCGGCAAGGGAACGCCCGTGTCGGCACCCCCCCTTTGAGTCCTCAAGGCTAAAAGCTACATTCTGTTAAATACTACTTAAGTTTGTAACAAAATCCACCGGGAGAAATACCCGAACTCCATGCAGCTATTCTAGTCAATAGATATGGAAACTGACAGTGGGTAAGTCTGAAAAATTAACATTTCCTGATCAGGTAGGTGGGAAAAGTGCCCGTTCGAAGTGTGGGAATGCCCGTGTTTGTTGGCTTTGAAGCGCTTTGGGCCGACCCCGCCAAAACAGGAGTTGCGCCTGGTGAGGGCTGTGACTCTCGGGGTTTGAGGCGACAGCAAGAGAAAAACTTCTAGGGCGGGCACAGTGGTAAAAACCCAAAAACTCACGCTAAGCAGTGGGAATTCACAGGGTTTTCACGGTCTTTGCCTGCCTGAGCCCGGGCTTGTCACCTGAGGGCTAAGGGAAAACACTGGCATTTCCGCAGTCTGGAAGAAAGCCGGCAGGTTGCCGCTGCCATCCGCCTGATTACTTTGACTCCAAGAGGCAAATTGCCTTTGGCTGAAATCCTATCATATTCTTCCCCGAACCGATCTGGAGTCAATCGAGTCAATATCTGCGGTGAAATTGAGACAAGTGCCAAAGAGCGCCCCACTGGCGGGGTGTGCTGTCAGGGCACGCTCCTCGTTGCCGCAGGCGGTTGGGATCTGAGCGGAACATTGACCGGCCATCCCAAGCGCGTCGGCTGTTCGTACACACGTTTAAGCGTGTTTACGTCTCTAGGGGAAATGGGGGGCGGATTGCGAACCTGGGAAAAGTACAGGGCGTCAGTTTCACTGGGACTGTGCCCCCAGATGCCCAGAGCGTGGCCAAATTCGTGGCGAGCCGCTGCTTGGATGTACGCCCCTTGCTGGTTGGGGCTCAAGAAGATAGTGCAGCGGTGGGAGAGAATAGCCGGCTGGCCATTAGGCTGGCTGATGTAGAGTTCGTAACGGGTTTCAGCTGAGCGGGCGCGTTCGGGAGTGCCGGTGGGAGACAAACGCAAGCTCGGTTGCCGGTGCCAAATAGCGATATCCGCTATTTCTGGATCAGCCACCACTTCCAAGGGCAAATAGACGCCCCATTCCCGCACCGCCTGCAATACGGCACTCACCCGCTGCTCTTGCCGGCTATGGCCAGAGGGCGGGCCCGGTAGGTGGCCATCAGGTGGCTGCACATAAACCTTAACGGGAAATTGCGACCACACCAAATGGCCCACTTCCCCCGCTGTCACCCGCTCGAAATAATCGCCGCTGTTTGCCGGAGCGCGCCACTGTGCCAAACTGGGGGGCAGGGTGTGGGGTAGCGGGGGAGGTAGCCCCGCAGACACCTCAGTGGAACTGAGCGGCAAAACAGCAGAATAGAAGCCGTCAGTGGCTTTGGCGGCCAGAAGACAGGAGTGAGTAAAAATAACCAGTAAGCTGGTGAAAATGGCTAGCAAAAAAACTGCCTGCGGTCGCAGCCAGCGCATAGGGCAGATTTTAGAGTCCTAATTTCCTATTCATGCAAAATTCCCAATAGGATAGCTACTTGCCAAGCCACCCAGCGCTCAAAATCAGCGTTAACCCCATAAAAATCACGCTCAGCCCCCAGGTGATCCGATTCAGGCTCGTTTCAGCACTTTTGGCGCTGGTAAACAGCTGGGCTTGTCCGCCAATGCCCCCAATGCCATCGCCTTTGGGGCTGTGCAGCAATACGAACACAATAATGCCTAAGGCAGAAGCTGCCCACAGGACTTGCAGGACATTAAGCATACTCACACTCAAGTTTCCATTCTTTTGGGTAGGCCCGCGAGTGGCGACCCGCTCGACCTTCAGAAGAGAGAAGTCTGGTTGACACTCTCGCCGCTAATCATTTTTATATATTAGGAGATTGTTGAGAGGATGCGGGGCGCTGCAGGGGCGAGGAGAGCAGATATCCCTGCGCCACCCGCGCCCGAAAGGTGACTCAGCCCGCCCCTACTTTCAAAGGGAGAGAGAAAACGAGCCTGTACCCTGACTCGACGTTCAGGTCAGCCTGAGCATGGTCGGTTTGGCCTTCTCGTTAATTCACTCTTTACAGGTTTACCAGGGGCGAGTTTAATTATATCGTTGGCAACCGACAGACATATCAGGTCAACCCGCCCCTACTTGACTCAATCACGGCAGTCGATTGCAGAGACTGGCCTGGAGGCAGTGTCCCCGATAGTAACGGTCAGCCTGCCGGTGACAGTATTTTAAGCTATTTATGATTCTGGAGGCACGAGCGGGGCATTCATCCCCCAGCAAAATAAAAACATTCTCCTGGGGGTTCTCTGCCATCAACGGCTAGGGCCGGGGCCAGAAACAGAATGGCCCTTTAGCAGCCCGGTGCCAGTTACAGGCGAACGCTGACCGGCGTGCGGTTAGCGCGAACCTCAAAATCCACTGGCACAATGATAGAGCGGCCAGTCATTTCCGGGGGTTGGGGCAATTTCAAAATTTCCAGGATCGTGGGGGCAACATCGGCCAAGCAGCCATCGGTGCGCAGGCTGACTTGGGTGCCGTGCCCCGGGATTTTCAGCCCTTCCCCTTCTACCAAAATAAAAGGCACCGGGTTGGTGGTGTGAGCCGTCCAGGGGTTGCCCTGTTCGTCCACCATGTATTCGGCATTGCCGTGGTCAGAAATAATGATCGCCGTACCGCCGGCGCGGCTGACACTTTCGAGCAAGCGACCGAGACAGCTATCGACAGTTTCAACCGCCTCTGCGGTAGCTTTTATATTGCCGGTGTGGCCCACCATATCGGGGTTAGCGTAGTTGATCGCCACCAGAGAATAAACGCGCTTTTGAATCGCCGCAATGGCCACATCGGTTACTTCGTTGGCCGACATGGTCGGTGCCCGGTCATAAGTCGGCACCATCGGACTCGGCACCAACTCCCGCTCCTCACCCTCAAACGGCTCCTCCAAGCCACCATTAAAGAAATAGGTAACATGGGCGTACTTCTCTGTCTCAGCGGTGCGAAACTGCCGCAGCCGGTGCTTGGCAATCACTTCCCCCAAGATATTGCTGAGGTTTTGCGGCTCGAAAGCCACCAGCACCGGCAGGTCTGCGTCATATTGAGTGAAAGTGGCAAACCACAGGGGGAGGATTTGCTGCCGCTCAAACCCCTTAAAGTTGGGAGCCACAAAGGCATAAGTTAGTTGCCGAGCCCGGTCAGGGCGGAAGTTAAAGAAAATTATCCCATCTCCAGGCCCCACTGCGCCCGGAGCGATGCGAGTCGGGACGACAAACTCGTCTGTGATCCCCTGACTGTAAGAAGCAAGCATTACCTCTCTAGCGGAGCGGCCATCCCCAGGGCCATCCTGAGCCATCACCTCGTAAGCGCGTTTTACCCGATCCCAGCGGTTGTCGCGATCCATAGCGTAGTAGCGCCCGCTGAGAGTGACAATCCGCCCAACTCCTGTGCGCTCCATCGCCTCTTCAATCTTGCCGAGCGCTTCCACTCCCTCTGTCGGCGAAGTGTCGCGCCCATCAGTGAGCGCGTGGACGCACACATCTGAGATCCCCTGCGCCTTCGCCAGCTCCAGCAGGCCGAAAAGATGGCTAATATGGGAGTGCACGCCACCTTCAGAGCAAAGACCGATCAAATGCAGCTTGCCCGAAGTAGAACGCACCTGCTGGCAAATTTTCACCAGTGCTGGGTTGATCAGCAGGGAGCCATCTTCCACCGCATCCGTAATCCGCATCAATTCTTGCTTGACAATCCGACCGGCACCAATATTCATGTGACCGACTTCGGAATTGCCCATTTGGCCTTCAGGCAGCCCCACAGCTTTCCCAGAAGTTCGGATTAGCGTTTTCGGATAGGCCGCCCACAGGCTGTCCATCACAGGTGTATTGGCAGCAGCAATCGCATTTCCCTCCGTTGCTTCACGGTAGCCCCAGCCGTCTAAAATGACTAGAACTACCGGAGACACAGGTGCTTGCGCCATACTCAGTCACTCTTTTTTTAGCATGTTCCAGTCAATTATATCATCGACCGAGGCCCTCTCAACATCCTAAACTATTACAAAAAGCCTAAATCTCAATTTAGAGGACGCTTTTGCCTGCCGTTACCGATTATACAGTTAACCTATAATTATAGCATCTACAAGTCAGAAGCTATTTTAGAATTAAACCTTTTGGGGACATCGATCGTGCGCCAACTTTCATGTAAGGTTTCAGCAGCAATCCTAGCACTGCTAGTCAGTGGCTGTGGCGGGTCCGGGAGCGAACAAGCTCAAAGTACCAGCACTCCGTCTCCAGCCCCCACAGCCTCACCGAGCCCGCCCGCAGCCAAAGAGCCAGAAAAACCGGCAGCAGGAGCGCCCTTTTCCCAGCCGGCAAACGTCGTCCCGGCACCACCGCCCGGGTTGATTACCTCTACCCGCCCAGAGGAAAGGACGAAACAGGTGCAGGCTGACGTCAACAAACCCAAGACAACAACGGGGCGGACAAACCCATTTGTGCCACCCGTGCCGGACGTGCCGCCGCCGCCCCCTCAGCCCGTGCCGACGGTAACGCCACTGCCAAAACTGCCAGAGGTTTCGGCACCGCCGCTTCCGGAATTGCCCGCGCTTCCCCAGCTGCCGGCGGCTCCTAGCGGCCAAAGTCGCAAACAGAACAATCGCTCAGCCCCATCCCAAAAACAGGCTCAGCGCCCCCAACTGCCGGGCACAGAAAGCAGACAAGTGCCGTCGCTGCCTGACTTGCCGCCGGTGATCGGGCCTAAAATCCCCGAAAAACCAATAGGTAGCACCGGCCCGCAACTGCCATCTCAACAAGGCCAAAGCGTGCCCTCACTCCCTAATTTGCCGCCAGCGATTGGCCCGAAAATCGCCAGCCAGCCAGACCGTGGCCCCAGCAGCCCCGTCGCAGGGCCCAAGACTGGCTCAGTTGCTCTTCCCCCCTCCCCGAAAGCTCCTCAAGTACCGAAACTCCCCTCAGTGGCGGGGCGACAAGTGCCCGCAAGCCCTAAAGTGCCGGCAAACAGTGGCTCTAAAAGCCCAGCCCGGGCAGCCGCACAGCCCGCAGCCGCAGTCAAAACAGCCCCCGCAGGGGCGCTACCGCAAGAGAAACCGTCAGTTATTCCCAAACTGCCATCAATGATCGGGCGACAAGTGCCCGCAAGCCCCAAAGTGCCGGCAAACAGTGGCCAGAAAAACCCAGCCCTTCCAGCCACACAGCCCGCAGCCGCAGCCAAAACAGCCCCCGCAGGGGCGCTACCGCAAGAGAAACCGTCAGTTATTCCCAAACTGCCATCAATGATCAGGGGACAAGTGCCCGCAAGCCCCAAAGTGCCGGCAACCAGTGGCAAAAAAATGGCCGCACAGCCGGCAGCCGCAGTCAAAACAGCCCCAGCAGCGGCGCTGCAGCAAGTAAAACCGGCAGTTGTTCCCAAATTGCCTTCTGTGGCGGGGCGACAAGTGCCGGTCAGCCCCAAAGTGCAGGCAAGCAGTGGCGCTAAAATGGCCGCACAGCCGGCAGCGGCAGCAAAGACAGCCCCTGCAGCTGTGCTACAGCAAGTCAAACCGGCAGTTGTTCCCAAATTGCCTTCTGTGGCGGGGCGACAAGTGC
>Ga0114941_100107_pt1 | contig 17854 bp, 9 predicted proteins | sample DevilsHole_FD_89580 | JGI IMG/M metagenome (GOLD analysis project Ga0114941, IMG submission 89580) | Groundwater microbial communities from Devils Hole, Nevada to study Microbial Dark Matter (Phase II) - Devils Hole | ecosystem: Environmental > Aquatic > Deep subsurface > Groundwater | place...
CGTTTCGGAAGTTTATGACCAAGTTTGTGTTCGTCACCGGCGGAGTCGTCTCCAGCATAGGCAAGGGAATAGTAGCGGCAAGTCTGGGCCGGCTCCTCAAGTCGCGGGACTATTCCGTCTCCATCTTGAAACTAGACCCCTATATTAACGTCGATCCGGGCACCATGAGCCCCTTCCAGCACGGGGAGGTGTTCGTCACCCAGGATGGCGCAGAAACAGACCTGGACTTGGGGCACTACGAGCGCTTCACCGACACCTCCATGTCCCGCCTGAACAGCGTCACCACCGGCTCCATCTACCAAGCAGTCATCAACAAAGAGCGCCGAGGCGACTATCACGGCGGCACAGTTCAAGTCATCCCCCACATCACCAACGAAATCAAAGAGCGAATCCGCCGGGTGGCCAAAGACACCAACCCCGATGTGGTGATTACCGAAATAGGCGGCACAGTGGGCGACATCGAATCCCAGCCCTTCTTAGAAGCGATCCGGCAGTTCCGCAAGGATGTAGGGCGCAATAATGTCCTCTACATCCACGTCACCCTCGTGCCCTGGATTCCCTCTGCCGGCGAGATGAAAACCAAGCCAACCCAGCACTCCGTCAAAGAACTCCGTTCCATAGGCATTCAACCGGATATTTTAGTCTGCCGGTGCGACCGGCCCTTGCAACCCGGCATGAAAGACAAACTCTCAGAATTCTGCGACGTGCCGGTGGAGAGCGTCATTACCTGCCAAGATGCCAAAAGTATCTATGAAGTGCCCCTGATCCTAGAACGGGAGGGACTGGCGCAGCAAGTCCTGGAGTTGCTGCAGCTGGAGCAGCGCCAGCCCGACCTGAAACAGTGGCAAACCCTCGTAGACCGGCTCTATCGCGGCGGCGAAAAGATAGAGCTGGCCATTGTCGGCAAATACGTCCGGCTGACAGATGCCTACCTCTCGGTCGTAGAAGCCCTGCGCCACGCCGCCATCGCCATGGGCGGCGAATTCAACCTGCGCTGGGTCAACTCAGAAGACATCGAAGCGGACGGTGCCGAAGCCCATCTCCAAGGCGTCCACGGCATAATCGTTCCCGGCGGGTTCGGCATCCGGGGAGTAGATGGAAAAATTGCCGCCATTGAGCACGCCCGCCAGTCCCAGATACCCTTTCTAGGCTTGTGCCTGGGGATGCAGTGCGCTGTCATAGAGTGGGCGCGTCACCTCGCCGGACTGCAAGATGCCAACAGCGCCGAGTTTGACCCCAGCGGGCGCAATCCGGTGATCAACTTGCTGCCGGAACAGCAAGATGTGGTAGATTTAGGCGGCACAATGCGCCTGGGGCTATATGCCTGCCGCATTGCGCCCGACAGCCTGGCGTTCAATCTCTACCAGCAAGAGGTGGTTTACGAACGCCACCGGCACCGGTACGAATTTAACAACGCCTACCGCAACCTGTTTTTAGAGACAGGTTTCGGCATCAGCGGCACATCCCCTGACGGGCGCTTGGTGGAAATCATCGAACTGCGCAACCACCCCTTCTTCATCGCCACCCAGTTCCACCCAGAGTTCCAGTCGCGCCCCAGCCAGCCTCACCCGCTGTTCAAAGGGTTTGTCAAAGCCGCGATGGCCCGAAAGAAACCAGCAACAGCAGCAGCACCGGCAGTGCCAGCTGAAGTATCCTGACACAGGAATTGCGGCGGCTTTGATGTGAGGAGGTCTTGTGGCGTACTGGATCAAGATAAGTTATGAGCGGGACAAACAAGTATATGTGATCGATCTAGACCGCATCAGCGCTTTCAGCTTGTCTTGGAACGGTCGGCTAACTCTCTACTTGTCCAATCACCCAACCGGCATTGAGATTACTCAGCAGAGCGATCCAGAAGCCTACCACAAGATTCTCCACTACATCAAAGAAACCACTGGGTTTCCTTTACCTTGAAGGGGGCGTAGGGATGCCCGGATGCCCGGATGCCCGGATGCCCGGATGTTCCAGGACAATATGGCGGTTCTAAATCATTTGTGAGACTGTGGTTGGGGCCAAAAACCCGGTTTCTTTGAGAAACCGGGTTTCTCCGCTCTCACAACTTATAGCGGTTTTCAGTTGGATGAAGTATATGCCAGAAACCCGGTTTCTTTAAGAAACCGGGTTTCTCAGTACCTCACTTAGATGAAAACCGCTATAAATAGAAACGCGCTTATGGCGGGGCGCAGGCGCGACGCCTGTGCGGCGTCAAAACTAGCCTTGTTCCTCAATCTTTGCTGCTTCTTCGTTTTCCCTAACCAACTGCCAAGCCAGTTTAGCCGCACCGGCAATCCCCGCAGAATTGCCCAACTCAGCCGTCAGCAACTGCAAACCGGGACGGCACACCGGCAGCACCCGCCGCTCAATTTCTGCCATAGCTGCAGGAAAGAAAAACTCCGCACTCGCCGCCACACCCCCACCGATGATAATCGCTTCCGGCCCCAGCACATAAATCAGACTGGCCAAACCGGCACCCAGCTGGTGTCCGTAAGTCTCCCAGAACTCCAAAGCTTGCCGGTTCCCCACTTGCGCCATGTGGCCCAGTTCCGCCGGCTCGCAGCCCATGCGCCGGCGAATCGCCCCCACCGAGGCAAACTGCTCCAGCGAACCGCGATTGCCGCTATTGCACTCCGGTCCGTAAAGATCCAGCGTGATTAACCCCAGCTCCCCGGCAGCGCCGGTGTGGCCCACAAACAGCTTCCCATCTATAATAATCGCACCGCCCACTCCCGTGCCCAAAGTCAGCACAATCAAATTGCGGAAGCGACGACCGGCACCCAGCCAAGCTTCTCCCAAACCCGCGCAATTGGCGTCATTCGCCAGAACTGCCGGTCTTTTGGTCTTTTCTTCCAGCCAGTCCGCCAGGGGCACATCGCGCCACCCCGCCAGATTAATCGCCACTTTGGCCACCCGACCCGCCGCATCCGCCGGCCCGGGCGTCCCCACCCCTATGGCCAAGCATTCCTGATTCGGGTCAAGTTGCCGGATCGCTTCAGCCATAACGCCCAACACAGCTGCCGGTGTGGCCGGTTGCGGCGTGGCCACACTGAACGATTGGCTGCAGTTGCCATCCGGGGTGAATCTCCCCAGCTTAATTGCAGTCCCCCCTAAATCAATGCCAATTACTTCGCCCATACTCGAACCTTTAATATCTTTTCTTCCATTGTAGTTTTAATTTTATATTTTAAACCGCAGATGAACGCAGATGTACGCAGATATAGGCCCTGAAACCCGGTTTCTTTAAGAAACCGGGTTTCTCAGTACCTCACTAATATGAGAGACGCTATAATTCTCAGTCCAGCTAGTCGGCAATCCTGAAAGTCTTCAAGAAAGCTTGAAAATCTTTCTCTGCCTGCCGGTAGGCGGCTGCTTTCTGGTCAAGCGCAGCCTGGGTAATTTCTCTGTCTTGGAATTGCTTTTGCGCTAATTCAAATTCCAGCTTTTTGATTTGGTAATTCTGCTGTCTCACCGTCCCCTCAACGGAGCCAACCCAATTGGTAAATCCCAGAGTCTGCGTCTCTGGGTCTGTATTGCCGGCATTCCTGAGCGCCGGCTCTCCAAGCTTGGCTTTCGCTGTTGCTGTCAGCCGGCGAAAGCTCTCTAATGCCGCCTTTATTTGCTGGATGCGGCTCAGAGAGTTTTGCAAAGAAAACCTTTGATTGAGAGTGTCGCTGAGAGGTTCGTCTGGAGAAACCGGGCGCTGGCTTAACGGCATGGCTGGGGGAGAGGCGTGCTGTGCCGTGCCGGTGCTGGCACTGGCTCTCAGTTGCGCCGGCTGCTTCCACGCAGACCAAAACATGACAGCGACGGTGAAAGGAACGAGCACTAAAGGAATAGCGGCTGCCAGAAAAGCTCGGTTGACTTGCATCGAAGATCCCCCCAGAAAAATCAAATGTTCAACATTTAATTTGCTTGACATGACGGCGCTGCACGTCGCTCGCGCCAGGATGCGACAGGTAGAAGATGGTCGTTTTTATAGAAAAAATGACAGTGTGGGCCTTTTTGCCAGAACCGCTAAAATAGCAAATTAGATGTGCGTAGCCCTGCTCGCCACCGGTCGCCTGAGTTGAGCTACAGCAGCCGGTGGCAGAATTCCAGTGATGGAGAAGAGAGAAAAGACCGGCAGTGTTCCGTGAGCGTATTCAGCGGAAAGCCAGACAGGGATAGCGAGAGACAGACAAAAAATCCCCCAATCCCCTTTTCCCGGCTCCCACCTTTCCACCGGCTATTCTCGCCGCAACTTAGGATTGACGAACTCGTTGAGCCCCTCTCCCACCAGCGACAGCCCCACAACCATCAGCGTTAGGGCCAAACCGGGAAATAGTGCAGTCCACCAGATGCCGGTGGGCAGAGCCTCCAGCGCTTGGCGCAAATCGTGCCCCCACTCGGCTGTCTCTTCGGGCAAACCCAAACCGAGAAATCCCAAACCGCCGAGGGTGAGAATGGCGTCAGCGGCGTTGAGGGTGAACACCACCGGCACGCTTTGAATGACGTTGAGGAAGAGGTAGCGGCTGAGAACTGTCCAAGTGTCGGCACCCATCGAGCGGGCGGCTTCGATAAACAGTTCAGTCTTGACGCTGACGGTGTGGTTGCGGACTATCCGATAGTATTGCGGGATGTAGGAAATACTCAAGGCGATGGCGGCATTGAACACTCCGCGCCCGACGACAAAGGCCAGGGTAATCGACAGCAGCAATCCGGGGAGGGTGTAGATGGTGTCCATCAAAAACAGCAGCGCCCGGTCGAGTCTGCCCCCGACATAGCCGCTCACCATACCCAGGGGTACGCCGGCAACCAGACTGAGTGCTGTAGCCAGGATAACCACTTGCCATGCGGCTTGGCTGCCGAATAGGGTGCGCGAGAATACATCGTAGCCCAGGCCGCTGGTGCCGAACCAGTGGCTGGGGGAGGGTGCTTCGTGCAAGGGGTTGCGGAGGAATTCTGTGGGGTTTTGTATCCATCCCCGCGCCTGGAAAGTGGGAGCCAAGAGGGCGGTGAGCACGAAAAACAGAGTAATCGCCAGCCCCGCCCACATCATCTGCATGGAGAGGCTGGGGCGAGTGGAAAGACGTAAAAATCGGGGCAGCTGTGGTCTGGAAATGGCCATAAAACCTGTTACTGGGTGTTTCAATGGGCTTCTAAATCAGAAGCGCGAGCCGGTCGTGCCGTATCCGTTATTTTACTGAGAGAGTCAATACATAGCGCATACAGGTTTTCAGTGTGCCAAGTTTGGGGTCAGCTTTAACCGAGGATTTTGCCCGCTGGCGAGCGCGAGCTTCTGCCTGATTGTTCTCTGGCAAAATGGCAATCTTCTCGCTTATAGCTGAGCCATGATTATAGACAGGCGGTACGCCTACCTCCGCAAACCTGTACACCCCAGCTTAACCCTCTGCCTGCTTGCCTGGAAAGCCAGAATTTAGGGCTGATAACTTACGCAGAAACCGGGTTTCTCAGCCAGACTCCTTGACTTTCAGCCCGGGGCATCAGACCAGAAACCCGGTTTCTTTCAGGGTTGTGCGTAAGTTCTACCCCAAACAGGAAGGGGTTTGCTGGTTGCTCAGTAATTTTACGCGCAAAAAGGTTTGTTAAATAAATATTTTGTAAAGTTATGTTGCGGTAAGTTAACTAAGGTAACGATTTCAGGGTTAGTTTGCCCCTCATGCTGCGGTTATCCCCTTACAGAAGTCCTAACTGACTGCGGTATATGATAAAAGCGATTTATAGAGTAATAGAAGTCTCAGTAATAACCGCGGATTATTTTTGCGTCTTCACGAGAACTTCACAATCACCGCCTAGGTTCATAGATACAGAGATACAGAGCTGTCAGAGGTGAGGGGATTGCAGGAAATAGTCCAGCTTGACTGACAGATGGGTGCCATATCTACGAGCGGGACTTTTTTGGTGGGGAGTGTGATGCAGTTTCTGCAAAAAACCATCCCACACCTAGGGAGCATCCCTATGCATGCAAAGACTGTCACCCTCACCCCCCGTTCCCGCCCCTCTCCCAGGTCGGGAGAGGGGGGAAAATAAAGAATTCTCCCCTCTCCCCTTGTGGGAGAGGGGTTGGGGGTGAGGGGGATTACAAAAATGGGATGCTCCCCACACCTATTGTGACAGCGACCGGCAATCGACACAAGATTGACCGGCAAGCCCGACTTAAGGACTTGACAAAATTTCTACCGGCACTCACAGCCAATAGCCACGAAGTCGAACAGGCTTCAGGCGTAAGAGATAGCCTTTGTTTGTCCGCTGAGAACATAGTTCTGGCACAGGTGTTTGTCCTGTGTTGCGGGACAGACATATCGCCTATCTTGCGGAGCAGGGAATCGTGCGGGTTTAGCCCGCACGAAACAGGCATATATTTGCCTAAAAAAGCACTTAACTTATTATATCGCTGCTCGCCGCAATTGGCGAGTGTGACCGGCAAGGCTGTCAAATCCATCTTTCCTACTTTGCAAGCAATCGTTAAACGTGAACAAACATGGAAAGCAACAACTTGACTGACGACATTATGAAAGCCCCAGCAGACGAACTGATGGGGACAGAGCTGGTAAAAGCGACCCCCGATAGCGCCGCTCCCAATCAAAGGGATGCCGGTGAGGCTGATGCCAGTGATGTCAGCAGCAGCGTTCAGACTAAACAGCAGCAGTTAGACCGTATATCTAGTATTTCCAGCCCCAATAACTTCAAGCCAAGCCGCGCCAGCTTTCAAAGCGAGCGTCAATTAAGCGACACAGCACTAGCAGCTGAGGCGGAAGCGCTCTCGCCTCCTCCCACACTCAGCGAAACGCGGCGCAGCGCACAAGAGATTGCCACCCCCGTTCCCGACTACCTTCAAAGTGAAGAATACGTTCCCAATCAAATAATCATCAAACTCAAACCGGGAATTTCCGCCAGTTCAATTAACTCGCTGCAGCAAAGCATGAACGCCTCAGTTATAGGGACAACTAAAACCCTGGGCCTTCACCTTTTGCAACTCAATGGCGAGCGGACAGTTGAACAAACCATTGCCAACTTCGCCAGCGATTCCCGAATCGCATACATCGAACCAAACTATCGCGTCTCCATCAACACCACCCCCAATGACCCAGATTTTAACCAACTCTGGGGGTTGAAAAATAGCGGACAGACAGGTGGCACCCCAGACGCCGACATTGACGCCCCAGAAGCTTGGGATATTCAAACCGGCGGCAATGTCGTAGTTGGCGTCATTGATACCGGCGTAGATTACACCCACCAAGACTTGGCAAACAACATCTGGACAAATCCCGGAGAAATTGCCGGAGATGGCATTGACAATGACAGCAACGGCTATGTAGACGATATCCACGGATATGACTTTGTTAATAATGACCCAGATCCGATGGACGATCACTTTCACGGCACCCATGTTGCCGGGACAATTGCCGCTGAGGGGAATAACGGCACCGGCGTAGCGGGCGTAAATTGGAAAGCCCAGATTATGCCGCTAAAATTCCTGGATGCCTACGGTTCGGGAGACACCTTCGGTGCGATTCAAGCGCTGGAATATGCCACCATGATGGGCGCGAAACTGACCAGCAACAGCTGGGGAGGAGGCGGATATTCCCAGGCGCTGTACGATGCAATCGCTGCAGCCGGTGATGCCGGACAGCTGTTTGTGGCGGCAGCGGGAAATTCCAGCTTGGATAACGATACATATCCAGATTACCCCAGCAGCTACGACTTGGATAACATCATCGCCGTAGCAGCCACAGATCATAACGACCAGCTGGCGTCTTTTTCCAGTTACGGTGCCGCATCCGTAGACCTGGGTGCGCCCGGTGTTGATATCTACAGCACCTTTCCAGGAAACAGCTACGCCACCCTGAGCGGCACTTCTATGGCCACACCCCATGTATCGGGAGTTGCCGCTTTGCTTTGGGCCCAAAACCCCGACATGACAGTCTCCCAAGTGAAGAATCGGATTCTCGCCTCGGCAGATCCAATTCCCGCCTTAGAAGGCCACACAGTAAGCGGGGGGCGGCTGAATGCTTTCCGATCGCTTGCAGAAGCCGGTAAAGGCACAATACGCGGCAGTAAATGGGAGGACAAAGACGCTGACGGCGTGCGGGACCCCAGCGAACCCGGATTGCCGAACTGGAAGATTTATCTGGACTTGAACAACAACGGAGTCCTGGATGAACAAGTCACCAACTACAGTTCCACCGACGTTCCCATGCCGATTATCGATGAGGAAACTGTCACCTCGGAACTGACCTTAAGCGATTTCAGCGGAACGGTTACCGACGTTAACGTTACTTTAGACATCAACCACACTTGGGACAAAGATTTAGACGTGTTCTTAGTCAGCCCGTCTGGCACCGAGATCGAACTGTTCACAGATGTGGGGGCAGATGGCGACAACTTCACCAATACTACCTTGGATGACGAGGCAGCCACACCAATTACGGAAGGTTTTGCGCCGTTTACCGGCAGCTTCCAGCCGGAGGGGAGTCTAGCCGTTTTGGATGGCGAAGATCCCAACGGTACTTGGACGTTGAAAATCACCGATGACGCCAAAATAGATGCCGGCATTTTAAACAGTTGGTCGCTCTCTTTTACTGAGGCGATCGAGCCATTAACTCAAACCGATGCCAGTGGCGATTATGCCTTTAACGGCTTAGAACCGGGAACTTATACAGTGGCGGAAGTGCCACAGCCTGGTTGGGAGCAAACCTACCCCGGCGGTGATGGCAGCCAAATGATCGCAGTAGGTGCGGACGAGATTGTTGAAGACGTTGACTTTGGCAACCGCAACACCGATTTCGGTGTCATCAAAGGCACAAAGTTCAGCGATTTGAACGGCGATGCGGTGCGAGATGAGGGCGAGCCTGGACTGTCAGGCTGGACAATCTATCTCGACGCTGACGGCGACGGCACTCTCGACCCAGAAGAGACTTCCACAACAACTGACGCTGATGGCGATTACTCATTTGTAGATTTACCTGCCGGCACTTATACTGTAGCGGAAGTTCTGCAGGAGGGCTGGGAGCAAACCTACCCGGGAGATCCGGGCACGCACACAGTAAATATCGAGCCTGGTGATGTTGTCACCGGCATGGATTTTGGCAACGATCCGCTACCCGCAGAGATTGCCGGTATTAAGTGGAATGACCTCAATGGCGACGGTGTGCAAGACCCAAATGAGCCGGTAATGCCGGGCTGGAAAATCTATCTCGACGCTAACGGCAACGGCACTCTTGATGGGGGTGAAACTTCTACCCTCACCGGCGCTAGCGGCGAGTATGAATTTGCCAATCTCAACCCGGGCACTTACACTGTTGCCGAAGAGGTGCCGCCAGGCTGGGTGCAAACTTATCCCGGCAATCCGCCCAATGGCAGTTTTGAAACCGGGGATTTCACCAGTTGGGATACCGCCGGCAATAGCAGCATGGAAACAGCCGCCTTTGGAGTCGGCCCCACGGACGGCACTTATCAGGCTTTGCTGACCAATGGCTATGGTTCCATGAGCGATGCGGATTTGGAAACTTTCCTGGGGCTGAGTCAGGGAAGTTTGGACGGCTTGGGCAATGGTGACGCCACGGAAGGTTCGGCAATCAAACAAACAATTGCGGTGCAAGCTGGCGACACGCTGACCTTCGATTGGGACTTTCTCACCAATGAGGGAATGTCCAGTTATTTCAACGATTTTGCCTTTGTGTCGGTCGCGCCAGAAACATCAAGTACGCTGGCTTCTACCTACAGTCCTTTGGTGACTTCTCCCAACCCCAGTTTCTTTCAACACACCGGCTTTGACAGTTTTTCTTATACTTTCACGACCGGCGGAACTTACACGATCGGTGTGGGAGTTGTCGATGTGGGAGATACTGTTGTGGATTCTGGGCTGCTTGTTGACAATTTCTCTCTCGACTCGTCTTTGCCTGGCGCCCACATTGTAACTCTCGATCCGGGGGACAGTCTTGGGGGCGTTAATTTCGGCAACTGGGTGACACCGGGCGAGATTCGCGGCAGCAAGTGGGAAGACGCAGACGGTAATGGCGTGCGCGATGTTGGGGAAGTCGGTCTGTCAGGTTGGAATATCTATCTTGACGCTGACGGCGACGGCACTTTCGATGCGGATGAGACTTCCACAACAACTGATGCTAATGGCGATTACTCGTTTGCAGATTTACCTCCCGGCACCTATACTGTGGCGGAAGTGCAGCAGGAGGGGTGGGAGCAAACCTATCCGGGATCTCCGGGCACGCATACGGTAAATCTGGAATCGGGCGAAATTGTCACCGGCATGGATTTTGGCAACGATCCGCTACCGGGTGAAATCCACGGGATTAAGTGGAATGATGTCAATGGCGACGGTGTGCAAAACCCAGACGAGTCAGGACTTGCCGGTTGGACGATTTATCTCGACGCTAACCAGAATGGCAATTTGGATGATGGGGAAGTTTCTGCTGTCACGGGCGATAGTGGCGAGTACAGCTTTACTGACCTTGACGCGGGCAGTTACACGGTGGCTGAGGTGCCGCAAAATGGCTGGGTGCAAACCTATCCCGGCGACGTTGGCAGCGTCCTCAATGAGCCTAATGATACTATCCTGGAAGCTATTCCCAGCTGGCTGAATTCTAGCAATCCTCAAACTTTTAATGACACGGGGGCGATCGGGGACAATCCTAATGTGACTCCGGCTTCGGATGTGGATTTAATCGAGTTGCAGCTTAATGCGGGCGACTTGGTTACTATCGACATCGATGCCAATGAGTTTGGATCTTCGCTGGATTCTGTCTTGCGGTTATTTGACTCTACTGGGACTCAGGTTGCTGTCAGCGACGATGCGCCTGCTCCCGGCGAGTGGTTTTCGCTGGACTCTTACATCAATTTCACCGCGCCGTCTTCTGATACCTACTATGTGGGAGTTAGCAGCTTTGCTAATTTCAACTATGACCCATTTGTCGAGGGCAGTGGCAGCGGTTACAGTACGGGTAATTATGACATTGAGATCGCTGTGAATGGTGGCGGCGATTCCCCCTTTGCCTATGCCCACATTGTGAATATTGACCCTGGTGATACTGTGACCGGCATTGACTTTGGCAACCAGCAAATTGCCCCGCCGTCGGCACTGTCTGTTGATGATCTGTCTGTGACTGAAGGCGATGCCGGTACTGTCAATGCAGTGTTCACTGTCAGTCTGTCGGCGGCGAGCATTGAAACTGTGACGGTGGGGTACGCTACTGCTGACGGCACTGCTACCGCTGGGGAGGACTACACGGCAACAGCAGGAACGCTGACTTTTGACCCGGGCGAAACTGCCCAAACCATCTCTGTGCCGGTGTTTGGCGACACGCTAGATGAGTTTGACGAAACTTTCTCTGTCAACTTGATCGACCCGATGGGGGCAACGATCGCCGATAGCGAGGGTGTGGGCACTATCCTGGATGATGACGCTGCTGGTGGCACTCCTGGCCATGACTGGCTGATTGGCACTCCTGGCCATGATACTCTGGATGGCGGAGAAGGCCACGACACTATTGAGGGGTTGGAAGGTTATGACTCTCTGATCGGCGGGTCAGGCCATGACTCGCTGCTGGGCGGCGCAGGCTATGATACCCTGGATGGCGGTACTGGCCATGATTTCCTCGATGGCGGCGCGGATCATGACATCCTCTATGGTGGGGAGGACCACGACACCCTCAATGGCGGCACCGGCAAAGACACTCTCACCGGCGGTAAAGGTGATGACTCCCTGTTTGGCGGCGATGGCAAAGATCTTCTGATTGGGGTTGAACCGGACGACGCTTTGCCCGGATTTGAGGAGTTGGACACTCTCGCGGGTGGGGCCGGTGCTGACCGGTTTGTCCTGGGAGATGCTGTTAAAGGAGCCTATTATAATGATGGTGTTCCTAGCAGTACCGGCACTGAAGATTTCGCTCTGCTGGCCGACTTTAGCACTAGCGAAGATTTCATCCAGCTTGCCGGTGTGGCAGCTAATTATGTTCTGTATGTCGTCGGTAGCGATACGGAAATCTACCGGGAGGAAGGTGCTACTGATGAGCTGATTGGGCGGGTAGCCGGTGTCACGGGTTTGACTCTGACCGGCAGTTATTTCGTGTATGTCTAGACTCAACTTTTTTAGTTAAGGCGCACCCGTCTAGATAGACTCTCTTCCGGCGTTGCTGATTGGGATAATTTCCTGGCAGCAACGCCTATTTTTTGCGCCTATTTTTTGCCCTGTGCCGGTTGCGGTATGGAGAGTCAAAATCCTGCTGTAAGTATTTACAGCGCTAACCAAGTTTGCCTGGAGATATACAAATCATTGAGAGCGGCTTATTCGCGCTATCATTCAGGCTTGTGGGGGTAGCTCCCATCTGGAAACGCACCCCACTTCTGAGCTCCCCTACAGATTGCTTTCAATTAATTGCCGGTACTGGCTCTTTTGCTTGACGCCTTTGAACTCGCCCACTTTGTCTTTGTGCTTGAAGAACTGAATGGTGGGCGTTCCCGTGACACCGGCAGCTTCGGCAATTTGCGGATCTTGCTCAATGTCTATCTCTACATAGTGAATTTTGCCATCGAACTCGTCCACAACTTTGTTCAAAATCGGTTTGAGGGTGTGGCATGGCCCACAGGTGGGTGAGGCGTATTTGACCACGATTAGCCGGTCACTCTCATGGTACAGCTTGCGCAGCGCCCAGCCCCCCTCGTGCCGCGTCGCCGCGATGTCAAATGTCGCCTCTGTCTCCACCGGCTTCTCTTCAGCAGCCTTTTCCTCCGGCTTGTCAGCCTCACCGGCTTGATGGAATTCCTGCGCCAGCCCCTTTTCGGACAGCCACCGCTCTGCTAGCATCGCTGCCATGCAGCCGGTGCCGGCAGCTGTGATCGCTTGGCGGAACTCGTGATCTTGCACGTCACCGGCAGCATAAACCCCCTCGACGCTAGTCGCCACCGAACCGTGCTGGGTGACAATATAACCCACTGGGTCTAGTTCCAGCTGCCCCTGGAACAGTTGAGTGTTGGGAGTGTGGCCAATGGCGTAGAACAGCCCCTTGACCGGCAAGTCGCTGACTTCGCCCGTCTTGCTGTTTCTCACTTTCATCCCTTGCATCAGCCCGCCTTCCTCCCCAAAGACATCCACCGCCTCGGTGTGCCAGTGCACGGTGATTTTGGCATGGCTCAACACCCGGTCTTGCATGGCTTTAGAGGCTCGCATTTTGTCGGAGCGCACCAGCAAGTGGACGTGGCTGGCATATTTGGTCAGATAGATGGACTCTTCCGCCGCCGTGTCGCCGCCTCCAATCACCGCCAGCTCAACTCCTTTGAAGATTGGCGTGGCTCCGTCACAAATGGCGCAAGCTGAAACGCCCTGGTTCCAGAATTTCTGCTCACTTGGCAAGCCCAGCCTTTTCGCGGTTGCGCCGGTGGCAATCACTATCGCGTGCGCTCTCACTTCTCGCTCTTCTGACCTGATAGTAAAAGGGCGCTGGCTCAAGTCCACAGAAATCACATCTTCTGTGACTAACTCAGCCCCCCACCGCACCGCCTGCGCTTTCATCCTGTCCATTAATTTTGGCCCTGTCACCCCTTGCGGAAAGCCCGGAAAGTTCTCCACTTCGGTGGTGGTCATTAGCTGGCCACCGGGGATGCCCCCCATTTGATACCCTTCAAATACCAGGGGCTTCAGGTTGGCCCGCCCTGCGTAGATGGCCGCAGTATAGCCGGCTGGGCCAGAACCAATAATCACCAAGTTTTCTACTGTTAGGCTTGCCATCGCAATTACATAAACTCATAATGACTACGCTTAATATAGCACAAATCCCGATCGCCAGATAGCCGAAGCGAGCGCCGGAGGGGGTGGCCCATAGTGCCGGTGGAGCGGCAAGACGAGCAGAAGCTGGGGGGTGCCTGAGGCTGTGCCGGATAGCCTAACTGACTTACTAAATAGAACAAAGACTTTCAATCAGTGGGCTTCCTGGGAGATTGAACCTGCGAGGAAATCAACATCTGAGTCGATTAACCGTAAAGGAGGGTTATTTGATGCACAGCAAGTTTGTCAAAGCAATCTTTGCCGCGATACTCGACCAGAAGGCCAAAATAATTATGGGCAAATAAATAGGCCCCCAGAAACCCGGTTTCTTTAAGAAACCGGGTTTCTTGCTATTCGCCCCACCATTACGTTTGAATAATTAACCCTCGTTCCCAGCCTGGCAGCTGGGAACGCCCTTTTGGAGGCTCTGACTTGAAAAGGTTTGTAGTTGGGCTTTAGCCCTACCGAGGACAGGCGAGACGCCTGTCCTACGCCTTATATTTCTGCCTCGTTCCAAGGGATAAGCAGATTAAAAGCCGAACAGCTTATTATCTCCAGTTTCAGCTAGCGCCTAGTTAATAATAAGTAATAAAATGGATGTGATCTAAACCGCCATTAAGGAGCCCCATGATGGAGCGAGTCCTGGAACCGGAAGTGATGGACACCTGGGAAGAAGCAATCGAGTATGACTCAATGGACTTCACCGAGGTAAATACTGCCTTTGCCCAACGTGCCGTGGAGTTAGGGCCACCGGCAGGTCGAGTGCTGGACACCGGCACCGGCACTGCTCGCATTCCCATTATTATAAGCCAGATGCGCCCGCAGTGGCAGCTAACCTGCACTGACCTCTCCAAAAACATGCTCCTGGTGGGTGCCAGGAATGTGGAGAAAGCGGGGTTGCAAGGGCAGATTCAGCTGCAACTCGCTGACGCCAAAGGTCTCAATTGCGAGGATAGCCGGTTTGACATGGTAATTTCCAACAGCCTCGTCCACCACTTGCCAGATCCGCTGCCATTTTTCCTGGAACTCAAGCGAGTGCTAAAACCCAACGGCGCTATCTTGATTCGGGATTTGATTCGACCGGCATCTCCGGATTTTGTCGATGCCTTCGTTGCCGGTATTGGTGCCGAATACAGCGCCCACCAGAAACAGCTGTTCCGGGATTCCCTGCACGCGGCGCTGACTATAGAGGAGGTGAATCAGCTCATACTCACCGCCCAGTTAGAGGGGGTGAAAATCTATCAATCCAGCGACCGGCACTGGACAGCTGAGCGTGCTTGGGCGGAGGGCGGGCAATAAGAATAGGACTTACGCAGAAACCGGGTTTCTGAAACAGAATCCTTGACTTTCAGCGCAGTGCTTCACACCAGAAACCCGGTTTCTTTCAGCGATCAGCCTAACAGCTTAAGAACGCCCACCCCAGTTGAGGGCATTTATCCCATCACTTCCGCCATACCCTTGGTGAAGCGCTGCATCATCAGTTCCCCAACCACCACAAAGAAAACCTTCTCAATCGAGGTATTTGTCTCCAAAAATGCTAGAGTTTCAGCAGCAGCAACTTTAGCCGCGCGTTTGGCCCGGAAACGATACATGCCGACGCTCATGGGAGGGAAGGCAATCGTGCGGAGGTCGTGCTGAGCTGCTAAATTCAAACAGCTGCGATAGCATTGAGCTAGCATTTTTTTCTCTCCATGTTTGCCGTCCAGCCACACTGGGCAAACGGTGTGGATCGCCCACTTGGCTCCCAGGTTGAAGCCGGGAGTAATTTTAGCTTCGCCGAGTTGACAGCCATTCAGCTCGCGGCACGCTTCTAACAATTCTGGGCCAGCAGCTTGGTGAATAGTTTTGTAGATGCCGGTGCCCTTCAGGAGAGAAGACAGCGAAGGAATGACGATAGCATCCACTTTGATTGTGGTAATATCGCCTTCAATGAGTTCTAATCGCTCAGTCATACCATTTACTTGAGTTTCTGTCCAGTATCCATTGTACAGGGGGCGGGCTGTCCATAGAGAAAACCCTATGAAAGATTTAAAGAAGTGGCGGATATTGCGGTCGCAAGTCGTTTTTAATAATCCTTGGTGCCAAATCAGGCGAGATCAAGTAGAATTGCCGGCGGGCAACGTCATTGATGACTTTTTCGTAAATGTCAGACCCGATATAGCCCTAGTGTTCGCCGTTACCAAGACAGGCGAGATTGTGTTCGTGCGCCAGTACCGGCACGGCGTGGAGGAGATTTTGCTGGAACTACCCGCCGGCGCTTTTAACCCAGAGGTTGAGACTCCTGCCTCAGCTGCAGCGCGGGAATTTACAGAAGAAACGGGTTATGTCTGCCAGAATTTAATTAAGATAGCGACCCTTTATGACAATCCGGTAAAAGATACGAATAAGATTCACTTGTTTGTTGGCGATAATGCTGAGAGGGCGGGGGAGCAAGTTTTAGATGTTACGGAAGATATTGAAGTGGTGCTGGTGCCGGTGGGAGAGGTGATGGAGAGAATTTCAGCGGGGGAGATTTGCGTGTCGGGAAGCGTTGCTGCGGTTTTTATGGGATTGAATTTCTTGAGAGAGTGCCGGTGGGTTGAGGGTTTTTGAGGACAGGTGGGAAGACAGGCGGCGGGACAGGCGGGAAGCCTGTCCTACGTCTGGAGGATTTCCCCTCGTTCGCAGGAAAGCCTGGGAAAGTAGTTTTGCAGACTCTGACTTGAAAATGTTTGTAGTTGGGCTTTAGCCCTATCGGATCGCCTGCGGAGGGCCAAGTTTTCATTGGTGACGGTGTGCGCGATTCATCGCGACTGACTTGAAAATGTTTGTAGTTGGGCTTTAGCCCTATCGGATCGCCTGCGGTGGGCCAAGTTTTCATTGGTGGCGGTGTGCGCGGTTCATCGCGACTGACTTGAAAATAGTCTTGTAGGGGCGACGCCCCCGTGTTCGCCCCGCCAAGAGTGCTCGCGCCGCCAACAGTGCTCGCCCCGATCCGGGGAAAATTTTCATCGGTGGCGGTACACGCAGTTCCGAAACAACTGCCTCCTTAAGCTGCAACTTGAGTTAAACTTAATCATTAAAGTGAAGAAATTATCATTCCGCCCACCCCACCAGCCAAATCCAAACACAGCAATGAAACAGAGTATTCGCATCTGCATATTCAACAGTCTGGCAATCGGGTGCCTGACGACTAGCCCCCCGATTTGGGCGCAAATTGTGCCCGACGCCAGCATGCCGGTGAACTCCACCGTCACCCCACAAGGCAACACCATCACCATCACCGGCGGAACGAATGCCGGTGCCAATCTATTCCACAGCTTCCGGGAATTCTCACTCCCCACCGGCAACACAGCCCACTTCAATAATAGCATAGATATTCAGAATATAATCACCCGGGTGACAGGGGGTGCCATCTCCAACATAGACGGCACAATTAAAGCCAATGGCACAGCCAACTTATTCCTGATTAACCCCAGCGGCATAATTTTTGGCCCCAACGCTTCCTTGAATATTGGCGGTTCCTTCATGGGAACAACCTCCAGCAGCCTGAAATTTGCCGGCGGGACAGAATTCAGCGCCACAAACCCAACTGCGCCACCGCTACTGACAGTAAATGTGCCGATCGGCTTGCAATTCGGGCCAAATCCGGGAGCAATCGTCGTGCGGGGTGCGGGGAACAATATAAGTAGTAACCTCGACAATGGGGATATAATTCGGGATAACAGACCGGTGGGACTGCAAGTGAGTGCCGGTCAAACATTAGCCCTAGTAGGCGGCGACATTTCCCTAATCGGAGGAAACGTGACAGCAGAAGGAGGGCGCATCGATATGGGAAGTGTGGGTGCTGGCAGTTATGTCAGTATCATTCCCAACAGTGTCGGTTGGGTGCTAGACTATTCAGGAGTGCGGAACTTCCAAGATATCCAGCTGTCGCAGGCAGCATCTGCAGATGCCAGTGGCAGCGGTAGTGGCACAATTCAGGTAACAGGAAGGCGCGTCAACCTCAGTGAGGCGTCAGCCATTCTTAGTATAACAGAAGGTGACAATGCCGGAGGGTCATTGAATGTGCGGGCGGCGGAATCAGTAGAAGTGACTGGC
>Ga0114941_100109_pt1 | contig 17805 bp, 19 predicted proteins | sample DevilsHole_FD_89580 | JGI IMG/M metagenome (GOLD analysis project Ga0114941, IMG submission 89580) | Groundwater microbial communities from Devils Hole, Nevada to study Microbial Dark Matter (Phase II) - Devils Hole | ecosystem: Environmental > Aquatic > Deep subsurface > Groundwater | place...
GCCGCCGAGAGGAAATTCTGGGACAGGCGGAGAGGTACGCGCAGGAAATCCTGGCGGCGGCGGAACAGGAAGCGGCTCAGATTTTGGATGAAATGGGGCTGCTCCGGCAGGCCAAGCAGGAAGCGGAGCAAATCCGGCAGCAGGTTCAGCAAGAGTGCGAGCTAGTCCGAGAGGAGACGATTGCTGAAATTGAGCGGGTGCGCAGGCAAGCCGGGCAGGAAATCGAGGAGATGCGGAAGCGGGCGATAGCGGAGTGCCAAGAGATTCAAGCCGGCGCTGACGACTACGCCGATCGGGTGCTGAGAAATATCGAGCTGCAGCTGGGCGAAATGATGCGGGTGATCCAAAATGGCCGGCAGCAGTTACACCAGGAGTCGGCAGCTTTGCGCCAGCCCGAGGCACCGCCGGCGGTGCCGCCACCGGCGCGTCCTGCACCTCAGACGCGCCCAACCGAGCGGCCCAAGCATTAAACTGGCCAGTGCGGTTAGCTGAAAGCGCACTGTACTTTTAGCCCACCGCCCCTATTCTGGATACCAAAACATGCCTTTAATACCCTCAGGGTCAGGCATAAAGCCTAAATTTCGGTAAAAATCCACGACGTGGGGGTCGGCGAACAGGGTAATGTTGCTGATATCTTCGCTGCGAAGTTTCTTAATCAGAAACTTCATCATCGCCTTACCCAAGCCTTTGCCTTGATAGTCTGGGTGAACCACCACATCCCAGAGAGTGGCATTAAAGGCATGGTCTGATGTGGCGCGGGCAAAGCCAATCAGACGGCGTTTGGCCCCTCGCTGCTCCCACATCGAAACCACAAGAAAACTGTACTGGATGGCTTTTCTGACTTTCCGCAGCGGACGCCGCGACCAGCCCACAGCATCGCAGAGTTCCTCTAGTTCGTAAAGGTCAATTTCCCGGTCGGTGGTGAAATAAATGCGCAAGGGATTGCCGTTGCGATCCCGCAGGATCTTGGGGACTGGCTCACCTGCACCTGCTGTAACATAATCCTCAGTTTGGACTGGATCGGGGGCAGAAGAGGCGTCAGAACTGCTAAATAAGTTTTTCCAAAAACCCATGCCGGCGACTTTAAGGTATTGAGACTTGCCCCGGCGGGAAGCGCGGGGAATTCTTCAGGCACTGCAACCGGAATATCTGGTAGGGGCTACATGAGAGCAGCTGCCAGGAACCCGGCACAGCGCAGAAGCCATTACTGGCGAGCGTGCTGTCAAAAGACCGCTGTTGATTCAGGGAGAGGGAGTTTACCGCACGAGTAGACGCGACGGGCGCGTTATAGAGGTGGAGGCAACGCGAGAGTCCCCAAGTAGGATTGAAAACATTATATCAGGAAGTTGAGTGCACTCCATAGCCCGCAGGCATTTATCTGTGGCCTTTGAGAGGGATTCACGCCCCCAAACCTAGCGCCCCACCTGTAGATAATAGCACCTTTCCAGAGACAGGCCGGATAAAGGCCACAGTGACACTCAACCAGCTTGCCGCCGATTCGCATCGCCGGCAGCCAGCCCAATTCCCCTCGGAGCGAGGGACTTGAGTATTTTTGCTCGGGGGTGCCGGGCCCGGTGAGCCCGGGCGCGACCTCTGTGAGCCCGCCAAAGTCATCAACCTGTGAGAGCCATCCAGCCCTAGAATGGGAAAAGGGGTCAGTGCGGTGGTTGTTCTAGAGATTTGGTGAGAGCGGCTTGCTCAAGCCATGCGGCCTAATTGTAGGGACTTGAAGGAGTGTGGCGCTCTCAAGCGATTCGTAGCAAGCTCAAGCCGAACAGCAAGCTGGCCACTCCAAGGGCCAAACACGCGGAGGACAGTCGGCGGGTGCGGTGGCGTCAGGCGCACAATCTCTGTGTCAAGCCTATCTGCAACCAGACTCAAAAAACTGTTGACTAACCGCGTCAAACCTCACTACCCTTGGATGGAAAAATTGTCCAGCTGAGGAAGCCAGTATGCTTTTTAACCGTTCGGGGAAACGCTATTTCAGTGCCGCGCCCCCACTCGGTAAGGTTTAAACGCTACGATCGCTTTCGTGCCGGTATTCCCTGTCACTCAATGCTGCCAATCTCACCCTCAAAAACCAATGCCCCTTGACTTCGGGCTTTACAACAGAACGCTCGTCCGGATTTGAGATTGACAGAGACTCAAACGCCTCTATCAATCTGGAAAACTATCCATCACCAGAAGCCGGCGCAGGCGGTGGAAGCCTGCTGCAGTCGCGACAAGCGGGTGCGGCAGAGTGGGAAGCGCGATTGAAGCCGGTGCGCCCCAAAAAAGCAGGAAGCTTTCCATCAAAAAAGGGCAGTAATGTCCGTCGCCGATTTGGGCGAGTGCGGATTGAGCAGAAACTGGGCTGCAGTTCTCCCCAGTGCATTCGAGCTGGCAAGTGAGTTTCCCCCCCATTATGGCTCCAGGTTTAAAATCATCTACACTTGAACTGCTCAAGCGCTTTAACCGGGCGTTTCCCCAGTTCTACGAGCAATTTGTTAGCAGTGAAATTCAACTGCAAAACCTGAAGCTCGCCTACCAGCTCTACAAAACTCGGCAAGCAGTGATTGAGCTGAAACCGGAAGCCAACAAAAGCGCCCTGCATTTTTCATACCGCAACCAGTCGTTCCTGCTGAGCGATATTTTTGGCGTCCTGGCCGCTTACGGACTGACCATCCACAGCCTCAGCCTGTATGGCCAGATATGCCCGCCGATGCTGGTGTTTATTAAACTGGTGGTGTCTCGCGGGGGCAAAGCGCTGACGGACAAAACTGCAGAAAACGTCTGCAGGGCGATTCGGGAGGCTCTGGCGGGACACTTTGAAGTCGAAGAAATGCTGGCGGTGGAGTTCAACCTCGACGCTGGCCTCGAGGACGTGGAAACTGAATTCTACGTCGATCCCGTCTTCCACCTGCCGGCGCTGCTGATTGAAGCCGATAACCAGCCCGGTCTGTTCTACAAGGTGATGTACGCTATCTGGCAAGAAGACTTACTGGTGGTGAACGCCAATTTGCTAGTCTGGCGCGGGCGCACCCGCTTGATCCTCTACCTCTTGGGCCCGAACGAGAGCTTGATTCCGGATTACCTTGGCCACAAAATTGCTGAAAGCGTGCGCCAGAGATTGCTAGGCCGGCGTTTTTAGGGTCTGGGGGTCCGAGAAACCCGGTAGGGGCGGAAGGGCCCGCCCCTCCGAAACCGGGTTTCTCAGTCGCGACGCCGTGGAATTGGCCGGTTGAGACTCGATTGTCAAGCAAGATTTAATAGTAGATTTCTTAGACAAAGCCGGATAATATGATATAATACAGGCAGAGATTTCAGGAAACCTTATTGGCCAAGTATGTCAAACCAAAAGAAGCGGCAGAAGCCCAAGGAGTCCACGAGCGAACCCTCACGGGGAAGGGAGATGGGCGAATTGAAGCCATCAGGACTCCATCAGGACAGCGCCGCTACAACATCGAGTCTCTTACCGCCAAATCCGACAGGTCCTGCAGGAAAGTCGTCGCCTACGCCTGGAGTGGCAGCCTCGCCCAACAGCCCGACCTCAATAGGCTTTTCGCAGCCCTCAGCAGCCTCTACCCGCAAGCAGAAGTGATCGCCATTATCGGAGGCGGGCTCAACTAATAGCGGAAAAAGCTGCTCGCCCTACTGGGACAAATTCTGTCAGGCGATGTCCGGCTGGTTATCGTTGCCCACTTTCGACAGATTGGCAAGGAAAGGCTTTGACATGTTTTGATGGCTCTGCGAGCCAAACGGGTGTGATCTCGTGGTTCTCAACGAAACAGATCTCAGTCGGGACAGCGAAATGGTTGAGGATATCCTCGCCATCTTCCACTGCTGCCGCTTCGCGGAAGCAAGCTACAGCTCCAGGCTCTACGGACTCCGAAAATACAAAGCTCAGGTCAAGGAAGATCCGGATTTACCCAAGCTCGGAACTCAATAAAACCTGGAGAAAATGGCTCGCAGCCTGCCGGTACTGCTACAACCAAGCCATCGCCTTACAGCGCCGTGGCCTGCGCCGCACGCAAGCTAAAATTGCGCTCACGAAATCATGCAGGGCGACTTGCCCCAATGTGTGAAGGAAACGCCGTGCCACATCCGGCAGAATGCAGTTTTTGACGCTCACCTAGCCTTCAGTGTGAGCCGGGACGCAAAGTTTAGAAGCTGCCGCGACACCTCTCAAGCCATTAAATTTAATAACAGCAATTTCTCTCAGGTACCCTGGTATACGAAATTAACCAAGGGGCTTTCTTTTCCCGCTGCTGAGCCAATCCCTATTTCTTGCAGTCAAGGAACGCAGCTAGTTTTTGCCAGAAGGAGGTGGTTTGCTATCTTCCCGGAACCCGCACAAGCTACCCCCACCAAAGCCGACGGAATAATTGCTCTAGACCTTGGCGTAAGGACTTTCCTGACGGGTTTCGATGGGCGCAAGTTTTTGGAGTTCGGAAACGGGGATATTGGGCGCATCACGCGGCTGTGCCAGCATTTAGATAATTTGGCAAGCCGGATTGCCAGAGATCCCAACAAAAAGCGGCGGCGCAGCATGAGGAGGGCCGCTCAGAGAATGCGAACCAAAATCCGGGACTTGATAGATGAGGCTCACAAACAAATCGCGCATTACCTGACTCGCAATTATCGTTTGATTTTCTTACCTACCTCCCTTGACTTCCGACATGGTTGCCTTTGGCGTTGCGAAAAATCAAATCTAAAACGGCGAGAGCGATGCTGACTGCCGGCGCACTATCGGTTCAAGATCACCTTAAAGCATGAGGCTGAACTAACAGGAACCACCGTTTTGGATGCGACTGAAGAATACACCTGCAAGACTTGCACTCGCGCTCGGCCATGTCCACACCCGCTTAGGTGCTTCCAAAGTTTTCCACTGTCCCAAGTGCTGGTTTACGCACTTCGAGGGACTGGAACGGCGATGCATGGGATTCTCCTGAAAGCTTTGCGGGATAGCGCCTAAGCACGTCTTTGATGGCGATAGTGCTATCGTTGCATTGTCCGGGGATGCCGGGAACAATGTCGCGTAAATGTATCAGCATCCGGATGCCGTCACCGCTCAAATCCTCACCCTGATTGAGCGTCACCGGTAAAGCTGCATGACGCCGGTGATGGCCAGCCTGGACTGTCCGCCCAGGGTGAGCGGGGAGATGTGACCCCGGTTCAGGTGATCGGCGGCGGCGCAGGCGATCATGGCGGCGTTGTCGGTGCAGAATTTTAGGGGCGGAAACAGCACCCGCAGATTGTGATCGGCGGCGGCGGCTTGCAGGTGCTTTCGCAGTCCGCTGTTGGCGGCGACTCCACCGCCGACGGCTATGGTGTCCAGACCTAAGTCTAGGGCGCAGGCAATGGCCCGTCGGGTCAGGGAGCGGGCCACGGTTTCCTGAAAGCTGGCGGCGATGTCGCTGACCGGCAGATTTTCCCTCTCTTGCTGCAGCTTTTGCACCAGTCTCAGCACTGCTGTTTTTAAGCCGCTAAAACTGGAGTCGTAGGGGTGATAGCCGCCTCGGGCCGGGAGGGAAATGTTGCCTTCGGGCAGGGGAAAGGCTTGGGGATTGCCGCTTTTGGCCAGCCGGTCAATGGCCGGCCCACCCGGATAGCCCAGCTGCAGCAACCGGGCGACTTTATCGAAGGCTTCGCCGGCGGCGTCATCGCGGGTTTGGCCGAGGGTTTCGTAGATACCGCAATCTTTGACATGGATCAAGCTGGTGTGGCCGCCTGAAACGAGCAGGCAGAGAAAGGGCGGCTGTAAAGAAGGCTCGCTGAGGTAGGTGGCGTAAATGTGACCTTCTAGGTGATGGACGCCCAAAAAGGGTTTGTTGCGGACAGTGGCCAGGGTTTTGGCGGCGGTTAGCCCGACTAACAGGGCACCCACAAGACCGGGGGCGCAGGTGGCGGCGACGCCATCAATGTCGGCCCAGCTGAGGTGGGAGTCTTGCAGGGCTCGGGCAATGGCGTCATTGACGGTTTCCACGTGCTGGCGCGAGGCCACCTCCGGGACAACGCCGCCGTACTGCCGGTGTGTTGCAATTTGTGAAGCAATGACGCTGGAGAGAGCTTCACGATTCTTAACAATTGCGGCGGCAGTTTCGTCACAACTTGTTTCAATTGCTAAAACCGTTGCCATTGGCTGGTAATGTTTTGAAATAGGTACTTGTAGTAGCTTAAACTTTCCTGAGAAACCTCAGGGTAGTATCATTGTTTTCATGTCAGCGCCAACCGGCCTGCACAAGTAACCTCAGCGGGTTGTCCACAAAAATTTACATTTTGTAACAAAAGGAAAAACTTGGATGCGACGATTGTTGGGTCTGATTCTGGCCATTAGTGTTTGGATCTGTGCTGTCCCAGCCGCCTCGGCAGATGTGGCGGGCCTTGTCCCGTGCAGCGAATCGCCCGCTTTCCAGCAACGGGCTGAATACGCTCGCAATACCACCGCTGACCCCGAATCAGGGAAAAAGCGATTTGAGCGCTACTCCCAGGCCCTGTGCGGTCCTGAGGGGCTGCCCCACCTGATTGCTGATGGCCGCTGGAGCCATGCGGGAGACTTTATTATTCCTGGCATTTTGTTTCTGTACATTGCTGGCTGGATCGGCTGGGTCGGTCGGGCCTATCTGATCGATGTCCGCAAGGGCGAGAACCCGGAAGAGAAAGAAATCATCATCGATGTGCCCAAGGCGGTTGGGTTGATGCTCACCGGCTTTACTTGGCCACTAGCTGCAGTCAAAGAAGCCCTCAGCGGCGAACTGTATGCCAAAGACGATGAAATCACAGTGTCCCCACGCTAGTCCATTTTGAGTTGCTAACCGTTTTTAGGAGAATCCCCCCATGAAAGACTTGCAGCGCTTTCTTTCCTCTGCGCCGGTGCTGGCTGCAGTTTGGCTGAGCTTCACAGCTGGGCTTTTGATTGAAATTAACCGCTTTTACCCCGACCTTCTTTTCCACCCCATGCAGTAAAGGGCTGCCAGCAGCAATCAAGAGAGCGTGCCGCTTAGCCAAAGTATGCTATAATTTGCTATTGGCAGCCGGCACTAGCCGGAGAACTAAAGGCTGACGGTTGCCTCCCGCAATAGGTAGCCATCTTAACCTGAAAACCATGATGTGGGTGGACTTTCCTGAGTTTAGATACCCGTTGCTTTAACTTTATAAAATGGTAAATGGGATCTAGATGGCTCTCAGGCATGGTGCGCGTAGGATATTCCTGCGGGCATTGGTTGATACGAATCATTTGTCAGGTGCTGGCGGTTTTTGACCGCAGGCTGATCGCCAGTAACGAACTCTGAAACTCGCGGTCGTGAGGCGCAGTCGCGTGCGGTGGGGTCAGTGCCCCATCGTCACCGTAGGCCACCCACGGCTCGCGGGTTTCATAATTAGAGAAGCTGGGCGGGCGGGGGAAAGATTAAGATTTATGAATTTCTCAGAAAGGCTGCCTGTAAAAGCGGTTTTTAGCTTAAAATATTGCAACGACCTTATATAAATACGAACAAAGCATGTCAGCAACAACCGAAACCAAGAATCGAGAAGTTGTCTCCGCCGCAGGCGACCCGCAAATTGGCAATTTGGCGACGCCGGTGAGCGCTTCTGATTTCACCAAGACTTTCATTAACAATCTGCCGGCTTACCGGAAAGGGCTGTCTCCGATTCGTCGCGGTTTAGAAGTCGGGATGGCGCACGGCTATTTGCTGTTTGGCCCGTTTGCCTGCACGAGCCAATTCCGCAACGCTCCGTTTGCGGATGTGGTGGGATTGGTTGAAGCAGTAATCTTAGTGGTGATTTTGACCCTTTGCCTGTCGCTGTACGGGAGTGTGGGCGTGCAAAAGCCGGTGGCGACGATTACGACGCCCAATCCTCCGGAAGCTTTGGGCACAGATGAAGGCTGGAGCGAATTTTCCGGCGGTTTTCTCGTCGGTGGAATTGGCGGTGCGGCTTTCGCTTATATCCTCTATGTGATTTTCCAGTCGGGAGTGTTTCAAACTTTCGGCAATCTAGTGGGCTAAGTGCCTTGTGGGTGGCGGGGGAAGCATTTCATTTGTGATCAAATTATCCCCCTCACCCCTCGCACCCAACGCCTATAAGGGAGAGGGGGGAAAAATCAATAATTTCCCCGTCTCCCGACTCGGTATCGGGGGCTTATGCGCCCCTTAAGGGGCCGAATATTGGGCTAAAGCCCAACTACAAACATTTTCAAGGCAGAGCCTGGGAACGATATCCTAATCCCCAATTGGGAGCAATATTCAGCAATTCACCGGCGCAAATACCGCCGCTTCAATCTCCTGTAACGCCTTTTCCAAATTGTCATTAACAATCTGGAAGTCAAACTCACCGGCGGCGGCAATTTCTTCTTTAGCGCGTTGCAGTCGGAGCGCCATCGATTCTTCCGAATCCTTACCCCGCTCGCGCATGCGGGTTTCTAACGCATCCATTGATGGCGGGAGGAGAAAGATTTGCAGAGCTTGTGGAAACGACCGGCGAATTTGCCGCGCCCCTTCCAGTTCAATTTCCAGCACCACCCACTCGCCTTCCTGCAGGTGAGTTTCCACCTGACGGCGCAGCGTTCCGTAGTAATTGCCGGCAAACTCAGCCCACTCCAGCAGTTCGCCGGTGGCGACCATTTGCTCAAACTGGTGCCGGTCAATAAAATAATAGTGTCTGCCGTTAATCTCACCGGCACGGGGGGAGCGCGTCGTCACGGATACGGAGAGATACAGTTCAGGATGACGCCGCCGCAGCGCTCGCAACAAGGTTCCCTTACCCACGCCACTAGGCCCAGTCAGTACAATCAGTTTGCCGGTTTTCATGCCCGCTATCCGCTGAAATTTCCTCCTCTCATCTTCTCAGGGACAGGGCGTCTAAAGCAACTGGAGCCGGCGGGATAAGGGCTTAGAGGTGATTTATAAAGTAAATATTATAGCAATGGACAGTCAGTTAAGGACAGGGCATCTCACTTGCTAGTAGGGATAGGGACAGGCGTCTCGCCTGTCCTACGTCCTAACCTAACTGGCTACTGCTATAAAGGCCATTCGCGTCCAGTCGGGAAACGATCCCCCCCTACCCCCCCTTAAAAAGGGGGGGAACTCTCAGAGCCTACCCTGGTAGGCGGTTGCCGCACGGAGACTGCCCGTTTTCCCTGGGGCTGAAATCCGGGCATCCCAAATCCTTGCATCCAAAATTGCTATTAACCGGCTATTTGGCCGTCTTTATTATTCACGAAGCGATGGGCCACCGTTTCCGGCTGGATCGCCGAAAGGATGACGTGGCTAGAATCGGTAATGATCACCGCCCGCGTCCTGCGCCCGTAGGTGGCGTCAATTAGCTGCCCTCGCTCCTTGGCGTCGCTGACGATCCGCTTGATGGGAGCAGACTCTGGACTGACAATGGCCACGACTCGGTTGGCAGACACGATGTTGCCAAAACCGATATTGATCAGCTGAATTTGACTGTCCATGACAAACTCACAGTCTGGGGTTCTGAGGAGCCAACAACAACTCTATTTCAATGATATCCACAAAAATCTTGACTCACAAGCCTAAAAAGGGAGAAAATCAGATATTTTAGAATTTTTTCTCTTTTTTTCAGCTTTTTATCCCGAGGACAATCGCAGAAACCGGGTTTCTCAACCAGCAGACAGCAACGCCACAGCCCTCGCACCAGGACTAGAAACCCGGTTTCTCTCACGGTTGTGCGTAAGTCCAGATCAACTTGCGCCACGGATCTGCCAGCATGGAAACAGATCCTATCCACTTGAAGCTGTGCGAACGGTTGACTTCACCACCCTAACTGCTGCGTGCTCGGAGCTGCGAGCTTTCTGGCTGCCGGCTCGTCTGGAACAGGTTTACCAGCGCGACCGGCACACGATCGCTCTCGCCCTGCGCACTCTTGACCGGCGCGGCTGGCTGGACATTTCCTGGCACCCGCAAGCCGCCCGCCTCTGCACCGGCAGCCCCCCACCCCGCACGCCGGATACCTTTACCTTCAGCCAGCAGCTGCGCCACCAGCTGGCCGGCTTGGCTTTGGTGGCCATTAAGGCGATTGCCCCCTGGGAGCGCGTCGCCGACTTGCAGTTCGCCCGACGCCCCGGAGAGGAAGCCATCTGGCACCTGTATGTGGAAATTATGGGCAAATACAGCAATGTGATTCTGGCAAATCAGGACAACCTAATCGTCACCGCCGGCCATCAAGTTAGCGACCGGCAGTCCAGGGTGCGCCCGATTCAAACCGGCCAGCCCTACGAAGTCCCGCCGGCACTGCTTGAACCCATACCCAGCTCCAGCGAATCCCTTGACCGCTGGCGGGAGCGAGTCAGCTTGATACCTGGCCATCTGGGCCGCCAGCTGCTGAAAAGCTATCGCGGTTTGAGCTCTTCTCTGGTGGAGTCGATGCTGCGATCTGCCGGTCTCGATCCACAACAGCCGACTGATACGCTGAGCGACGGTGATTGGCACCGGCTGTTTCTCAGGTGGCTGGAATGGCTGGAAGCTTTGGAAAAAGAGCAGTTTCAACCGATGCCGACTGAGGATGGGTACACGGTTATCGGCTGGGGTGCAGGTGTTGCGGGGGAACTCGGTGGCTCTGGAGCGGGGGAAATGCCAATGCCCCATGCCCGATGCCCGATGCCCGATGCCCATGCCGCAACTGTGGGAGAATTGCTCAACCGCTACTACACTGAGCGGCTGAACCGGCAGGAATTCCAGCAGTTGCGCCATATGCTGAGTCAGAAAATTAACAGCCTTCTGGGAAAGTTGCAGGTGAAGGCTGGCACTTTTCAGGAACGCTTGCAGCAGTCGGATCAGGCAGACCGGCACCGGCAGCAGGCGGACTTGCTGATGGCCAACCTCCAGGCGTGGCAGCCGGGGATGAAATCTATCGGGCTCCCGGATTTTGAAACGGGGGAGCCGGTGGTGATTGCTCTGGAACCGGAGAAAAATGCTGTGCAAAATGCCCAAGCTCTGTACCGCCGGCACCAAAAGCTGAAACGGGCCCGCGCGGCTGTTGAGCCGTTACTGGCAGAGGTGCGGCAGGAAATTGAGTATTTGGAGCTGGTGGAAATGGAGATTGGCCAGCTGGAGGGTTATAGGGAGCCGGCTGATTTGAAGGCGCTCGAAGAGATTCGGGACGAGCTGATTGGGCAGGGGTATTTGGAAAATCCGGAATACCGCAGTCATACGGAGGCACCGGCAACGGATTTTTACCGGTACAAGACGCCGAGCGGATTTGAATTACTGGTGGGTCGGAATAACCGGCAAAATGATATACTGAGTTTTCGGATGGCGGGGGACTACGATTTGTGGTTCCACACGCAAGAGATTGCCGGCAGTCATGTGCTGCTGCGCTTGCCGGCGGGAGCTGCGCCCGAAAAGGCGGATTTGCAATTTGCGGCTGATTTGACTGCCCACTACAGTCGGGCCCGGGAGGCGGCTCAGGTGCCGGTGGTTTATACGGAACCGAAGTATGTGTATAAGCCTAAGGGGGAGAAACCTGGTATGGTTGTGTATAAGCACGAGCGCATACTCTGGGGGCGTCCCCAGGAAGGCAGGGGCTATGTGGCCCAGAGGTATGGCAGCGATAAAGATTTGTGAAAAATTTTGGTGTTTTTTGTTACCATAAAATTTAGGAAAGATTTAAGATTTGATGGCCTGCTGCACGCTTGGGAACGCGCAGTTGGCCTATCCTCCTGTTGAGACGACAACGTAAGTTTGAAATTTTGAGGGCCAGCTATTGGATTTAGCTGGTCGTTTTTTATCAGGGCTGGAGAATTGATATCTAGTCCGGTTGGTTGCTTGTAATCCGGCAGAATAAATTCTGCCGCTATACAGACTTTCGCCCGCCTGCGCGGGCGTTCGAGATATTTTCAGCGGGCTGGCGTGGAAGTTGGCCCTATGTGCGCAATTGCTGGAAAGCTGGGTGGCGGGGATCGCAGGTGAGTTCAGTGGTGCCGGTATCAACTGTGTGTATGGGAATGACTTCGACGACACTATTACTGTAGGCCAGGGCTTGAAATCCTTTTACTAGGTCAGGTGTCCAGGGTTCTTGCCTGACGGGCAGCCGGCTGATGAGCTGAGATCGCATGAGTCCGGGCAAAATGCCGGCTTCGAGGGGGGGTGTCCACCATGTGCCGTCTCGCCAGCCCCAGAGGTTGCCGGTGCTGGTTTCCAGCCAGTTGCCGCTGGCATCGGTGAGGATGGCCTCTCGGGCACCGCGCTGCTGGGCGGTTTGCAGGGCGAGCCATGCGGGGAGGTAGTTGCCGGTTTTGTGGGCGGGGAGGGTGCGGTAAAATTGGGGGGAGTCGGCTAGCCAAGCGCGGATGCCGCTCTGCTGCCGGTGGGCTAGGTCAGGGGGGAGATGGCGTCCGGCGATCAGTTCTCGCCCGTCGGGGAAGATGGTGATTCGCAGGACGGGCCAGGTGGGGATGAGGGCTTCTGCGCCCTGTCGCAGCCGGTGCCAGTCGGGTTGCTGCCATCCGAAGGTGTGGAGGGTGGTTTGGAGGCGGTGGCAGTGGCCATTCCAGTTGGTTTGGGGGCTGTCGAGGGAGGCGTGATAGACGCGGAGGGTGGTGAATGCGGTGGCTCCGTAGAGGAGTGCGGGATCGTCGGCGGGGAGTTCGAGGGTGCCGGTGGGGTTTAGGTGGCCGGTGTACCAGAAGATTGGCGGTTGCAATGGGGGAGTTTGGGGTAAGATAACAGGGGGGCAGTTTTATTTTATTGTCAGGGATTGAGGTAATAGCTGAGGAGGTATTTCAAATTTCAGCTAGTTTTGGGAAGCCAAAAACTGTTGAGCCATTTCCAGGCTTTGTTTCGCTGGAGTGAAATCAGCATCAAAGGACAGGGCCATTTCAAATGCAGCTGCGGCTTCTTGCGGGCGCTGCAACTTGAGGTAGGCGCACCCCAGCTGATAAGCTGGATAGGTTGTTACATAACCGTTATCAAAGATGGCTCTTTTGTAGTAGCTGCTATCTCGACCTAGTTGAATGCAGGTTTCAAAATAGGTAATGGCTCCGAGGGGAAATCCTAAATTTATGAGGAACTCACCGGCTAAATAGTTCAAAGGAGGGAAAGTGGGACACCATTCAAGTCCTCGCTGGCAAATCGTCCTGGCTGTCTCACAGTCTTGTTGTTGCAGGACTTTACTCCCAAAAAAATGAAGGATATTGGGAACCCACAATAAATCCTCAGGCTGATTTCCGTCTATGAGGTAGGGCAGGAGACTGTCAAAGAGTTGCGCGTAGTATTCTTGAGCTTTTTCGGCATCCCCGACTCGCTCGCACATGCTAGCCAGACAGTATAAATTGCCCAGGCTAAGACCTTCTTCTTGCAGCATCCTCTCTAATAGTGGGATATTGCGTTCTGTCGTTTTTTTGAGGGTGAGTTCCGGGTTGCTGTAGCCATAGTGCCAGATTTTTATACTATCTAAATCTCCCCTGAGACTCCCACCTATTTTTTGCCCTCGATACACTAAAGACTCGTGCAAACGGCCTTCATATCTTATTTCTGGGGAATTTTTAAATAACCTTTGAAGTCTGCCGCCTTGTGTCCCATCGCTTGGGATATTGATTAATTCTACTGAATAGACTAAAAATTGTGTGGGGGCGGCTAGAGTCTGCCTAAAATCGTCGGAAGTGACTGCTAGCTCTTCATCGGCATCCAGGGTCAAAATCCACTCTCCAGACGCTTGAGAGATAGCGAAATTGCGAGCGGCGGAAAAATCATCGCACCAGTGAAAGGAAGAGACTTTTGCGCCGTGCTGGAGGGCAATATCAGGTGTGCCGTCATCGGAGCCGGTATCGACAACAATCATCTCATCAACATAAGGTTTAACGCTGTTTAAGCAACGCTCTATGTTGATTATTTCGTTTTTGCCGATAGCACAAAATGACAGGAAATGCTTTGACATAATTTAGATATTTTGCGGTGGATTAGTAGGGGATAATGTAGTTTTACATTTCCAGCTATAAAAAGCAAGAAATGATGGCAAATATTAAAAATAGGGGCCAGCAGGTGGCCCTGCTGAAAACTGGAAGGGCAAAGCTTGGTAGGCAGGCTGAAGAATAACTAAGAATTCCCAGACTGGCTGTCTGGGCACCTTGGCCTGATATTCTAGAAGGGAGGAATCAATGGGCGCGGGGTTTGGGTTTCCGTCGCTCGTTGTGCGGGTAAACTCCCCTTGTGGCCTAGTGGGCAAAGGAGGGGGTGAGGGGATTGCAGGAGACACCGGCTCGGGCTGCGGGAAACGCAAGATGGCCCTTGGAGAAAGATTAAATTTGAATTAAGGTAGGAGGGGCAATACTTGCCGGTTTGGCTGTAATATGGTAAAGTGGGTAAAATCCAAGACATTGGACAGTCCGAGGTGTGCCGGTGGCACGCATCAACCTGCCTTTGCAAAGGATACGGTAGATGTAAGAGGGTTTGCCCTCGCTGGACACCTGTATGTGCCGGCGGAAAGAAAGGGGATACCTCTACAATCGCGCCGGTATTTGAACAGACTCGTCTAGGGGTTTTCCTGCGATTTTGTAGCAATGACGTTCAAGCTAATCAAGGTATCTAAAATTCGCAAGGTACTGCAGTCGCTAAACAGATTAAACTCTGAAACCTGCTCGTACTCTTGAAACCCTGCTTCCTCAAGGTAGATAGCCAGAATATCAAAATCAAACCCGACTTTATGGACATCATACATATTGGTCTGTCCACCAAATAGAATACTCATTAAGTGATGGCGCTCCACAAAAACTAAATTTGGATGCAGGTAAAGCCAGCACAAAATTTTGAGATCGGGTACGCTAATCAGGAGTTTTCCACCTGGCTTGAGGACTCGATGCCATTCCCTGAGCGTATTGAGGAGTTCATTATTCAGCCGGTAGTAGAAGTGTTCTAAAACATGACTGGCATAGATAGCGTCAACAGAATCACTCTCGAACTGACTCAAGTCAGAAGCATCAGCTATGTAATCAACCTCAGGGCGAGGCTCAACATCTAGAATTTTCCAATCGGGATGAGGTTCCCGACCACCAATGTGCAGCTTAAGGGGTTTCATCTTTGCTTACAGTCACCAAACAGGTATAAACTTCCTAGCTTTTGCAAGCAAGGGTTAAAATAGATAGATTGCCCAACCGCGCCTCTAAGGCAAGCAGTCCTTATAGGGTTGCGCAAGTCTATATGATATGATACTCTAAAAGGAGAGAGGGGTCAATCTAGAAGACTCGCCATTAATTTCTTGAAGGTGATTATTTTTTATAATGACCGCCTCGCTCAAGAGAGGTTATTAAATTGTAGAGGTATCTAGTATGTCAGTCATCCTGGAAAGCTTAAAGAAAAGTGGCCATTTAGATCGAATTCACATGACGGTCTGTAATGTTGGATCTCGTAAAATAGTAAGCCAAGATGACTTTGGCAGCCGGGGGTGGGGTATCTTTGCCCCTTGGCTGACTATCTATGGATTTGATGCGGATGCTGATGCTTGTGAGGCGGCGAACGCCGATCTGGAAGCCCGACAGGTCAGTTGGACTGAACAGCATATTCCTCTAGCACTTGGGAAGTCAGCAGGAGAATCTACACTTTATGTTACAAAACATCCTATGTGCAGTTCTCTCTACCCACCTAATGAAGTTTACCTGGCACGTTTTGCTGGGGTTACAGACTTTATGAATCTGGACTTTACCGTACAGATTGAAACAACTACTTTAGACATATTTTGTCAGGAAGAAGGGGTTGATGAAATAGATTTTTTGCAAACTGATGTTCAGGGGGCAGACCTTCAGGTTTTAGAAGGATCGGCAGCAATTTTAGCGCGAAGTGTTCTGGGCGTTAAAGTAGAAGTTTTTTTCCAGCCTTTGTATGTTGACAGCCCCATTTTTACTGAGGTAGATACTTATCTTAGAAAGCAAGGCTTTTCTCTATTCGGTTTAAAGACTATTTACCGTCCTCGCGCTCGCTCACCTATTGTCTCAACAGTGCGGCCTGGACAATTACTCTGGGGAGATGCTTTTTACTTGCGGGATTTGATTCTAGAAGACATTAGCACACCTCTGAAGACACCTGACCGTCTTCTGAAATTGGCTTGCATTGCTGACGTTATGGAGTTTTCTGACTACGCGGTGGAAGTTTTGGAGTATCTGACTCTGCAATATGGAACCGATACCCGCTACAATTGCGCTAATAATATCATCGAATGTTTAGCTCAATTTCCCGAACTGGTACAGCAAGGATTGGGTTCCCTTCCTATTGTTGCAAAAATTCGGGATTACGCTAGCGGTGAAGCTCTAGAGTTATTGCGGGGAAGTGAAAACTCATAAATATGTCCGGACGGAGAAACTCGGTTTCTTTAAGAAACCGGGTTTTTGGCTATGAGTTTTTTTGGGCCTACCTCCTTAACTTAAGGATGATGGGTTTGGATGTAAAGATACCACATCTGCTCGTAGGCTTTCTCCATCTCGCGGGTGAATTGTTCAGCGTTCCACAGGGGAGAGGTTTGTCGCGATTGCCGCAGACGCAAAGATATCATCTGCCGCAGGGCAGGTTCTTTCCCCAAGCGAATCCCCCACTCCACATACTCTTCATCAGTCCAAGCAATCCCCTCTGTCACACCGGCATTAACCATCATAGTATAGCTGTTGCGGGCGGCAAATTGCTGCCCAACCCGCGTCACCAGAGGAACGCCCATCCACAGAGTTTCTAGGGTAGTAGTCGCGCCGTTGTAGGGATAGGTATCCAGAACCACATCGGCAATACCCAAGTTAGCGCGGTGAATAGCCTCAGAGGACTCGCGCGGCAAAAATCGCAGGCGACCGGCATCCACCCCTTGTTCTTCCGCCAGCTGGGTAAAAAACCTTTTAATTGATTCTTGATCCGCGCCACCTTTAATCAAAAAGTAGCTATTGGGCACCTCTTTAATAATTTTTATTTGCAGTCGCGCTGTATCGGGATGGCGCTTGTAGCCCTTCTGACTGCTAAAATACACCACTGCATCGCTCGGAATATTCAACTCATCGCGCCTGAGAGTGGGCACCCCCACCTCAAACCCATCCACTGCTATATAAGTTTGGGGCAGCCGCCAGATTTTTTCCGTGTAGTAATTCTGAGCTGAGTCTGGCAAAACATAAGGGTCGGCAATAAAGTAATCAATAGCAGGGAGTCCCGACGCATCCCAACCGAGCCAAGTCACTTGCACGGGTGCCGGTTTGAGCGCCATTACCTCACAGGTGGCATCCAGGGTGATACTGTCCAGATCGATTAAGATATCAATCTCATCTTGATAAATTTGCTCAGCAATCTTCCAATTGTCACTCCCTACTTTATGAAAGTGGGTAACCTGACTGATATACCATTCTTCTAAAGGGTCACCTGTCTGGCGAGATCCTACGAGATAGGCGTTAACTTCAAATCGCTCGCAATTATGATATTGAAATATCCATCGGGCCAGCCAGCCTACAGAATGGCTTTTCAGACAGTGGGATATGTAGCCTATCCTCAAAGGTCTTGAACTGCTACCAGTTCCAATATCTTTACAGTTTCCAGAGCGCTGAGAGCGGGGATACCCTTGTGTTCTGGCAAGACCTTCAAGATAATCCTGGCACAGCCGGGATAACTGATTTTGAATCTGCCTGTTTTGCTGCGCCCCATCTCTAAAGTAGGGGAAAAAGTAGGCTGAAGTGAGCAGTCGCGCAACCGTAGCTTGAGGAAGTTCTTCAGGATGTTGTGCTGCCATATCCAACAGCAGTGACTCTTGCAGCTGCAAGGCAGAATAGGCTTCCTCCCAGCACCCGACTGCCCCCATTAACCCGCGAAGCCTCAAATGATTTGCATAAACTTTTTCTGCTAGCGTTTCAAC
>Ga0114941_100110_pt1 | contig 17727 bp, 14 predicted proteins | sample DevilsHole_FD_89580 | JGI IMG/M metagenome (GOLD analysis project Ga0114941, IMG submission 89580) | Groundwater microbial communities from Devils Hole, Nevada to study Microbial Dark Matter (Phase II) - Devils Hole | ecosystem: Environmental > Aquatic > Deep subsurface > Groundwater | place...
GGGGCATGGGGCAGCGGCTTGGGGGGCATGGGGCATTGGAATTATATCATGTCCGCTTGTATCGGTTTTGTATACATAACCCAAGTTGCTACTTACCAGTGAATCAGGTGAGATCCCCCCCTAGCCCCCCCTTAAAAAGGGGGGGAATGCTCAAAGCCCCCCTTTTTAAGGGGGGTTTGGGGGGATCTAGATGCAAAGACCTTGTAGGTAGCAACTTGAATTACATAGCCTTGTAGGGGCGGGTTCTGCCAAGATATTTCTGGCACAGACCAGAAGATGAATAAACCCGCCCAGGCACAAAGTACAACAACAGTGCCACCGGACATGATATTCTACCAATTTTATTTTTATATGAAACCTTGAAAGTCGGCGGAGCCGACAAAGACTCGTTCCCAGGCGAGCGCCTGGGAACGAGGGTAACGAGGGGATAAACGAGGGTATGAAACCTTGAAAGTCGGCGGAGCCGACAAAGACTCGTTTCCAGGCCGAAAGACTCGTTACCAGGCGAGCGCCTGGGAACGAGGGAATAACGAGGGGAAATTGTTAATTGCCAATCAGGTCTATGGCAGCCCGCAACAGCGAGTCGTCGTGGAAACTGCTCTTGGTTAAATAATAATTTGCCCCAGCTTCCAGCCCCCGGATGCGGTCTTCTTCTCGGTCTTTGTAAGAAACAATAATCACTGGCAAAGCCTTTAAATTAGGATGGCTTTTAATCAAACTAACCAGCTCAATACCGTTCATGCGAGGCATGTCAACGTCAGTGAGAATCAAGTCATAGTGGCCGGTGCGGATGGCGTTCCAACCGTCCATCCCGTTCACAGCCACTTCCACCTCGTAACCGTTATTTTGCAGTAACTGGCGCTCCATTTCGCGCACAGTAATCGAATCGTCAACCACCAGAATGCGCTTGCGGGGTTTTGACGCGGTGGGGTTTTCAGCGCGACCGACCTGGCTCAACTGCCCGGTAGCGAGCAAGTGGTCAATTGAGCGCACCATATCTTCCACATCCACAATCAGCACTGGAGAGCCGTCTTCCAGCAAAGCGGCGGCGCTAATATCCTTAACTTTTCCCAGGCGCGGATCTAAAGGTCTGACTACCAAATCGCGCTCGCAGAGAAACCGGCTCACCACCAGTCCATACTGACTGAACCTGTCGCCAATCACAACCGCCGGCAAAACTTCTGAGTGCGGGGGGGATTCCTTCAAATCCAGCACTTGATCAGCCGCCACCAGACCAATATTTTGCTCATCTATGGTAAAATATTCGTGATTTTCCGCAACTCTGATATCAGTTCTGGGAACTTGCACCAGCCGCTCAATGCGCGTCAGCGGAAACGCAAAAGGCTCTCCCGATATTTCCACCAGCAGCGTGCGAATAACAGACAGGGTGAGCGGCAATTGCAAGTGAACGCTCATCCCCAATCCCTGCTGTGTTGAAGCTCGCAAAACGCCACCCACCTCCTGCACCACGCTCTGCACCACGTCCAAACCAACGCCGCGACCGGAAATCTCGGTGGCCGCTTTTGCGGTGGAAAATCCGGGCAAAAATAGGAAGTCAATCAGCTCTGTTTCTGTGAGCCGGTCAGCCATTTCGGCTGTTACCATGCCTCTGCTAATGATTGTTTGGCGCAATAGCTGCAAATCTACCCCCCTGCCATCGTCAGAAACTAAAATCGAGAGCATACCGGCTCTGTGCGCAGCTTGCAGACGCACCGTACCTTCTGCCGGCTTACCCGCAGCCAAACGCTCCTCGGGTGACTCGATGCCGTGATCGATAGCGTTGCGCAGCATGTGAGTCAGGGGAGCCTCTAGTTTCTCTAAAATGTCCCGGTCAACTTTAGTGGATTGCCCGACAATTTCCAATTTAACTTGCTTGCCCAGCTGTCTTGCCAAATCGCGCACCATTCGGGGAAAACCCTGCATTCTGTCCCCGAAAGGGCGCATGTGACTGGCGATCACTTCCCGGTAGAGCCGGTCGGAAAGATTTGCAGATCGGCGGGCAAATAGTTCGAGTTCGTTAAGGCGCTCGGATAGCATTTGCCGGCACTCGCTGGCTTTTTGGCGGGCTGTTCTCAAATGCTCCTCGCTGCGCTGACTCAAACGCTCGCCCTCAAGGGATTCCTGCAGCTTTTCCAAGTGGCTAGAAAGTTCCGCTTGCCGGTTCCTCAGTTTCATCAGTTCTTGTGCAAACGGCTGCAGCCAATTCGCCTCCACCAGAGACTCACCCGCCAAACCCATTAAGCGATTTAAATTTTCCGCGCTCATCCGCACCACTCGATCTGCCGGTGGCGATATCGGCACTTTTGGCTGAGTTTTTTCCCTTTCCCCTCCTCCTACTGCCGGAATTGCTGTTACAGTCACCGACTCTTTTACAGGGGAGGATGCTGGCGGAACTGGCGTTGCGGTTGCCGGTGCGGCGGTTGCTTCTTGCGGGAGGGGTGTAAAAATAGCGGAAATTGCAGTCACCAAAGCCTCAATTTCCGCTTCATGTTCTGCTTGCCAATTCCCCAACTCAGTTTCGCCAACGCGGGCGATGCGCAGCAGCGTATCCGCCCCTCGCAGCAGAACATCGATCGAGTCTGCTGTTAGGGTAATAGCTCCTTTCTGGGAGGCGACAAAGCAGTCCTCCATAACGTGGGCGACTCTGACAGCAGCATTAATTTGCACAATTCGGGCAGCGCCCTTGATTGAATGCGCAGCACGCATCATCGATTCCAGCGAGCGAGTGTCATTCGGGTTGGTTTCCAGCGCCAGCAGACCTTCGTTCAATATGGCAGCTTGGGCTTCCACCTCTGTGCGGAACAAATCCATCATCGAGTAGTTGCTCATATTTTGATTTATAGGGATATTGGTGTCAGTCGGGCGGCCACGGGGGGCGGCCACGGGGGGCATTGGTGTCAACTTAAGGTAAAAATCAAGATTTTTCTCGCTTTTAGCCAAGTTTCGATCCCCCTAAATCCCCCTTAAAAAGGGGGACTTTGAGCCGCTCCGGTTCCCCCCTTTTTAAGGGGGGTTAGGGGGGATCATGGCACAGAGACGCTATGAGCGAGCTAATGCTCACACAGGAAGCTGGCACTATGTTTCATCTTAAGTTGACACCAGTGCCACGGGGGGTCGCCCCTACAGCCGACAAACTTTTTCTCGTTCCCAGCCACCCTTACGGGAAGCCTGCGGCTACAGGCTGGGAACGCCTCTTAAGAGGCTCTGCCTCTTGATAACGATGAAAGATTTATCGTTTCCAGGCACCGCCAAAAACATTATATCACAGAATTCTTTTGTTCAGGGTGTAAAATAGTAACTGATCATCCAGGTAACTCACGCTTTCCTCTTGCCAGCTAATTATCCCTTTTATATAACTTTCGGGCACTTTAGAGACGGTTGCCGGCGCATTTCGCACCTCCTCTGTGGCGATGCGGTGGACACCATAGATTTCATCAACGGGAAAAACCCAGCGGTTCCCTTCTTTTGCCACAACTACCATCCGTTTGTAGACAATATTCTGGATATTCTTACTGGCGGGTGCCGGTGTGGCGTTCAGTCTCAGGAGACTGCTGAGAGAGACGCACAATTGGAGTTCGCCCCGGATGTTCACCAGCCCCTGCAGGATCTCATTGCTGCGGTGGGGGAGAGTGCGCACCGGCGACACCGGCGTCACTTCCTGGAATAAGCCAGCCGGCAGTGCCAGCCACTCCACTCCCAGCCGAAAAATAACCACCGGCACAGTGCCCTTCGCCTTAGTTTCTTTTTGCTCAGCCAGCAACTCAGTCCACTCACTCACATAGCCTTGCGGCGCTTCCCGTTCCAGCAAATTGCGCCCGCCGGCGGAATAGACAGGGCAATTGCGGCAGTGAGTGTGGGTTTTCAGTTCCGGACAAGACCGATCGCCCCAAATTCCGATTAGCTTCCAGCAATTGTTGGTTATTTGTGCGTTTTCTGCTGTCATTTTGTTGCTTTTTGTTTGCAGGCGTAAACGAGTTTATTTTTCAAATGATGAGGGCTGAAGTCCTCACTACCAACTTTAGATAAATTAACTCAAATGAAAACGAGAAATTTCTCGCCGCATGCCTTGCGCTGCCTCGTTCAACTGCCCAATCGCGCTGTTGATTTCGCGCAGAGACTGAGCTGTTTGCGAGGAAGCTTCGCTTAACTGCACCATCGCATCGCTAATCAGCGTCGCGCCGGTAGATTGAGCCTCCACACCCTGATTCACCGCTTCAAAACGCGGGGTGAGAGCTTGCACTCGCTCGATAATCTGCGCGATTTGGGCGCTGATATGGCGAATGTCTTCCACGCCACGGCTCACTTCTTGGGTGAATTTGTCCATTGACATCACCCCGGAGGAAACCGCAGATTGCATCTCTTTCACCATCTGCTCAATATCTAGGGTGGCAACAGCTGTTTGGTCTGCCAGCCGGCGAATTTCCCTGGCAACCACGGCAAACCCCAAACCGTACTCTCCCGCTTTTTCGGCTTCTATGGCGGCGTTGAGGGAGAGCAAATTTGTCTGGTCAGCCACTTTGGTGATAGTGGTAACAACGCTATTGATGTTATTGGCTTTTTCAGAGATCGCCCCCAGTTTAGCAGAGATGGCAGAAGTGGCGTCTGCCAGCTGGCTCATGGTTGCCTCCATGCGTGCGAGGTCTTTTTGACCGGCACCGGCTGCAGTCGCGGTGGCTTGTGCCATATTCCCGACTTCATCCATCGTCTTCACCAATTCCCCAGAAGTGGCGGCAATTTCCTTGGCGGTGGCGACTACCTCATTGGTAGAGGCGACTTGTTCTTGCACAGTGGCTTCTAATTGCTTGCCAGAGGCGGCGATTTGGGTGGCTGAACTCGTCACTTGAATGCCCGACTGCTGCACTTGAGAAATCAAGGAATTCAGGCTTTGAGTCATGGTGCGGAAGGCAGTCAGCAATTTGCCGATTTCGTCCTTCTCGTCCGTGACCGGCACAGAGGTGGCCAGATCGCCGGCAGATATTTGTTCTGCCACTCTCACAACGCCTATAATCTTAGCACCGAGGGGCTTAGCAATCGTATTGCTGAAGTAAAAGCCAAAAATAACTGCAGTCAGGGGGCCAAGTATCAGGCCGGTGACAACCCAGAATGTACTTTGACTAACATCCTCCTGCGCTCCCTTATAAGCTGCTGTCGCCATATCCTCGTTTATTTTCAAAATGTCTAAGATCAATTTGTTTGGCCCCTCAAACAAGAGCCGGTTCGCCTGGGAACGTTCGTGAAGTTTGTTAAAAAGATTGCTAGCAGTTGTTGCCGCAGCCATTTCTGGCGATTTCTCCCGCCCCTGACGCACCAGTGCCAGCTGCACTTCAAAAGGGTTGAGAATACCCTGGCTCTCGAATTCTTGATTGAGTCGCAGGAAATCTTCCTGGTTTTGCCTCCACCTGTTCCAGTTCGTTTGCAGTTTTTTGTATATTTTGTCTTCTTCCTTAGTCCGGGGAGAGGGATCGTATTCGCTGAATCCCTCGTCGATCCGCTCCAAAGCTTGCCTGATTATCGCTAATTCAGCGTGCCTTTCTGTTTCGGTGAGTTTGGGGTTGAGCAAAGCCCGCTCTGAGGACTCTATTTGGGTGTGCCCCTCTTTAACTTTCCACATTCCTAGCACACTGGTCAGGCTAGTTTGGCTCAGCGTATTAACGTGGGTATTTAGTCGATAAGTTGCGCTCCATCCGACTAGAGCCACAATTAATACGATTAAGCCCATGAAGAGAAACGCAGTGAACATCCGAGCTGGCAAGCTCAAATTATTAAACATTATTTTGTCCCTTCTCCTTTGTCCTGTACCAAACGTCATTTGTCCAATAAGGGTTAGGGGTTAGGGGTTAGGGTAATGGTTTTAGGAGAAAAGTTAATACTTAACACAATGCCCAATGCGATGATGCCCCATGCCCCGCACAAGCCGCTGCCCAATGCCCCATGCGATGATGCGATGATGCCCCATACGATCATGCCCCATGCCCTCATTTTAAAGCGAGTATCTCTCGCCGCAAGCTTTGCGCCGCCTCGTTCAATTGCCCAATCGCACTGTTAATCTCGCGCAGAGAATCAGCAGTTTGCGAGGAGGCTTCACTTAACTGTACCATCGCTTCGCTAATCTGGAAAGCGCCGGTGGACTGAGCCTCCATACCTTGATTCACTTCTTCAAAACGCGGTGTGAGGGCTTGCACTCGCTCGATAACCTGTCCCAGCTTTCCGCTGATGTTGCGGACATCTTTGACTCCCCGCATGACTTCTTTGCTGAATTTGTCCATTTCCATGACGCCGGTGGAAACCGCAGATTGCATTTCTTTTACCATCTGCTCAATATCTAGGGTAGCGACAGCGGTTTGGTCTGCCAGCCGCCGGATTTCCCTGGCAACCACGGCAAACCCCAACCCGTATTCTCCCGCTTTTTCCGCTTCAATGGCGGCGTTGAGCGATAGCAAATTGGTTCGATCAGCTACAGAAGTGATGGTAGTGACAACGCTATTAATGTTATTTGCCTTTTCAGAGATAACCCCCAGCTTGGAGGAAATCGACAGAGTAGCCTTCCCCAACTGGCGCATGACTGCTTCCATGCGCACCAAATCTTTTTGACCGGCACCCGCCGCCGCCGTGGTGGCTTGTGTCATTTCCCCAACTTCATCCATCGTCTTCACCAATTGCCCAGAGGTGGCGGCAATCTCCTTTGCAGTGGCGACCACTTCGTTTGTAGAGGCAACTTGCTCTCTCATCATAGCTTCTAATTCCCTGCTAGAAGCGGAAAGTTGCGTGGTAGATGCCGTAATTTGGATAGCGGAATGCTTGACAGGCTTGGCAATCGCATTACTGAAGTAAAAACCCAAAATCACAGCAGTGAGGGGGCCAATTGCCATACCCAGGAAAACCCAAAAGCTAGTTTGAGATATATCCTGATTTGCTGTATTCATAACGTCTTCTGTCAAGCTCTCATTAAATGCCAGAACCTCCAGCAGTGCGTCCTTGGCTGCAATAAACGCCGGCTCTTTCTTTGTAAAGCTTTGCTCATTCATCCTGTCCAGAATATCACTTGCTGCTTTGGCAGCGGCCATCGCAGCTGAATTACCTTTCCCCTGGAGCTGCAACTCTAGCTGAAATTGCCCCGGTCTGAGTACGCCATATTTCTCAAATTCTTCATTCAGCCGCATAAATTCCTTATGAGCTTTCACCCACTTTTCCCATTCCTTAAGAAAGGCTTGGTATCGCCGATCCTCTTCGGGGTTGCGAGGAATTTTTTCGTACAGGTTAAAGGCTTGCTTCAGCTGTTCCCAAGCTTTCTCGATTTTGTTTATCTGACTTCGCCTGATTTCGGCGCTCGCTCTTGGATTGAGCAGCGTTTGCTCTGCGGACTGAACCTGAGTCTGCCCTTCGTTGATTTTCCACAAGTTGACCATGCAGGGAAAGCCGTCCGACCCAATTTCATTGATGTGGTGGCTTAGCCGCGCATTCCCACTCCAGCCCACTAGGGCAACAATTAATACCAGCAAGCCCATGAACAAATATGACATGAATATCCTCGCTTGCAAGGTGAAGCTATGCAACATTTTCTCTCCCCTGTTCTTGCTCTCGTGTTTTCTGCAAATAACCCCAACTCAATGCCCAATGCTGCCCAATGCTATTTTACCCCGCTCCAACCGCCTGATAAGCAAATATTCAACTTCTACTGAATCTAAAATTTCAACAGCCGCTGAATTCGCTGCCTGAGAATTGCTGCGCCGGCCAAATCCCCGCGACGTTCTTTGAGCAGAGCTAGGTGCGTTAGTGCTTGTTCATGATTGGGTTCCAAATAAATCGCTTTGTAGAAATATTGCTCGGCTTGTTCTGGATTGCCGGCAGCCTGACACACCTCCCCCAGCAGCAGATAAGCCTCAGCACTGACGCGGTTCTGACTCAAGTAAGTTTCGCACAAGGCGGCAGCTTCATTTAAATGTCCCCGATCCGCCAAACTCCGGGCAGTTTCCAGCAAAGAAGAAACTGGGATATCGGCACTGGGCGGCGGAGAAGGAACTGAGAGCTGGGGGCTGGGGGCTGGGGAAGAAAGCTGACTTTTCAGCGTTGAGTTTTGAGATCGAATTGGCAAAATAGGCGAAGCAGATGTGGGGGAGTTCCAAGGGGAATTCGGGGTAGCAGAGAACAATAGCTTTTCTTTCTCTGTCGCTGCCTTCAAGCTGTGCCCTCCCGCCCCAACTTCTGCCTTGCGGTACGCAAAAGCCAGAGGGTGGCGCACGGACACAAACCGGGTGCCGAATAGCTGTCCCGTTTCCGAGTGCCCCACAAACAGCAATCCTTTTGGAGTTAACAAGCGCTCTAAAACCTGAATTACCCGCTTCCTAGCCGCACTGTGCAGGTAAATTAACAAGTTCCGACAGAATATCACATCATAGTGCCTTTTGTCAACCCCAAAATAGGGATCTAACAAATTGCCGTAACTGAAATTCACCGCACGCCTGACCGACTCGCACAGCTGATATCCCTCCGCCGTTCGCACAAAATATTTCTCCCGCATAGCGAACAGAGAAAGTCTTCTCCCGGAGTAGCCATTCTCTTGCGCCGCAACTTCCGCAGCTTCCACGCTCTCACCGCGAAACGAATTCCTCTCATAGATGGCACGCTCAGCTTTGCTCAGGGATTTTTTGCTGATGTCAGCGGCGTCAATGCAGAAGTTTTTTGAAGCTAACCCCGCCTCCAGCAAAGCGAGCGCAATCGAGTAAGGTTCTTCACCCGTGGAGCAGGGTACGCTCAAAACACGCAGCACCCCGCCCGGATTGGCCGGCAGCCACTCCGCCATCACATAGCGGCTCAATAAATTAAACGGTTCCCTGTCCCGAAAAAACCAAGTTTCTGGTACAATTACAGTTTCAATCAGCTCATCTAATTCCTGCGGTGAGGTCTGCAATCGCATCAGGTAGGCCGGCATGTCGGGCAAACCGCAGTCTGCCATACGCCGGCGCACAGCCCTGTCGATGGCGCTAGAGCCCATCGAATTGGCCTCTAAACCTATTTTCTGTCGGAGCAGCGCTTCAATATCTTGGAGCATCTCGTTTGGTAAAAACACCTTTTTTTGTGCCGACTGCATTCGGACTGTCAGAAGTCGCAGAGCGGACAAGACGCCCGCACCACAAGCTGTGAGTTTCCGCTTTTTTCAGATGCACCCCGATATCTATCTGTAACCCCGGCGTTGCACAGTAGAAGGATGATTGAACTTTTTGCACTCATCCAAAACCCTCTCTTACTTCCCCTCCCCGCTTGCGGGGAGGGGGGTGGGGGGGTGGGGTTAATCCCGCAATTGTGCAACGCCGTAACCCCAGCCGCTAGCCCTCTGGCTTTGGCAGCTCACTCGGAAGCTGCGACTCCGGCAACAGTTATTCTAACTCAAGTTGCTACTTACAAGTGAGTCAGGCGAGATCCCCCCCTAGAAACGTAGGGTGTGTTTTGCTTTGACCGCCTGCCCATGAACGGATTTCGTTTTTGCGGAACGCACCCTACCCCATTACACCCCCCCCAACCAGGCCAAATCGCCGAAATAGGCAAAGCCGACAACTCCTCCAGGAGGAGTTGCCGGTGAAATCTCACCCGCTACTCACACATTGCACCGGCATTCCTTGCCCCTGCAACAAAAACCTTGCCACAGCCCGACTGATTTACCAGCAAGAGTGCCGGTGCGGTGAAGTATGCAATTGTACTAAGCCTGGTGCAAAAGACAGCCATTCATACCTGCTGTCGAAAGATGCTGCCCTGTAGGGCGCAAACATTATATCACAAGTCTGTCGCTCTGCAAATATCCGATCGTATTAAGCATCTTTCCGTCCGCTGCCACGATGAGCTTCTTCACTTTCGCCATCACTATTGCCGTCACCAGTATTCGACTGGTCTTGCGCTTCAGCCACTAATAGCTGTTTCCTGTTACCATCGCCTTGCTGAAAAGCCTTGGCTTGTGCATCCTCGCCGGTGGATTCTTGGTCTTTCCGCCCGCTGCCCCGATGAGCGCTTTCCTCACTCTCCGAGTTTTCAGCTAACAGTTGATGAAAAGCCTTTGATTGTGACTGATCGCCGGTGGATTCTTGGTCTTTCCGCCCACTGCCCCGCTGAGCGCTCTCATCACCTTGGGAGTCTTCAGCTAACAGTTGATGAAAAACCTTTGATTGTGACTGATCGCCGGTCGAGTCTTGGTCTTTCCGCCCACTGCCCCGCTGAGCGCTCTCATCATCTTGGGAGTCTTCAGCTAACAGTTGATGGAAAGCCTTTGATTGTGACTGATCGCCGGTGGATTCTTGGTCTTTCCGCCCACTGCCCCGCTGAGCGCTCTCATCACTTTCATCACTCGCATCACCTTCAGAATTTTCAGCGAACAGTAGCTGGAAACCTTTGGCGTGTTGCTGTTGGTTATTCAAATCTCGATATTTCCGCCCACTGCCCCGCTCCGAGTGCCGGTCGTCGCAGCCAGACTGCTGGTCTTTCTCGCAGCAAACACCCTCATTTTGCGCTCGATATAATGAAAATTCTTGCACTCTATCAGATTGGCATTCTTGAGAATATCGAAGCTCAAATGCTTGGGAATTAACAGCACTACCAAGGAGCAACAAACCTGACAGAGCGAGCGTGTAGATGCGCATAATAAATCTCCTAGAATCAATTTTCTACTCCGTGATTCGCAGAAACCTCAGCGCCATCTGGATAAAAAAACTGGCACACAGCCAGTTTTTAATGTGTCCACTCAGTCGTGGCTGCCACGCACGCAGCAATTAGGTAAACAAGAAATCCTCACCTTGACAGACAAACAACTGGCAACTTGCGGTTCCCAGTGCGTCACGCACTCACCCCCGACACAGCCACCGGCAAGCCAACAGAACCCGGCACCCCAACCCCCTCCCCGCCTGCGGGGAGGGGGGGGAAAGAGATGGGTTTGGGGGATATCATCTTTCAAATCTGCAACGACGCTTGCCAAACCCACTTGACGCAACCCACTTGACGCGCTCCATTCCTTAGGCCAAACTGGACTTATCTGGCTGCCCGCAAGGCGAGCGCAAAAGTGGCTTGTGGGGGGTAGGAGTGGGCATGGGGCATGGGGCACAGCGTATGGGGAAGAATCATCGATGCCCGATGCGCAAGCGTTGCGCCCCCACTGCAAAGGGTGTGCCCAGTGCCCTAGAAACAACGGCAGCGCAGCGCTGGACGTGTTTTCAGAGTGCAAAACCGTTTATGTGGATTTTTCCAGTCGCTTGCAGCGGGCCCAGATTGACAATCGCTAACTAAGAGGTGCAAAACTATGACAGCCCCACAGCTAGCTTCCAGGATTGACGCCGTGAAAGTCTACGCTGCCGGCGCAACAGTGACCCGGATTGCCGAGTTGCCGGCATCCGGGGGCGAGTTGCCGAAAATTGTGGAGATAGCCGGTCTGCCTCTGGCTCTCGACGACAGCAGCCTCCGGGTTCGCGTTGAAGCCGAGCAGGAAAACGCTCCCATTGCTGGGGATGTTCGCATTGGCCTAGCCGTCCCCCCCCGCCAGGAGACACCGGCACCCTCTCTCGATTCGGAAGTGCTCGCAGCAGCGGCTGAAGTGCGGCGCATTAAAGACTCGCTCGCCTTGATAGACAATGAAATCAGCGTGCTGCAACAGCTGCAAGTGCCTTCAAGGCCCGCCGGGGAAGCCCTGATTGCGCCACCCCCCTCGCCAATGAGTGCCCGCCTCGCACTGGCCAACTTCAGGGACGAACAGATCCGCGCCCGCATTCAGGAAAAGCGGGAAACCCGCGAACAGCTGCGCCTTGCGCGGGAAAACCTAGCTGATTTGCAGCAGAAACAGGCTCGCGCTTCCAGTGCCCGGGATGCCAGACCTGACGAGCTGCGCAAGAGTGCGGTTGTCAGCTTGAGCTATCAAGGGGATTCCCCTTGGACTCAATCGGCGCGGCTGGTTGTGGAATATTTTGTGCCCGGGGCACGCTGGACACCGGCTTATGTCTGCCGGCTCAACAGTGCCGAAAGTACGGCAACGATTGCCGTGCGGGGGCTGATTTGCCAGCGCACCGGTGAGGACTGGTCCGGCGTGCGCCTGGAACTGTCTACTGCAGAGCCGGTGTCGTGGTGCGAGCTGCCGCAGTTGCGGTCGCTGCGCCTGGGGCGGCAGCAGCCGGTGGCCCGAAAAGTCGGCTGGCGTCCGCCACCAGTGAATGCCGAGATTTTGTTTGAGGATTTCGACCGGCAGCGGCCGAAGATGTTCGCGGCCACAGAACAGGTGTCTGGCAAAGCCGAGGAGTTATCCAGTGTGGATATCAGTACCCGCCAGCAGATAATTGAAAAATTAGAGAGCGCCGAGCTCGAACAGTCTTTCCAGGAGATGTTCGGAGACTTGGATCAGTTCCTGAGTGAGCCGAGCAGTCAGGATCAGGCAGTATTCTATGCACCGTCAGTACATGACTTCGAGGATGGAGTACGTTCTGCACCGTCAGTAGATAGCATTGCAGGCAGAGGCGTACCTGCCGGTGCTCCTCCAGCTCCCCGTTACGCACGCGCCTACGCACCCTCCGCCCACGCACCCTCTGCAAATTTACCTGACCTCAGCGATGCTCAGATAATTTCACTAGCCGGCGAACCGACTTCAGAGGTTGATTTTTTCTCCCATTTTCTAAACTATGGCCTGATGCGGATGGGAGCGGCGTCAGACCCAAACAAGCGGGGGAGATTGTCGGTTGAGCAACGCCATGAAGCGTATCTGGAAATCCTCATGCGCCAGAAAGTTGCGGTCAGTTACAGCGTTCTGGAAGTGGTGCAAAAGGCAGTGTCCGACGCCCAAAAATGTCTGTTTGCACCACTTCTTGCCGGTGGGATTGATGTGCGAGAGGCAGCAGGCTCATTTGACTATGCCTATAGCGCCGATGGGCGGGTGGATGTCCCCTCTGACTGGGAGTTTCACTCTGTCGCCCTGACAGCCAAGAACACAACTGTGGAAATGCGCTATGTCGTCGTTCCGCGTGAGGATGACAGTGTATTCCGGATCGTCCAACTGCGCAACCCGCTGTCAGCACCGCTACTGGCTGGACCGGCAGATATCTATGTCAATGGCGAGTACATCTTGTCTGCGAATATTGCCACTGTCCCACCAAAAGGACAGATGGAATTGGGGCTTGGGGTTGAGCAAGCCATCAAAGTCGCCCGCAACACGTCTTATCAGGAAGTCCGTTCCGGAGAAACTCTCGTCGCCTTAAACGAACTGCACCACAAAATCAAAATCGAGATTGCCAACAATCTGTCCGCAGAGGCAGACATTGAAGTGCGGGAGCGTGTTCCCATGCCCCAAAAGGGTGCCAAGGTTGATGTGCTGATTGAGAGCGTCTCACCGGCATGGGAGAAATACGAACAGCTGGAGCGCGGCGCACTCGCACTCATCGAGAGCGGTTATCGCTGGCGGGTGCGAGTGCCACCAAAAGACAAGACAGAGCTCTGTGTTCACTACATCATTAAGACATTTGTGGATAGCGAAATTATCGGGGGCAACCGGCGGGAGGATTGATATATAGCGCGTCAATAACCTTCGCGGAAATTTCAGAACCCCGGTTTCTTAAAGAAACCGGGGTTCTGGGCCCAAGCGCGGGTGCGCCAATCATTTATAACTGCTGTAGCACTAGCAAAATTTTCTCGTTCCCAGGCGGAGCCTGGGAACGAAAAAAAGGGAGGCTCCGCCTCCAGTCCAAACCAAAAATCAAAGGTAAAGGCGATGCAAGCAATTCAGCGTTCGGGAGAGATAGTTCAGGAATTGACCCTAGATGCCCCTGTTTCTACCGTCACACTCTTGGAAGACAGGGCGCAGGTGCGGCGAATTGGCAAAACTCTGCTGAATCCGGGACTGTGGCGAATTAAAGTAGAGCCAGTCGCCCCAGTGCTCTCTGATAAATCCCTGCGGGCGGAGTTCTGCCAGGACTCTGGGTTAGCACGCATTGACGATGTTCGGGTTCGCCGGCAGGTACTGGTTAAGGAAGAGGAGCTAGCGCAGGAAGTCCAAGCTTTGCAAGCCGAAATGCGGGAGTTCCTGCAAAGCTTGAATAATATCACTGAAGACCGGTTGCACCTGGAGCATTGCTATGAGCGGGCAAACACTATATTAGCAAATAGTTTGCAGGAGTTGCCGCTTGATGTCATTTGGGGGCAATTTGACCTGACATCCTGGCAGGAGCAACTTTTTACTCTGTTCCAGCAATTGCGGGATTTGTGGGCGGCAATATCCAGCAGCGATCGCACTCAAGAACAACTGAACCGGCAGCTTGATGACTTAAAAGCCAAAGCCTCCGCTCTGTCGCGCCCCGATGTTGACTGCACTGCCCGCATCGAGGCAGATTTAATGATTCCGCAACAGGGGGAATATGCGCTCGCTTTCGACTATGTGGTTCCCAATGCCTTGTGGCGTCCCTGTCACCAAGCCCGCCTGTTGCTAAACAGCAAGCCGACTTTATTATTTCGCGTTGATGGCTGTGTGTGGCAGCGCACCGGCGAAGACTGGAATAATGTAGATTTGGTGTTTTCCACAGCACGAGCTTCCCTGGGAACTGAGCCGCCCCTCTTGACAGATGAGCTGTTAAATGTTAAGGAAAAATCTAAGCGGGTCGTCATTCAAATGCGAGAGCAGAAGATTCAAACAGCAGGGCTGGGTGCCGGGGAAATCCCGGAAACAGTTACACTCCCCGGTGTTGATGACGGTGGAGAAGTCCGCAATCTGCGACCGGCAGGCAAGGCAACTGTTCCCTCAGATGGCCGGCCATACCGCGTGCCTATTTTCTCCTTCGAGTCGGAAGCGCAGATTGAGTATGTGTTGATGCCAGAGATTTCCCGTCAAGTTACCCTCAAGACTGAGCAGACGAATACAGCGCCATTTCCCATTCTAGCAGGGCCGGTGGATTTAGTGCGATCGTCGGGTCTGGTGGGGCGCACTTCAGTCCTGTTTATTGCGCCTGGTGAGAAATTTGCCCTCGGATGGGGGCCAGATGCAGCGGTGCGCGTGCAGCGAACCCAAACCCGGGAAAGAAAACAGGAACCTCTCACGAAGTGGAATACTGTTACAATTGCAACAAAGCTGTTCCTCTCGAATATTGGGGCAGAACCCCGGTGGATAAAAACCACTGAGCGCGTGCCGGTTTCTGAGTTAGAGCAGGTGAGGGTTGAGGCGATCTCTGAGAAGACAACAGAGGGCGTGCAGCCGGATGAAAACGGCTTTTGCACTTGGAATTTCACCCTGGAGCCTTACTCTCAACTCCAGGCTTCTTTAGTATATCGAATTTCAGCGGCACCGGACGTACAGGGGATTTAGCGTTGCATATTCCGGGGATGAACCCGGCACCCCAACCCCCTTCCCCGCACGCGGGGAGGGGGAGAAAGAGATGGGGGGTTGGATTCAGGTAATTTGGTGAAATTATCTTTCTAATCAGTAAGGTCTGGAATTTAGCGGCAGTATATAGCGGTTCTAAATGATTTGTGAAATCTGGGCCAGAAACCCGGTTTCTTTAAGAAACCGGGTTTCTACCTTTTCACCCCTCGAATATAAACGCTATATAGCGGTCTTTAACGTGGGAACCAATTTTCATGGTTGCGCCGCCTCTAGCGCGGATACCCGGTTTTCAAGCTGGCTGACTTGTTGTTTGAGTTCAATGACTAAAGTTGCCAGCCGGTCAAACATCGGATCGGTGGGAGAAATGGGTCTGTAGAGTCTGGGTTCTTCTTCTGGGGCTGCGGCGCGTGGGGGCGGTGCCGATCTCTGCGGGGAAGACCGGCTGGCACTGGATATCTGAGATTCTAGCCGGTAAATCTGCGTCCTGAGATTGAGAATTTCGGATTCCAGCCGAGAAACGCGGGGTCCCAGGTCGGAAGAGGCTCGAACTGCTGAACCGCTTTGCAACCCCGCAAAAAGGAAAATTAGGAAAAGCCCCAGAATTAATAGTCTCTTAATCATAATGGCATGGGGGATTGGTTGGAGTGCGACCTGAAACCAGTACAGAAACCGGGTTTCTTAAAGAAACCCAGTTTTTGGAGCCCGCGTTCAGCTCAATCCGGCGTTTTGTCCGTGGCGATAATGTGCAAATCAATGTGTTTTACTAATCCCATCAGCTGTTGCGCGAGGGACCCGCGCAGCAGCAACTCCCAGCGAGACCGGCGAGTTTCGCCCAGCACGATATTAGTAATCCCATATTTTTGGGCAACTTCAGCAATACCCTTAGAAACATTGTAGCTGGTAACGCGCAGAAATTCACCCCCAAATTCTTTACAAAGCTTCTCACAGGTTTCAACGTGAAGGCTCTCCGCCTTGGTGAGGAAGCGGTCGGGATTGTCCACGAACACCGCATACAGCTTGGCATTCATATAATTAGCAATCCGGGCACCCCGGCGCAGCAACTGCACCGAATTAGGGTAAGTTGAAATACAAACCAAAACCCGTTCTTGGATATTGCAGAACTGACCGGCTGGGGTGGAAGCCTTAGCATCCTCCTCGATACTGTCTGCCAGCTCGCGCAGCGCCAACTCCCGCAGCGCAATTAGGTTGCGGCGCTGGAAAAAGTTCGCCAAGGATTGCTCGATTTTTTCTGGCGCGTAGATTTTGCCTTCCTGCAGCCGGTCTTCCAGGGTTTCCGGCGTCACGTCAACGAGCACCACCTCATCCGCTTCTTCCAGAAGCCGGTCGGGGATGCGCTCTCGCACCACCACGCCGGTAATCCGGGCTACCAAGTCATTGAGACTTTCCAAATGCTGAATATTAACTGTAGAGTAAACATCAACACCGGCAGCCAAAATGACTTCCACATCCTGGGAGCGCTTTTCCCGTTCGGAACCGGGGACATTGGTGTGCGCCAGCTCGTCTACCAAAACCAGCTTGGGGGAGCGCTCCAAAATTGCATCCGCATCCATTTCTGTAAGCGTCATGCCCCCTCGGATGATTTGCTTGCGGGGAATAATTTCCAAACCTGACGCTTGTTCAGCTGTTTCCCGCCGCCCGTGGGTTTCCAGCAGCCCGACAACTACATCAATTCCTTCCTCTTTGAGTTGGTGACCTTCTTCGAGCATGCGGTAAGTTTTGCCGACGCCGGGAGCCATGCCAATAAAGATTTTGTGCTTGCCCCGCCGGCGGCTGTACTGCGGTGCCGGTGAGTGCAGCTGACCGGTTATCTGACTTTTCTCAATCATAGGTTAGGTTAGGTTAGGGGTTAGGGATTAGGGGTTGGGGGAAGAGGTTTGGCGGTCAGGCGGTTTCAGGGAAAGCCGGGTAGGGCTAAAGCTCAACTACAAACTTTGGGCTAAAGCCCAACTACGAACCTTTGGGCTAAAGCCCTACTACGAACTTTGGGCTAAAGCCCAACTACGAACCTTTGGGCTAAAGCCCTACTACGAACTTTGGGCTAAAGCCCAACTACGAACCTTTGGGCTAAAGCCCTACTACGAACTTTGGGCTAAAGCCCTACTACGAACCTTTGGGCTAAAGCCCAACTACGAACCTTTGGGCTAAAGCCCAACTACGAACCTTTGGGCTAAAGCCCAACTACAAACTTTGGGCTAAAGCCCAACTACAAACTTTGGGCTAAAGCCCAACTACGAACTTTGGGCTAAAGCCCAACTACGAACTTTGGGCTAAAGCCCAACTACAAACTTTGGGCTAAAGCCCAACTACAAACTTTGGGCTAAAGCCCAACTACAAACTTTGGGCTAAAGCCCAACTACAAACTTTGGGCTAAAGCCCAACTA
>Ga0114941_100111_pt1 | contig 17681 bp, 4 predicted proteins | sample DevilsHole_FD_89580 | JGI IMG/M metagenome (GOLD analysis project Ga0114941, IMG submission 89580) | Groundwater microbial communities from Devils Hole, Nevada to study Microbial Dark Matter (Phase II) - Devils Hole | ecosystem: Environmental > Aquatic > Deep subsurface > Groundwater | place...
CCCCCCCCACCAAGGGCCACCGCCTTCCCCCCCCAGCAGCGGTTGGCCCCAACCAATCTGTTTCGTTCAGTATTTACTGAACATTCAAAATGTGTTACGATTGTTTGTCGTCACAGCCCACCGGCACCGGCACCGCCGACTGGGAGGAAGACTCAGCCCTGACAGGGTGCTGGCGGGCTGGAGCGGAGTCAGGGCATAATATTAAAAACAGAAACAATTTGTAACAAAATCTGGCCCAAGCATAACATAAGTTAATAAAAGGCAGGAGGAGTGCGGTGGGATACAGAGCTTTCACAGAAGAAGCGGAGCCGGTGGAGCTGATCGAGGTGCGGGCATTAGGCGTCAAAGCCCACGAGCCTGTAGAGTGCGCTGCAGCAGCACCGGCACAAAACACAGCAGACCTGGATGTCGGGACAGAGGCAGCCGGTGAGGAGCCAGAACTCGCACCGGCACAGGAAGGAGATGCCAAATCCCTCGGCTGGCTGACCGGCGGGCGGGGCGTCATCCTGGGGCTGGCCCTCGGGGCAGCGGTAACAGCCGCTGGGATGCGCTTCATGCCCAATGCCAGCACCCCCCCAGCCGCCAAAGCGCCGCCAAGCGCTGCCCTCGCTTCTGGCAAACCGGCAGCCAGTCAAACTGTTACCGTCGCTCCCGTTACCACAGCCAGCGTGTCGCGCACCCTCTCCGCCACCGGCACGGTTTTTGCCCACGACTTGCTGCCGGTGCTGCCCAAAGCCACCGGCTTGCAAATCAAGCAAGTCCTGGTGGACGAAGGAGACGCGGTGCAAGAGGGACAGGTGCTCGCTATCCTGGACGATTCCGTCATCCAAACCCAAATCGACCAAGCCAAAGCCGGGGTGGAATCGGCAAGCTCCGCAGTTCAGCAAAAAGAAGCAGCTGTGGGCCAAGCTCAAGCCAGCTTGGAGCAAGCCAGAGCCAGCGTCAGCGAAGCCCAAGCCAGCCTGATTCAAGAACAAGCCGGTTTAACAGAAGCCGAAGCAGGCTTAGCCGAGGCGCGGGCTAACCTGGCCAGAGCCAAAGCCAACCTCGAACAAGCCCTCAGAGAGCGCGACCGGGCCCAACAGCTCGCAGATCAAGGAGCAATTAGCCGTCAAGAACTGGAAACCCGCCTCACAGAAACTCAAAACGCTCAGGAAGCAGTCCGAGTCGCCGAAGCCAATATCAGTCGCGCCGAATCCCGGATTGCCAGCGCCCGAGCCAACATCGCTCGCGCTCTAGCCAAAGTCAGCAGCAGCGAAGCCAGTCTCAACAGCGCCAAAGCCAGTGTCAGGAGCGCCGAAGCCAATGTCAGCACCGCTTCTGCAGATGTCCGCAATTCTTCTGCGCGAGTCAAACAGGTGCAAACCCAACTGGAACAAACCAAAGTGATCGCACCGGCATCCGGGATTGTCGCGGAGAGAATCGCTCGCGTTGGCGATGTCACCGGCGGCGGGCAAAAACTGTTTTCCATCATCCGCAGCGGCAGGCTAGAACTGCAAGCCGAGGTGCCAGAAACCCAGCTGTCCTCGGTGCGTCCCGGCGCAGCTGTGCGGATCTCCTCCGATGCCGACTCCCGCATCGAAATGCAGGGAACAGTGCGGGAAATTGCCCCCACGGTCGATGCCAAAAATCGCATCGCCACCGTCAAAATCGACCTGCCGGCTAGCGATTTTATCAAAGCGGGCATGTTTCTGAGAGCCGCTATCACCACCGCCACCGCTCAAGGGCTGACTGTGCCGGCAAAAGCCCTTTTGCCGCAAGCGGATGGCAGCGCTATTGTTTACATCCTCGACGTTGAAGATCGGGTGAGAGCCAAGCCGGTGGAAGTTGGGGAAATTGTCGGCAGTGCCGGTGGGGATTTGAGCAAGGCCAAAGTGGAAATCAAAAGCGGGCTGACCTCCGGAGATCGCGTTGTGGTTGCCGGTGCCGGCTACCTGAAAGATGGCGACACAGTTAAAGTTGTTTCCGAGGGCGATGTCAAGCCCAGCTCCAAGTGACAGATGCCGGCATGGGGCATCATCGCATGGGGCATCATCGCATTGGGCATGGAGCAACAAAATCAATCCCCAATCCCCAATACCAAATCCAAAACCCAAAACCAAAATCTAGAGCGAGTGAGAAACCCGGTTTCTTTAAGAAACCGGGTTTCTGGAACATACTTCATCCAAGTGAAACCCGCTTAAACATCTAAAATCTGGGCCGACAAAATCTAAAATCCAAAATTCGGAAATCCAAATGTCTTTAAACCTGTCAGCCTGGTCTATTAAAAAGCCGGTGCCTACGCTAGTCATTTTCTTAATCCTGACCTTTGTGGGGTGGACATCGTTTGGCCAGCTGGGCATCGACGCCAATCCCAACATCGACATTCCTGCAGTTTCTATCACCGTCACCCAGCCGGGAGCCGGCCCTTCGGAATTAGAATCTCAGGTCACAAAAAAGATTGAAGATGCCGTTGCCAGTTTGGGGAATATTGACCAGTTAATCTCGACGGTAACAGATGGGGTTTCAACAACAACCATCAACTTTGTCTTGGGGACGGACAGCGACCGCGCCACCAACGACGTGCGCAATGCGGTGGCCCAAATTCGGCAAAACTTGCCGCAAGACATCAACGAACCAATCGTCAAGCGGCTGGAGTTCGCCGGCGGGCCAATAATGACCTACGCCGTCAGCTCTGACCGGCGCGGTGTGGAAGAATTGAGCGACATGGTTGACAGGACGATCAGCCGCGCCTTGCTGGCGGTTCCCGGAGTCTCTCAGATTCAGCGGGTCGGGGGTGCCGACAGGGAGATTCGGGTTGAGCTCAACCCCGACCGGCTCAAAGCCCTCGGCATTACCGCCACCCAAGTCAACGACCAGATCCGCACCTCCAACACTAACCTCCCCGGCGGGCGATCGGAAGCAGGCGGCAGCGAGCAGAGCATTCGCACCCTCGGCAGCGCCGCCACTGTGGACACGCTGAAAAACTACCGCATCGTCCTTCCCGGAGGCGCTGCGGTGCCTTTGCACAGCTTGGCAGAGGTGACGGATGGCCACGGGGAAGCCCGCAGGGCGGCTCGGCTGGCCACTGGCAAGGGAGCAAAAGCCGGGGAGGAGCAGATTGCGCCCGCCGGCAGCACGGTGGCAGGGGAAAATTTTCAAAATCCTATTATACCAGATAAATCGGCAACTGTCAAGGACGGGAGTGGGAAATCTCAAGTTGGCGCGCCGGTGGTGGCTTTCTCGGTGTTGCGCAGCACCGGCAGCACTCTAGTAACGGTGGAGGAGGGGGTGCGCAAAGCGGTCGAGCAACTTGACAAAACGCTGCCGGATGATGTAAAATTTGAACTCATTTTTACCCGGGCGACGAATATCCGCGAATCCTACGAAGCGTCTGTGGATGCTTTGGTGGAAGCCAGCTATATGGCGGTGCTGACAATTCTGATATTTTTGCGAGACTGGCGAGCTACGCTGATCACAGCCATCTCGCTACCGCTGAGTATTTTGCCGACTTACTGGGTGATGCGGCTGCTGGGTTACACCCTTAATGGCATGACGCTGCTGGCGCTGGCGCTGACGGTGGGGAACTTGGTGGATGACAGCGTGGTGGAAATTGAGAACATGGACCAGCACTTGCAGATGGGCAAAAAGCCGCTGCAAGCGGCGCTGGATTCTGCTGAGGAAATTGGGCTGGCGGCGCTGTCTGGGTGCGCGACTATTGTGGCGGTGTTTTTGCCGGTGGCGTTTATGGGCGGCGTACCGGGGCAGTTTTTTGGCCCTTTTGGGGTTACGGTTGCGGTTTCTACGCTGTTTTCTACCTTTGTGGCGCGTACTATGACGCCGATGCTGTGCGCGTATTTAATGAAGGAAAAAGGTCAGGGAAGTGTCAGTCCTTGGTCGTTAATTGTTGGCTTTTTTCAAAAGAAAAAAGGGAGTATTACCAGCCGGCAGCCCTCTCAAAAGCGGCAAGCGGGTGGAATTCAACCGTATCGCGTGCTGCTGACTTGGGCGCTGAGGAACCGGATAACAACGCTGCTAATTGCGATGGCTTTTTTTCTCGGCACTTTGCAGTTGCTGCCTCTGATTCCTAAGGGGCTGTTTAATAGCGGCGATACGGGATTGAGTACGGTGAATATTGAGCTGCCTCCGGGATCGACTTTGACAGAAACGGACGGGGTGATGCAGCGGGCAATGCAGCTGTTGAAAGAAAGTCCGATTGTGACGAATGTACTGGGCACTGCCGGTGGGAGCAGTGGGGTGAATTCCGCTACGATATATGTTAACCTGACGCCCAGGGAAGAGCGGAAACTCTCGCAGCAGCAGTTTGAGCGGGAAATGCGGGAGGCGTTTCAGGAGATTCCGGGGGCGCGTATCAGTTTTTCTGGCGGCGGCGCTGCGGGAAGCAGGAAGGATGTTTCTATTGTTCTTAAGAGTGAAAATCCGGCGGCTTTGAATCAAGCTGCTGATGCTCTGGAGCGGCAGATGCGGGATATTGCCGGTTTGGTGGAGGTGAGCTCTACTGCGGCTTTGGTGAAGCCGGAGATTTTGATTAAACCCGATCCGGCGCGGGCGGCGGATTTGGGTGTTTCGGTGCAGGCGATTGCGCGGACTGCTTCTCTTGCGACTTTGGGAGATAATGAGTCGAATCTGGCTAAGTTTGATTTGCCAGACCGGCAAATTCCGATTCGGGTGCGGCTGGCTCCTGAGTTTCGGGATAATCTGGAAACGCTGAAAAATATTCAGATTCCGGGTCAAAATGGCCAGCTGGTGCCGCTGTCGGCTGTGGCCAATATTAGCTTGGGCAGCGGGCCGGCTCAAATCAGCCGGTTTAACCGAGCGCGTCAGGTGTCGGTGGAGGCGAATTTGCAGGGGATTTCCCTGGGAGAGGCAATGGAGAAGGTGCGGAAGCTGCCGGCGATGAATCCGCTTCCGCCGGGGGTTTCTCAGGAATCTGCCGGTGATGCCAAGATTATGCGGGATATTTTCGGTCGTTTCGGTGGGGCGCTGGGGCTGGCGGTGCTGTGCATTTATGCAATTTTGGTGCTGCTGTACAATAGTTTTTTGATTCCTCTGGCGATTCTGGTGTCTTTGCCCCTGTCTGTGGGCGGTGCGCTGATCGGGCTGCTGGTGATGCAGCAGGAGTTGGGGCTGTTTGCCCTGATCGGGATTGTGCTGCTGATGGGCCTGGTGACGAAAAACGCGATTATTCTGGTGGACTGCGCTCTGTCGAATCAGAGGGAAGGGATGCCGCAGTTTAAGGCGGTCGTGGAGTCTGGTGCCTCTCGTTTGCGCCCGATTATGATGACTTCGATTTCGACGATTGCGGGGATGGTGCCGATTGCGATGGGATTGGGGGCGGGCTCGCAGACGCGGGCTCCGATGGCGGTGGCGGTGACTGGGGGCTTTACGACTTCCACGCTGCTGACTCTGGTGGTGGTGCCGGTGCTGTTCACTTATATCGATAGCTTCCAGGGACGGATTGGCCGGTTGGTTAAAGGATCTCCCCTGGCGCTGTTTCAGAAGTGGCGCGGGGGAGTTCTGAAGCGGGGGAATTCTGGCGCGGAGGATTTGTCCTAGGTCATCCTCTCGTGTGGGGGCGGGTGTCGGATAGGGGTGGGTTTGTCCATCTGCTTCGCGGTGTCCCAAATATTTCGGGTGAAGCAGCGCCTGCATCGGTGAGGGGTTAGACCCCATGCCGGTTTTTCCTGGTTCTGGGGCGGGTGATTGGCTGAGAAACCCGGTAACTTTGGCGAAACCGGGTTTCTGCCATGTACTTCATCCAACTGAAAACCGCTATATCCCGGTGGCGGAGGGTTATACCCCCCATTAATTCGCTAATAGTCTCTTGCAAATTCCCCATCCCCCAGGCAATCCTGCCGCTGCCCTCATGCCATATGCCTAACGTCAAATGAATCCGTTCCTATAATTACGGGATAGGTGAGGGCGGGTTTATGAAGATTTGGTAAAGTGTCACAAACATCACCGGTGAATCCGCTTCTGTCAATTTCCATGACCCATGCCCGGTGCGACAGAATTGATATTAACAAATATTAATTAAGTATAAGTTTTGTGTAAAGATCTTGCGGGCAATCTGGAGTTAGGTTATGTTGAAGTGGGCAATAAAGCTCAAGTATCAATACATAAAAAGCCAGTGGGCTAGGCGGAAGTCTCTTAATTAGGCGCGACGGCCTAATGGCAATATTGGCAGGATCGAGGGTTAAACAGCTCTCCTCGGACAGGGGAGTTGGAATCGGCTAAAAGAATCGAGAAATCGAGGGTTGATAGTGGCCAATACAAGGGGCCTGACTTGTATTTAAAAGGAAACCCTGTTGTTAGGCGTGACCGCCAGAATAAAAGTTGGGTTCCTGGCTGAAGAAAAAATCGGATTGACTCGTTCGAATATGGCCCCGGGACAAGAAATTGTAACTTGGGCGCGGTTTTCGTGATTAAATTGTTGAGGATAATGCTATCATGCCTGATATTTATGAGGCCAATGACAGCTTAGAAAGCGCAGCGGCTTTGGGTTTAGTGCAAGGAGTAAATTCCATTGATGCTTTATCGATGGAGTCCGACGGTGAGGACTGGTTCAGTTTCCAGACGGGGGAAACAGGACAAGCCGGAAACGCCTTCAGTATTGATTTCGATAATACGCTGGGCGACCTGGACTTAGCGCTGTACGATGTGAATGGCAACTATATTACAGCGTCTACCGGTGCAGGTAACAGCGAGACGGTCAGCTTAGATGGACGTCCGGCTGGAACCTACTACGCGAAAGTTTACGGGTACAGTGGAGCCACCAATCCAAACTACACAATAACTATATCAGCGCCGGGGGGTGCGGGTGCCGGTGACGACTACTTTGAAGAAAATGACGATTCCACCACTGCTACAGACCTGGGTCTGCTGCAATGGTATAACCCCTATTACGGCTTGGCTATTCAGCCAAACGACCCAGACTTGTTCAGGTTCGAGATTCCAGGCACCGGCACTTATGGCGACGAGGTGAGGATTGACTTCCAGAACTACCTGGGCGACCTGGACTTATACCTGTACGATGCAAACAATACCCAAGTTGGCGCTTCCACAAGTAGCAGTGACAGCGAGGCGGTTAGCTTAGAAGGTTTGGCTGCTGGAGTGTACTATGCTGAAGTAGTTGGTTGGAGTGGAGCCTCTAATCGGGACTACACATTAAGCATTTCAGCATACGGTCAAGGTCAAGGCACTGGGGACGACTTCTATGAAGAGAACGACGATTTCAACAGTGCCACATTCCTGGATTTGCAGCTGCAAAATAGCTACGATAATCTGGCCATTCAATCTGGCGACGATGACTGGTTCAGTTTTAATATTGGCTCCACCGGCGCACCCGAGGATGCGGTCAGCATTAACTTCGACCATTTCCAGGGAGATTTGGACTTATACCTGTACGATGAGAATGACACCCCTGTAGGATCGTCAACCGGTACAGGCGACAGCGAGTGGGTTAGCTTAGCGGGTTTGACACCAGGGACTTATTACGCGCAGGTTCACGGGTACGCTGGAGCCGCAAACCCGAACTACAGTTTGAATATCGGGGCACCCAACCAAGTAACTCTCGGCGACGACGGCTATGAAGACAATGATTTTCTCGAAAGTGCCACCTTTCTGGATTTGCAACAGCAGTCCAGTTTGAACAATCTGGTCATCCTATCTAACGACTCCGACTGGTTCAGCTTCGATATGGGAGCCACCGGCCAATTTGGGGATGAAGTCAGGATTGATTTCGCTGGCTATCAGGGCGACCTGGACTTACAGCTGTACGACGCTTTTGGCAACTATATTAGTGGGTCGGGCGGTACAGGGGACTGGGAGTCGATCAGCTTAGAGGGACTGGCTGCAGGGACATACTACGCAAAGGTTTACGGGTTCGGTGGAGAGGAAAACCCTGACTACAGCTTGAGCGTGGTAGCGCCAACCGGCGGCACAACTCTTGACGATCGCTATGAACAGAACAACGATATCGCCAGCGCCACCGCTGTAGATTTGCAACAGGACTCCTATTTCGACAATCTGGTCATTCAATCTAACGACTCAGACTGGTTCAGCTTCAATCTTGCCGGCACCGGCGGGTATGGCGACGAGGTGCGGATTGACTTCTGGGACGACCTGGGGGATTTGGACTTACGGCTGTACGACGCTTCTGGGAACCTGCTAAATAGCTCCACAAGTACGGGGGACAGCGAAAGTATAAGCTTAGAGGGGCTGGCAGCTGGAACCTACTATGCGGAGGTTTACGGGTATAATGGAGCTAGCAACCCGAACTACACGTTAGATATATGGGCGCTAACCGCTGCCAGTGCGACCGGCGATTCCTATGAAGAGAATGACTCGCTCGACACAGCCTATAATCTGAGCCGGTTGGAAGGGCAGAACTATTTTGACGCTCTGTCCATTGAGTCTGGCGATGATGACTGGTTCAGCTTCGAGCTTCTGAATCCGGGCGGGTATGGCGATGAGGTGAGGATTGACTTCGGGCACTACCTGGGAGATTTGGACTTACAGCTGTACGACGAAAATGGCAACCTGCTGACCGGATCTTACAGTACCAGTGACGGCGAAAGTGTGAGCTTGGAGGGGCTGGACGCTGGGGAATACTACGCGCGAATTTACGGGTACAGTGATGCCAGCAATCCCTACTACAACTTAACTATCACTGCGCCAACAGGTTCTGGCATGGCGGGGGATGACCGCTATGAAGAGAATGATAGCCGCGAAAGTGGTGCAGACTTGGGTTCTCTGACAGGGGTAACATCCTTTGACCATCTGGTCATTCAGTCTGGGGACGATGATTGGTTCAGTTTCACAACCACCGGCACTGGCGGGTTTAGCGACGCGCTCACGATTGACTTCTGGGGCGCACAGGGGGACCTGGACTTAGAGCTGCTCGATGCGAATGGCAACTATGTTGGTGGCTCTTTTGGCGTCGGTGACAGCGAGACAGTTAGCTTAGCGGATTTGCCGGCTGGGGAATACACCGCGCACGTTTACGGGTTTGCCGGTGCGAGCAACGACTACACGCTGACAGTGACAGCTCCTGGCGGAAGCGCAGCGAGTGCCGGTGACGATTTCTATGAAGAGAATGATTCGCTGGAAACCGCATCGGACCTCCGCCAACTGTCAGCGGGGGCGAACACCTTTGACAATCTGGTTATTCAGTCGGGCGACGATGACTGGTTTAAGTTCTCGCTCGCCGGCATTGGGCAATTTGGCGATGCCCTCAGCATTGATTTCTACCACGGTTTCGGCGACCTGGATTTAGCGCTGTACGATGCAGCTGGCAACTATATTAGCGGCTCTGCTGGAGTCACGGACAACGAGACGATTGGCTTACAGGGTCTGCTAGCTGGGGACTACTACGCGCATGTTTACGGGTACAGTGGAGCCAGCAACAACTACTCGCTAACGATTAATTCTACCTTGGGCAGCAGCGCTCTGGGTGGGGACTATCTGGAGTCGAATGATTCCTTTGATACCGCCACAGAACTGCGGGAAGCGCAAACGCTGACGGGGCTGAGCGTTCACGAAGCTGACAATGACGACTACTTCAAATTCACCCTGAATCAAGACGGTCAGTTCGATGACAGCGTGACGATTAACTTCACGCACGCCAGCGGTGATTTGGATTTACAACTCTACAACTCAGACCAGCAACTGGTGGCGAGTTCTGGCGGTGTGGGGGATTGGGAATCAATAAGTCTCAACGGACTGATTGCCGACGACTATTACGTTCGGGTGTTCGGCTATGGCGGCGCGACAAACCCCTATTACGACCTGACTGTTGACGCTCCTCTTGGCAATGCCGGTGGGAACGGCACCGCTGCAACAGTCGCTGACAGCAACGAGGCGAATGACTCGGCGGATACTGCCTCTAACCTGGGCACTCTGCGCGGTGCGAACAGCAATATCGCAGCCAATCAAAGCATTCACGAGTCTGGCAACGAGGACTGGTTTAAGTTCACCACAACCGCTGCTGGGACAGTGGGGGTTGACATTGAATTTGAACACGACTGGGGCGATGTTGACTTAGAAGTTTACGACGCCACCGGCACGCAGCTGCTGGGCAGTTCTTACGGCACAAGCGACAGCGAGACGGTGACGCTGGGCAATCAGCCGGCTGGGAATTACTTGGTGAAGGTGTACGGATACGCGGGATCGACCAATCCTAACTACAACTTGAGCGTCAGCGCTCCTTTGGGTGGCCAATCTGGCATTTTGCCCGATGAGTATGAGTCGAACAACACTCTCGCTGAAGCTGCTGCGATCCGGGTTGGGACGCCGCTGACTGACCTGACTATTAATAGTGCTGCAGACCAAGACTGGTTCAAGTTCACCACGACTGCTGCCGGCACTTCTGACAGCCAGGTGTTCATTGATTATTCCCAAGGCGGCGGCAATCTCGCCTTGGCCCTGTATGACAGCAGCGGACAGCTGTTAGACCAACCGAGCACTGCATACGACGGTGTTGAGGCCATCTCGCTAAGTGGACTGGCAGCCGGCGATTACTACGCTCAGGTTACAGGGGCCGACGGCGCGATGAGTTCCAGTTACGACTTGCGGGTGAGCGCACCGGCTGCCAATCCGGGGACTGGGGGTGCCGGTCAGGACTCCTGGACAATCATGGTTTATATTGCCGGTGACAACAACCTGGAAGGGTTTGGCCTCGGGGACATCAATGAAATGGAGGCGATTAACCTCCCCGACAACGTTAATGTCGTCGTGCAGATGGATCGCGCCGGCGGGTACGATACCTCGAATGGAAACTGGACGGACACCCGTCGCGGCTTAATCCAGCACGACTCGAATCCAAACGTGATTTCCAGCAACCTGCAAAGCCTTGGCGAGCTGAATACGGGGGCGGGCCAAACCCTGCAAGACTTCGTAACTTGGGGAGCGCAGAATTATGCAGCCGATAACTATGCGGTAGTGGTCTGGGATCACGGTGGCGGTCTGTCCGGTGTTGCCTGGGATCAGACAGATGGCGACGACAACCTGACGGTTGCTGAAACAACGCAAGCCCTAGCGGGGGCTAATCTCGGCGACAGCCTGAAACTGGTCGGTTTCGACGCCTGTCTGCAAGGGATGGTCGAGCAAACTTACGACCTGAAAGACGTGACGGATGTGGTGGTGGCTTCCCAGAACCTCGAACCAGGGGATGGCTGGGATTACGAGGCGCTGCTCTCGCGCTTAGCTGCCAACCCCCGCATGAGTGCCGAGGAGCTGGGCGCGGCGATTGTGGACACCTATGGCGCGTTTTACGGGCACCAGGAAACCCTGTCCGCTACGCGCACAAGCGCTTACGAGACGCTGAAGACGGCGATGGATAACTTTTCTGCTGCCGTGAGCGCTAACCCCTCCCCTGAAAATTGGCAAGCCCTGACTCAGGCTCGCTTTGAAGCGGGATACTTCGACAGTTCTAACAATCGGGATTTGGGTGGGTATATAAATGGCATTGCTGCCCGCCTGCCTGAAAGCAACCCGATTGGCTCGGCGGCTCGTGCGGTTTCGCAAGCGTTGAGCAGTGCCCTGATTAACCAGGTGGACGTTCAGGGGGCTTCCGGTCTGAGCATCAATCTGCCAGCACCGGGCAGCACTGTTTCGAGCTCTTACAGCAGCAGCAACTACAGCTTCCTCGCTAACAGTACCTGGGGGAGCTTCCTCACCGCTTTCACCGGCGCGTCGGATTTCGCGCAAGTGGCACTGAACCGCACAAATCGCATCGTTGCTGACTTTTCTGAAACACTGGACCGGAGCGGAAATGTCACCCGTTCGAGCAACAATCTGTCACAGCAAGCCTATGATTTGGGACTCTTGACGGGTTCTGCCTATAATTTGTCTGACCTGAGCATCCACCAACCGGGGGATGTGGACTGGTTCCGATTTGATGTCCCAGAGGGCGGAACTGCCGGCACTCTCGGCATTACTTTCAACAGTGCTGAAGGCGACCTCAACCTGGAAGTGCGCGATGCCAGCCAACAGCTTGTGGCCAACCCTGTCACGGTAACAGGTGCCGGCGAACAGGTATCCCTGGAAGGACTGGCGGCGGGGCGGTACTTTGTCAAGGTTGCCGGTGCGGATGCGGCGACTGTCAACCCATCCTATGCGCTGGCGGTGACTCCAACTGCAGCTGCCGGTGCTGTTCCAGCAGACTGGGCGGAAGCTGATTCTGGCTCGGATAACAATAGCTTCGATAAGGCCACGAATCTCGGTTCTATCGGTCAAAACCAAGCACTGCCCACCTTGACCGGCTTGACGCTGGATGCCGGTGACGCCCAAAGTGGAGCGCTTGGGGGTGACTGGTATCGCGTCCAGCCGGTGCGCGGCACTGAGTGGAACCCGAATGCCATTACCATTAATTTTGATAATGCGCAAGGGAATCTTGACTTGTTCGTCTATGACGAAAATCGCAACCTGCTGGGATCTTCTCAAACCGATCGGAATTTCGAGTCCGTCAGTTTCCCGGAAACCAGTTCGGCGGTTTATATTCAAGTCGTGGGTGCTGCAAATCCCGACTATACGCTTGACATTGCCCGCCGGCAGTTAGATATTGATGGTAACGGTCAGGCTGACGCACTGACCGACGGTCTGATCAATTTGGGCTACCTCTTCGGAGCGGATTCCAATCAGCTTGGTGATTTTGCAGCGCCAGGGGCAAATCGCTCATTTGGGGATGAAATCGACCGCTATCTGGCTTCAGCTCGGAATGGCATGCTCGACGTTGATGGCAACGGTCAAGCGGACGCACTGACGGACGGGATGATGGTCTTGGGCTACCTTTTTGGTGCCCCTGGCGAGCAGTTGGCTGGTTTCGCCGGTGCCGGTGCGACTCGCACTACTGGCGAGCAGATTTCGCAGTTCCTGCAACTTCACTACCCTAACACTTCAGCCAGCTCTCGCGCTATAACTGTAGACGAGGTGAGTCAAGCAGATGAATTGTCTGTAAACTTGGAAACAGACCCACTCACGGGCGCAAATTTAGATTCAGCGCCAGCCGTCTCCGATCAGTTGGCAGAAGACCCATTAACCGGCAACACTAACAGCGGTCAAATAGCCGGCGACGGGGCGGACGCTCTGATTTATGGCGGTTATGGGATTTATCCCAGCACAATTCCGATTGAAAACTTGGTGGTTGCTGAAGACGCGAGTGGGGTTAATGCGGGTCTGGGAGCGAGCGGCGGTTCTGAACCAATCGCTGCGATAGCACCGGGCGGTTCTTCAACAGAAGGTTCGCTTTTCTCTCAAGGTGACGATCTGCTGACAGATCCCAATCAGACTGTGCTGTAAAACGTTCGCCCAGCACATTGGGAAAAAAGCATTTTCAGGGGCGGGCGTGATGCTTGTCCCTGAAACTATTGCGATCGCGAGCTATTAGTCATTTGGCCAAAACTTAGTGCGGCGGGCTAATAGTGAAAAATTTTAGGGTGTGAGGAGACATTAAAAATGGCAGAGCAGAAAATTACAATAACCCCTTCAAGTTTAACTGCATCTCCTGACGAAACAGTTACATTTGATGTAATTTATGAAACAGCAAATCCAGAGGACGAAAGTCTTTCGGGGTTGGGATTGCGGCTGCATTACGATAGCACCGCTCTCACTTTCAACAGTTTAGACAATCGCCTGCAAACAAGTCTCCAGCCTTTTGGAGGAACGCAGCAAGATGACACTGATGATTTGGACAGCGATCCGGTAACGGACTCTTTTGTCCTACTTTCCTGGGCGGATTTCACCCAAAATTGGCCAGGGGCGGGAAGTACGCCGGCAACTCTGTACAGTGCAAGTTTTACAGCTGCGCCAGATTTTAGCGGTCCCACACCGATTAATTTTAGTGCTAGCAGTACAGCATCTGGATATGCTTTGGATGCTCCTCCGGATCTGACTGTAGAACTACAAACCAATACTCCGCCGGTGGCAACAGCAGACACCGCCACCACGACTGCCGGCACGCCTGTGACGATTGCTGTCCTGGCCAACGACACAGATCCGAATAATGATACCCTATCTCTGGGAACTTTTGACACCCTCTCAGGAAACGGCGGTACGATTGCTTTAAGCAACGGGAATCAGCTGCTGTACACACCGGCTGCCGGTTTCACGGGGACTGACACTTTAAACTATACCGTCAGCGATGGCACTGACACCGCTGCCGGTGCGGTAACGGTAACAGTGAATCAAGCCGCCGACATCAATGTCACCCCAACCACCGGCTTGACCACAACGGAAGCAGGTGGGACTGCTACCTTTACTGTAGCCCTGACCACTGCCCCAACTGCCGATGTTACCATTACAGTCAGCAGTGACGACACCCTGGAAGGGACTGTCTCACCGGCAACCCTAACCTTCACGCCGGCTAACTTCGCCACGGCGCAGACGGTAACAGTCACCGGTGCCGCTGACGATACCATTGATGGCAGCCAACCCTATACCATCAACCTGACAGCTACCAGCGATGATACGATCTACGGGGCGATTGACCCAGAAAATGTGTCGGTGGTTAACATAGGACCGGGTGTCACTATCACCCCCCCCACGAACGGCTTGATTACTACGGAAGCCGGTGGGACTGCTACCTTCACTGTAGCCCTCAACACTGCCCCAACTGCCGATGTCACGATTGAGGTCAGCAGCAGCGACACCTTGGAAGGGACTGTCTCTCCGGCAACCCTGACCTTTACTGCAGCAAACTTCTCCACCGCGCAGACGGTAACGCTGACCGGCGCGGATGACACTTTAACGGATAAAGACAAAAGCTACAGCGTCACCCTGACAGCAACCAGCGATGATACCATCTACGGGGGGATTGCGCTGGACACTCTGTCGGCGACGAACATTGACGACGATGCCCCCGGGCTGTTTACTGTCACCCCCACATCCGGCTTAATCACTAGCGAAGCGGGGGATACCGCTACCTTCACTGTAGCTCTCAACACTGCCATTCCCCCAACTGCTAATGTGACGATTGCCGTCAGCAGTTCTGACAGCACTGAAGGGGCTGTCTCCCCGCAAACCCTGATTTTCACGCCGGAAAACTTCTCGACGGCGCAGACGGTAACAGTCACCGGCGCGGATGACACTCTATCCGATGGCAGCACATCCTACAGCATTTTGCTGGCACAGGCTGTCAGTGATGACACCACTTATAGCGGCGCTGATCCAGCGGATGTGCTGGTTCAAAATATTGATAACGACGGCACGGCACCGGGGATTACGGTGATTCCCAGTACCGGCTTGATTACCACAGAAGCCGGTGGGGCTGTTACTTTGAGGGTGGCTCTCAGCAGCGCCCCAACGGATACTGTCACGATTGATGTTACCAGTGACGACACCACAGAAGGGGCAGTCTCGCCAGCGACTCTCACCTTCACGCCGGACAACTTTGGCCAGCTGCAGACGGTGACAGTCACCGGCCAGCTGGACGACACGCTTGATGGCAGCCAGTCGTACAATGTTGTCTTCAACCCCGCTAGTGTCGGCGATCCGGGTTACGATACGCTTGCTGACCTCACTTTGCCGGTGACGAACACGGAACCGGGGATTGTGGTCAATCCCACGACCGCATTGACCACTACGGAAGCCGGTGGCACTGCGACCTTCACTGTAGCCCTCAACAGCGCCCCAACGGCAAATGTGACGATTGCCGTCAGCAGTTCTGACGCCACCGAGGGGACTGTCTCTCCGCAAACCCTGACTTTCACACCGGCAAATTTCTCTGCGGCGCAGACGGTGACTGTTACCGGGGTAAATGACGATACGGTCGATGGCAACCAATCCTACACGATTAACCTCGACCCCACCAGTACCGACACGTCCTATGACACCCTGACGGCAAGTGTGTCGGCGAGTAACACCGATGACGGAGAACCCAGCATCATTGTTACTCCCACTACCGTTTTGACCACCGGCTTGACCACCACGGAAGCCGGCGGCACTGCTACCTTTACTGTAGCCCTCAGTAAAGCCCCAACCGCTCCGGTGACGATTACCCTGACCGGTGTTGACACCACCGAGGGGGCTGTTTCGCCGGCAACCCTAACCTTTACTGCGGACAATTTCTCTACGGCGCAGACGGTAACAGTCACCGGTGTCGATGAATTTGATGTCGATGGCAGCCAAACTTACAACATTGCGCTGGACGTCAACAGTACAGACACTGGCTATGACACTATTACTGGGAGTGTGGCGGTAACGAACACCGATAACGACGTCACCCCACCCGCAGTCACCCCCCCAAGCCCAACCCCAACCCCGAGCCAAAACACTGCCCCGACGATTAGCGACATTGCCAACCAAACGGTCAGTCCAGGGGCGGCAACTGCGGCAATTGCGTTCACTGTTGGGGATGCGGAGACTGCTGCTGCCAACCTGACGGTCACAGCCACTTCTAGCGACAAGAACATCGTTCCCGATAACAGTATTGTTTTGGGCGGTGAGGGGGCGAACCGAACTATTACCGTCACCCCTGCGGCGAATCAATCGGGCGCGGCAACGATTACGGTAACGGTTTCTGACGGGACGAATACCACTTCTGATACGTTCACCCTGGACGTCTCCAACAAGGGCAGCGGCGACGATACTGTCACCGGCACTGACAGCGGCGACACTCTCAGTGGCGGACTGGGAAATGATTTCGTTTCTGGCGGTGCGGGGGACGATGTTGTTGATGCCGGCGACGGCGATGATACGGTAGTCGCCGGCACCGGCAATGACGAGGTGTCGGGTGTCGGCGGCAATGATATCCTGATTGGCAATGAAGGCGCAGACAGCCTCAATGGCGGTGATGGCAACGATATCCTCTATGGCAACAGCGGCATTGACATCCTCGATGGCGGTGCGGGCAACGATACCTGCCTGGGGGGTAAGGACGCGGATTCTGTAACCGGCAATATCGGGGACGATGTGGTTGCTGGCGACATCGGCAATGACAGCCTCAGCGGCGGCGACGGCAATGACCTGATGTTTGGCAATCAGGGCAATGATTTGCTCAATGGCGATGCCGGCAATGACACCCTGGCCGGCGGTAAGGACAGCGACACTCTCAACGGCATGACTGGGGATGATGTGCTTGTGGGCAACATCGGCACCGATAGCTTGATGGGGGGTGACGGCAATGACCTGCTGTTTGGCAACTCTGAGGCGGATGTTCTGGATGGGGGCACCGGCAATGACATCCTCTATGGGGGTAAGGACGGTGACACCCTCAGCGGCAATACCGGTAACGATCTCCTCAGTGGCGACTTTGGCAGCGACTCCCTCAGCGGCGACGCGGGGAACGACACGCTGACCGGCGCTGCCTCCAGTGGGGCGAGTCCGGGTGCCGGTGAGGTGGATACCCTAATCGGCGGAGATGGTGCCGACCGCTTTGTCCTCGGTAGTGGTAGCCAGTTCTACTACAGCGCTGCGGGCAATGCTGACTACGCTTTGATTACAGACTTCAATTCCAGTGAGGATGTTATCCAACTGGAGGGCAGTGCTGCTGACTATTTGCTGTCTGCTTCCGGTGCCGGTTTGCCCACTGGGACGGCGATTTTCCGCAATACTGCCGGCACGGACGAGCTGGTGGCCATTGTTCAGGGGACTGACAACCTCAGCCTTGCCGTTGGCTATTTCAATTTCGTCTAATCGGCGCTTTCGGGGCAGGGGGACAGTCCAAGAACCCCACCCCCAACCCC
>Ga0114941_100118_pt1 | contig 17194 bp, 8 predicted proteins | sample DevilsHole_FD_89580 | JGI IMG/M metagenome (GOLD analysis project Ga0114941, IMG submission 89580) | Groundwater microbial communities from Devils Hole, Nevada to study Microbial Dark Matter (Phase II) - Devils Hole | ecosystem: Environmental > Aquatic > Deep subsurface > Groundwater | place...
AGGTAATCCGCGAGCACAAAGTCCAAATTCCAGACAAAGTGACTTCCTTTGAGAAAGAAGCTGCGTGCGTCAAGTCTAAAGGCCATTTGCCTTTGGGGTTCGGGCGCGGAGGCGATTTAGACAAAGCCACCTAGCAGGCGGAAATCGGGTTTAGATAGTTGTGCATGGACTTTTCAGAGCAACCACCCGCCTTTGGTTTTCGGGTTCGGGTGGCTGTCTTGAGCAAAGTATAGCATAGATTAGCATATGGTGGCAAATCGCTTGCTGCTGCCAGCCCTCACCGCCGGGCTCAGTTCTTTCTCGATCTTAGGCTGGAACAGGGTGCTGTTGGTAGCTGAATCCTTAGATAATGCAGCAGTAGGGTGTGCTCAAGGGCACCCCACCTAGAGATATGAGGCATCTGTAATGCAAGATTTGGATACGCGGGAATGGCTGCTCACCAACGGGCTAGGCAGTTTTGCCTGTGGGACGGTCTGCGATGCCCTGACGCGCACTTATCACGGCTGGCTGGTTGCGGCGCTCGAACCGCCCATCCGGCGCACGCTGTTGCTGTCGCACATAGAGGCAACCCTGGAAGTGGCGGGGCAAGTATTTCCGCTGGGAGCGAATTTTTGGATTGATGGCACGATTGCCCCTCGCGGCGACCAGTTGCTGCGCTCTTTTGAGATTGAACCGGCACCCACCTGGGTTTGGCAGCAGGCTAACTGGCAGCTGACGCGACAGTTGGTGATGCCGCACGGGTATGGCCATCAGGGGAATGCCGGCCCGCAAACCTGTCACCAGATTTTGATCAAATACCGCTACGTCGGTCGGGTGCCGGGGAAGCTGAGGTTGCGACCGCTGATTGCCGACCGCGACTTTCACCACCAGCAATTTGCTGAGCCTTCTTTGCACTTTTTGCAGTTGCTGGGGGAGGGGGAACTCCGCTTGCAAGCGATTCGCGGCGAGACTGCCGGTACGCCCTGGCAGTTGCGCTGGAGTGCCGGTGACTATGAAATTAGCGGCTGCTGGTATTTTAATTATCACTATCCGGAGGAAACCAAGCGGGGGCTGTGCGACCGGGAAGACCTCTACAGTCCTGGTGAGCTGACGGTTAGTCTGAAACCGGGCGGTTCGGTGATTTTGGAAGCGCGGGTCGAGTGGTCAAAGCCTGAGGGGGAGGGGAAAAATCTCCAGCCGCCAGCCACTATTTACCAGCTGCCATTGCCCCCGGCAGACAATGCCGAAGAGTCAAAATTAAAGTTCGACGCGGTTGTCACCGCTGAGGGGGAAAGGCTCAAGCAGCTGTTTGGCCCGCTAACTGCTTACCCATCCACTTCGCAGGGGGAGGGGGAGGTGGCCCAGAACGAGCGGGAGGCGATTTGGCGGCAGTTACTGAGCGCCAGCGACCGGTTTATCGCCTACCGCGCCTCGATTGATGGCCCGACTGTGATTGCCGGCTATCCGTGGTTTAATGACTGGGGGCGGGATACGCTGATTGCTCTGCCCGGACTGGCGCTGGCTACTAAACGCTTTGGGTTGGCTAAAGGGTTGCTGCAAACGTTTGGGCGTTACTGCCGGCAGGGTTTGATTCCCAATACTTTCCCCGATGCCGGTGCTGAGCCTTTTTATAACAGCATTGATGCGTCGCTGTTGTGGGTGGAAACGCTGGGGCTTTATCTGGAAGCTACTCAGGACTGGGGTTTCTTGCCGGAAGCTTATCCGGTGGTGCGGCAGATTTATCAATCTTTGACAGATGGCACTCGCTACAACATCCGGGTTGACCCCTCGGATGGGCTGCTGGTGTGGGATGCGCCAGGGGTGGCGCTCACTTGGATGGATGCTGTGATTGATGGCGTGCCGGTGACGCCGCGCCGGGGAAAGCCGGTGGAAATCAACGCTCTGTGGTACTCGGCACTGTGCTGGGCGGCGAAGTGGGCTGAACGTCTCGGCAAGCGATCCAAGCAGCGAGCTTATAAGAAACAGCAGGAAAGCATAGCACGTCAGTCGCGTTTTGTCAAGGCATCTTTGAAAAAGTTTTGGAATGCCGAGCGGGGTTATTTTTACGACAGGATTGAGCCGGATGGGCGACCTGACCCCCAGATTCGCCCGAATGCGGTTTTGGCCCTGTCGCTGCACCATTGCGGGTTTCCAGAGGAGCAGGGGCGGCAGGTTTTGCAGGTGGCCAAAGCCAAGCTGCTGACGCCTTTTGGCTTGCGCAGCCTGGCTCCAGATGACCCGGAGTATGTCGGCAGTTATGCCGGCGACTGGCAGCATCGCGACTGCGCCTATCACCAGGGCACGGTTTGGAGTTGGCTGATTGGCCCGTACATGCGGGCGTGGCAGCGGTTTTATCCCGATCAGCCGATGGGCTTTGACTGGCAGCCCCTGCTGGATCACCTTTACCGGCAGGGTTGCCTGGGGTCTGTTTCGGAAATTTTTGATGGCGACGAGCCCCATTTACCCCAGGGGACGTTCGCTCAGGCTTGGTCAGTTGCGGAGCTAATTCGTCACTGGCCCAGATAGGGGCGTGGGGGCTGGGGGCTGGCGATTTTCCAGCCCCCAAAGATGCCTGGGGTGCCGGTCAAGCCATACCAGAAACCGGGTTTCTTTGGATGGTAGGGGGGCTACCGGCACGGAGACTGCCCCCGCCGCCTTCTAGCTGTAGCCCCTACCAGGCGGCCACGGGGGGCCGCCCCTACAGCTTGCCAAAGCTGAACCGCTGATCGCCAAACCGCCGATCACAGCCGGGAGAGTCCACTCACCAACCGGCAGTCCAAGGCCCACAGTTCAACAGCGACATTTTGGGCAATCTACTGAAAGCCTTGCGCTGTAAGGGTTTTGATAAGTTTTGAGAATGGCTCAGGCTGGATTTGAACCAGCGGCCGAGGGCTTATGAGTCCCTAGCTCTACCCCTGAGCTACTGAGCCGTGTTTTTCTCACGTTGATTAATCTAACACGTCAAACCGGCTTTGGCAACCCCTCTGGGAAAAAAAATCAAAAAAAATAAAGGGAGCCAATTTGGCTCCCCGGACAAACCCAGCTCCCCAATCACAGGGGTGGGACACTACCGAGGCAGATAGGCAATGGGGTTAACTGCTCCCTGTCCGCGAGGGTGGACTTCAAAGTGCAAGTGGGGGCCGGTGCTGAAGCCGGTGCTGCCCATTTCAGCGATTTGCTGGCCTTGATCGACCTCTTGGCCTTCCCGCACCAGAAGCCGGTCGTTATGAGCGTAGAGGGTCGTAGTCCCATCTGGATGGGTAATTTCAACCAGATTGCCGTAGCCCCCATCGTTCCACTGAGCGTAGGTTACCGTTCCGGGGGCGGAAGCTACGATCGGCGTGCCAACCGCAGCGGCAATGTCAATTCCCCGGTGCATGCGTCCCCAGCGCCAGCCATAGCCTGAGGTGAACTCTCCCTGAGCCGGCCAGATATAGCCATTAAAGACAGCACCGCCTTTGGGCAGGTAGGTGTCGGCGGGGGCTAGAGGAGGTAACTGCGGGGAAACCATCCGGGGCTGAAGCGGCTGTTCGTAGGAATCCGGGCCGGCGAGCGGTGCCGTTGCCACGACTTGCTGCCCCACCGGCAGCGGTGCCGGTTTGGCTATGACAGGGACAGCCACGGGGGCGGGAGCCGCCATTTCAGAGGGAAGCGCAAGGGCCGGCAACTGCTGCTCTTGGTTGCCGATTTGTCGTTTCCAAGCTTGACTGTACCGGTCTGGAGTGAACTCTGGATTCACTGGTGTGGCTGGCGCAGACGGCTCGCTAGCAGACGCTGCCTCTTGCTGCTGCACTGGCGGAATCACGGGCACTGACACCGGCTGCTGCACCTGCGGAATCACGGGCACTGACAGCGGCTGCTGCACCTGCGGAATAGCCGGCACTGCCACTGGCCTGCTGAAAGCCGACACGGGCAGTGGCTGCGGGGGTGCAGAAATCGTGGCGCTGGCGGCGGCATTTTCTTCCTGCTGCCGGCGATACTTCTCCCTGAGCTTTTCGATTTCCGCCCTCAAGCTGTCCAGCGAGGGGCGAGCTTGCTCTTCGGTTAGGGCGGCGGGCGACTGGAGGGGCTCCGGAGCTGCGATGCCTGATGGCGTGGGGTTTAGCTGCTTTTGCTGCTCCTGAGCCACCAATTCCATGTCATCCGGCTTGGGCGGGAGAATGGCCGAGCTGCCCGCACTCTCTGGTGGGGACGCCCCAGGAAGCAGCGGTAGGGAGGGAAGGTCTGCGGGCCAAGCCCGATTCCTCAACACCACATTGGGCACCGTCATTTCTGGAGGGCGCACAGGCGAGTAAGGCGAGGAAGCCCCCCTGGAATTGGGAATCAAGGCGGCAGTCACCATCTCTGGGCTGCCTAGCTGGTACAGGGGAATATCCAGGGTTTGACCGACCTTGATGACGTTGGGATCGCTTAATTGATTCGCATCGAGCAGGGTCTGCGGTGAAACTCCATAGGTCTGGGCGATCGACCCCAGCGTATCCCCCGGATTGACCCGGTAACGCCTGACTTTGGTTGCCCCTGTCCCGTCAGCCGCCTGAGGGGCGATGACAACCGCTGACGACAGGTCTGGCGCTGAGCCCCATTTAGGGGGTACCTCCGGCGTCAGCGATTCCGGGGCGGCGGCGGCGGGCTGTTGGGGGGCCTCTTCTGCGGCTTGTTCCGGCGCACTTACCGAGGGGGGTGTGGCCGGCACCGGCAGATTCTGGATCGCCGGCTCTGCTGCTGCGGCTTCCGGCTTAGCCAGAGCTTCTGGTGCCTGTTTTAGGGCACTTGCCGAGGGGGTTGTGGCCGGTTCGGGCTGCAGTACAGTCGGGCTGGCAGCGGCTTGCGGTACCGTCCCCGGTATCACGCTCGGCACCGCTGCCGATGGGGCTGCTGCCGGCTGCCAGGGAGAGAACGCCCGGGCCTGGGCTGCTGCGGCTTGCGGTGCCGCTACAGCGCCCGGAATCAGTGCCGGCACTGCCACTTCCGATGGGGGTGTTGGCGGTTGCTGGGGCAGGATCACCGAGCTAGGCTTTGCCACTGCTTGTGGTGCGGTGGCTTGCGCCTTGCTCTCCCCATCCGCAGCCGCCTTTGGTTGGGTAATGCCTTCTGTTGGATTTGCCGCAGCTGATGGCTGCTCTGGCTCCGACAACTGTGAATTTGCAGACTCCTCAGACCGCAACTCCGCCACACTGTCTCTCAAGCGGTTCGATGCTTGATTTTCTCCATTGATGGCCACCTCTTGTGTGGCCTTTAAAGCGTCTTCCTTGGCCTTTAACCCCTCTTTGACGCCATTCCCAATTTGCCCCTCACTCACCCACTGCGGCAGGGCAGCTGCGGGCGGTGCCTGCGTCGAAGCTGCGGTCTCCACACCTTGAGACTCTACCCGCTCCGCTGCAGGCTCAACTGCTTGTCCTTCTTCAACGCTGCTGCTTTGTGTCTGGCTGTTCAGTTCTGGGAACTGCTGCCCAACAGGAGCGGCACCCACCTCTTGTGGGGGCTGCGCCGTGGAATCTACCTGTAAATTGTCTGACGGTGACTGCAGGGAATTACCCTCTTGCACCGGCTGCTGTTCCACCGAGGTTTGCCCGGGCTGTTGGCTTGCTGCCGGTGCCGGTGCGACCTCAGCGACAGGCAACACAGGTGCATTCTGCGAGGATGACAGAGCCGTCGTCGCCGTGGGATCGGCTGTCTGGGGCTCAACCGCCAGGGCTGCATCCCCTTGTCGGGGGAGAAACAGGCTTGACGCCCCCATTGAAATGGCCAATCCGATCATGGCTGCTGAGGTGCAAGCCCTGCGATTGCCTTCTGGAGATGTCTGTGTGAATAGTCCCAGCTTGCAGGCAGAATACTTGGCAAAGGTATCCTTGCCTTCTGTGCGGTAAGTAACAGACTTTACCTTTTGCGGAAATGCTCGTTTCAAGAAACGACCTCCTAACGACCAGCGCTTAACTGTCCTTGAGCGAACCTAGCTGTATAACCTGTCAATGATGCATATCACACCGTTAAGAGCTCCTGATCACTGACGGTCAACTCACTTAGGCAAGATTACCCCGCTTTTAAAAATTTGACAAGCTTACATTCGCAACAACCCCAATACAGGAAGTTTCTCAGGCCAGATTCGCTGTTCAGGCGCTTGGAAATCGCACACCCCTGCTTGTCTAAGGGGTTCTTGAGCAAAGCACCTCTGCCCAGGCTCAGCACCTGATTGCAGCGACAGATGAGAATTTACGCTTGTTTTTCCCAGAAAGACAACCGTACTATCCCGTAACTTTTCCCCGGCCCCAGAAGGGCCACCAACAGTCCTGAAGCGCTGAAAGTGCCAGTTTTTCTGGCTGACGCGCCGATTTGGGTGGCAGCGCCCAGACTTGTTGGATAAAAATAATCTATACATTCTATCCCCGCCACCCGCCACCTGTTCAATATAAATTTCTTATATATCCTGCTGGCTTGCCCTTTTGAGGATCGCTGAATTTGCGATTGTCAGGTAATCTTAACTGTGAAGTTGACTTGGGGATGCTCTCAGCTGCCGGTGCCTAAAGCTATCCCAGCTTCCTTGTCTCTATTCCACATAGCCCAGCTGACGCCGCGCTTCAAACAGGCCCACTGCCGCACTCACTGAAAGATTTAGGCTGCGCACACGAGGCTGTGTCATCGGTATATATACCGTTGCCGTACAATTTTCCAGGACTTCCTCTGGCAAGCCGGCTGTTTCACTGCCAAACAGCAGCCAGTCGTCTGGCTGGTACTGGTGTTTGATATAGCTACAGCTTCCCCGAGTGCTGAAGCCGATCCAGCGCCCACCACGCTGCCGGTGGCAAGCTCGAAACGCTTCTAGAGTCGGGTGGTAGTGCAGCTTGACGTATGGCCAGTAGTCCAGACCGGCTCGCTTGAGGTAGCGGTCGCTAATTTCAAAGCCCATCGGCCCCACTAAATGCAGCTCCGTGCCGGTAGCTGCGCACGTTCGGGCAATATTGCCCGTATTTGGCGGAATTTGGGGGTAAATCAGCACAACTTGAGGCATGAGGCCCTAATTCTATCTCACTTTAGGCAGACATATGATCAAAGTTGCCCTCCGGCTGGCAAAAATCTGCCCAAATCAAGAGGGAATATATTTAAATTTCTAATAGGTGGTGCCGGGAAACGACTGATTAGATATTCTAATAGTCGAATCTGGCACAGGGCCTCAGGCCACCCACAGCTGGCACAGCTTATCTTCCAAATCTCCTTCCTGCTTAGCCTGGGCTTGCATGGCCTGGGTGATTACTCCCCTGCAATCTAGCCCTTGCGAGTGCAGTTTTAACCACTGCTGGGCTGTGTTCCCTTCGCGGAGAATTTTCTTGAGCGGTGAGAGGAAGCAGCTGAAGCCTCGTTTCTTAGCAGACGGCCAGACTTGTTGGTAAAGTTCCTCAATCCAATCCCGCGCTAAAATAGCCCTGCCGTCCAGCCAGTGCCGCAACTGGGCGTCTAGGCTGTCTTTGGCGGCTGCTTCCTCGTTGGCGTCGGTGAGGGCAATCAGGTCTTCGGCACGTGCCGACGAGGGCAGCTGGCTGATTTCCAAGGGATCTAAGCTGGGATCTTCTATCAGCTGGGACAGGCGAGCTTCCAGGAGGGCGGTTACCGCCAGCAGGGAAATGGGATCGGCGATTAAGTCGCAGATTCTCAGTTCCAGCCGGTTGACGCTGTAGGGACGCCGGTCGCCGTTGGGGCGGACGGAAGCCCACAGGTGGCGGACGTTTTGCATGGTGCCGGCGGCGAGCTGTTCTTCCGTCCACTGTATGAAGTGGGCGTGGCTTTCAAAGATGGGGACGTGGGCGGGCGTTTTGGGAAACATCTGCCAGCGGGTGGAGTGGGAGCCGGTGACTTGGCCGTCCAGGAAGGGGGAGGAGGCGCTCAGAGCTAGGTACAGGGGCGCTTCTACCCGGATCAGGCGAATGGCTCGCATCAGCAGTTCCGGGTTGCTGATGCCAATGTTGATGTGGACGCTGGCGGTGACGACGCTGGTTCCGTAGGTTTGCTCGATGTAGGTGTGGTAGGGGTTGCCCGGATCGGAGCGGTAAAAGTGCTGGCTGTCGCCCAGGGACAGGGTGCTGCCAGGAATCAGGGTGTAATCGCCCAGAGTGTGCAGGTACTGGCGCAGCTGTAACCTGGGGCGCACTAACTCACACAAGAGCCGGTCGTAGGACGTTAGGGGGGCGGTGGTGTATTCGACGTTGCGACTGTCTGGTTCCCGCACGAATCTGTCTAGGGCGGCAACGATTTTGTCGGAGAGGCCAACAATGTCCCCTTGCGGGGTGCCGGTGTACATCTCGATTTCAAAGCCTTTCGATAGCAGCACGGTTTTGACTCCGCTGTATTGATTGTTACTTATCCAGTATGTCGGAAATTTAGGCGCACGATCTGCGGGCTGTCTGATGTTCCCTGTCAAGTCGCTGGGGCAAAGGGGGCGGTCTGGGTGGCCCTCCCCTACGCTGACCGGGTTTCTCAGCCCAAAAGTTCGTAGTTGGGCTTCAGCCCTTGCGTTCGTAGTTGGGCTTCAGCCCAAAAGTTCGTAGTTGGGCTGCACGCCCAAAAGTTCGTAGTTGGGCTTCAGCCCAAAAGTTCGTAGTTGGGCTGCACGCCCAAAAGTTCGTAGTTGGGCTGCACGCCCAAAAGTTCGTAGTTGGGCTAAAGCCCAAAAGTTCGTAGTTGGGCTTCAGCCCTACCGATTGGCACCTGATTTGAAGATAGGGACAGGCGAGACGCCTGTCCTACGGGGTAAAAGGGATTATTTCTTATTTTTGCCTTTAGGTTTTGAGAAAATTTTCCCGGCACCTTTGGAGTTGATCTCCGGCTGTTTTTGGGCGGCATAGGTGGAGATAAATTTCCCAGGCGAGTCCATATCCGCCTCAGCGATGCCAAGGCGGACGAACTCTGCCCACACTTCCTCACTCAGCAGCCTTAAAGCAAGCTCGCGATTTTCACCGGCAATCGCGCCAACAACTTTCTGCCATCCCTCCCGCAATGAGTCAATATTCGGGTCTTGTGTTGAAAACTGACTCAGCAAAGAAAGTGCTGTGCCGAAACAAGCTGAATCGGGAGATATCTTTTTCGACCTCAGCCCCTGACGCACCACTTTCAGCCACACCGGCATTAGTTCCAGCCAGTTGTTTTCCAGCAGCCGGTTGAGTGCCATTTCCTCCATCCCCAGCGCACCCCACATACAGAGAGGAGATTCAGCGATTTCGTACTCAAAGTTTCGCAGTGCTTCATCCCATAATTTCTGTGCGTGGGATTGGAAACGGCTGGCGAGAGATGTGTAAGCTTCCTGAACTGTTTCGGGAATCGTGACTTTATATACAGTCTCGCCGCGTGGCAATCTGTCGCCGCGATAGGAGAGCCAGTTGTGGGAACCGCACAAGTGGATTTTACCATCCACGACTACTTCCTTGGCGTGGGAATTGCCCAGCCAAAATACCTGGACAGCAGACAATCCTTCCGGTGTCTTAACTTCGCGCAGCTGTGCCTCAACTTCCGGTGGGATTGGTCGATCTTCATCCTCCTGTTTGCGGGCAATTCCATGACCAATCAGAATCCAGACTCCCCGGTTGGCAAGATTCTGGAGGATTTGAATAAATTCGCTATCTACGACTTCCTGAGTCACCCAAGGGGAATAAATCAGGATGTTGTGACACCCTGACTTGAGAGTCTCTAAGAAAGTTTGCCGGAGCTGACTGTCGCGCAGGAGGACAGCACTGCCGGTTGCCTGGTTTTCCTGGGGCGGAGTTATCTCCCCCAAAGCCCGCATTTCTCTAACGCTATCCAGCGCTTTTTGCCGAATTTTTTCCAGTCTGGCTTCCACCTCTTGATTTTTCCGCTCCGCAATTGAGTGGCGCTCACTTGTGAGGCTTTCTTCGGACATCTCACACAAGTATGCGAAGGAAATTTGGTTTTGAGATTCAAGCTGTTTGAGGCGGTCGGAGGCTTTTTCTAAAATTTGCTTTCCGCGCCTGACTTGGAGGGTGAAATTGTCTTCTAAAACATCCAAAATCAGGAAAATAGACAGTGTTTGCCAGATTTCTTCAGTTTCACCGGCAGCGCTAGCGCTGGTGACGATTTTGCCCTGTTCAGGAACGTGCAGCCCTAAACCTGAAGTTTGAACCCATTGCTGCACTTCCTCAAGCGGCAATTCAGACACATCCGCACACCGGTTATCAAGTGGGATGAAGTCTTCCAAGACTGGCAGGTTTACCTGTGCTAAATCTAGGGGATAAAACCGAAACACAGTAGTTTCCTGCAAGGGGTCAGCCAGAGCGTAAAGCTGGTAAAGTTTGGGGGACTGCGGTACAGAACCTTTCTGGTATAATTCACGTCCTTGGGGGGTGAGTGTAATGGGCGATCCGGGTGCGACTTCCAAAGTCTGTAATGCCTGAAGAGTGGCGGTAGTGTTGCGCACGAAGAGCGGGTCTATACCCAGGGCACTCGCCAATTCATTTTCTGTTGGGGGTGGGGAAAGTTCAAAGCTGGCACGGAGTATGAACTCCTCAAGGATGTTGAACTTGCGAGGCTCTGTGACGGTCACGTCTACCGGCGTTTGGTACACTTTATAGCGAAACTGACGCGCCGCAAAGACTGACAAACCAGGGCTTTGCTTCTCAATTTGCTCCGCCCAGACACTGAGCTGCGAGACAATGGGTTTATCCGATGGTGCTGGAAACATCAATCATTCTCCATTCTATCAAAAAAGTTGGCTGCGCGAGTGCCAGTGGTCGCGCGGGGAAACTAAGCTGTTAGGCTTTTAATGCTGCATGTGGTCGAAAGGAGGCAGATCCTCCAGAAACCCGGTTTCTTTAAGAAACCGGGTTTCTTAGTACCTGGGAAACCGGGTTTCTTAGGACTTCGCTCCCTAACTATTAGCTGAGAAGGCTGGAAACATCAACGAGTCCTCCCTGCCGGCGCACAACGTTTGAAACTTCGGAGTACATCCTGCCGACTTGGCCAGGATGCTGGGTGAATAGGGAGTGGCACCCGACAATCACCAGCAATTCTTGAGCGCGAGAAAAGGCGACATTCACCCTTTCGGGCTTGTTGGCAAATCCCACTTTTCCTTCGCGGTTGTTTCTAACCATGCTGACGATTACGACCTGGCGTTCCATTCCTTGGAAGCGGTCAACTGTGCCGGTGCGAATGTGAAGGGAAGGGAAAAGCTGAGGATCTATGCGCTCGTCGATCAGTTGTAGCTGAGCGAGATAAAAGGTGATGATGCCTATTTCTTTGCGGGGTTCGCCCAGGGCAATTTTGGGTGTCCAGGCGGCTTCCATCTGCTGGCACAAACGTTCAATAACATCAACTTCCCGAACGTTGAAAGGTGACGTTCCCTGCTTTTGCTCTTCAAACCCCTCGCCGAGAGGCATCTGAACCCAGATGAGATGCTGGTGTTCTTGGATAATTTCTCCTGCAAGATTGTGTGCGCGTTGCTGATCGGGAGCCGGCAGACCGCATTGCAGCCGGTGTTCGTAAAATTGATTGATGGCTGCCATAATGCTGGGGTGCATCCGGTACTGTACTGTCAGCATCCGCTTGATGCTGTCTGCAGCCGCCTCAAATTGCAGCTTGAACAGTGATTCTTTTAGAAAACTCAGGTTTTCTGCCGGCAGCCCTATCTCTCGCGCAATATCTTCTAGTGTGCTATCATTGAGCATGGGTGGCAGCTGCTGGTGGTCGCCGACCAGCACCAACTTTTTGCCTTTCAAAGCTGGAATGAGCAACTCTGGCGGAGTGCATTTACTGACTTCATCAATAATAACGACATCGAAGTTTTTGAATTCTTCGGAAAACTCGCGGCGAGCCGCCTGCACGCAGGTGATGCCAATGACGTTGGCACTTTCCAGGTAAATTTGCTTCAATTCGCTGCGATCTTGCGCTAAGGGTTTGCGCAGTTTTTCAATCCAGTCTTGGACGATGTTCTCGTATCGGCTGAGGTAAGCTTCTTCCTGAGCGAGTTCCTTTTGCCAAGAGTCAAACTGATCCTTAACTTGGCGTAAAAAGTCCAGGGCGAACAGCCCCTCAGAGGGAACCGCCTGCTTGAGGCGATCGGGTATTGCGTCCCACGCTGCTTGCCACCAAGTTCGCTCTGCTATTAAAGTTTCTGGCAGGTTCTGCTGTTGGATTTGAAACTCAATATTGCGGAGTTGGCTTTGGGACTCTGCGAGCGTGAGTTTGGCGCTTTCTTTTTCTTGTTGCAGGCTAGAAAGGCGCTCGTTAAGACTGGTTTTGCATAACGACAGTACAGCCAAAGGATCTAAGGAGGAAATCAAGTTCTCTAGTGTACTGGCTTGACTGGCTTGACTTTGCCAGGAATGCAATTGTGCTAATAATTCTGGTGCGGTTGGCAAAATCTCTGAGGGAGTGCGAAGACACTGCTCACTAAGAATGCGCAACCTGTCGGAGACTTGGGGCAGCTGGTAAAGTGTTTGCAACAGTTGGACAACTCGGTTAAATTTCCCCTCAGCGTCTTGACGCGCTATTTCCGCCCGTTCGTGAGCGGCTGAGCCTTGCATATTCAGGTTGGCAGCCAATTTCCGAATCTCATTGACCTGCTGTCCGAGATGCTGAAGCGTTTTTTCTGTTTCAGCCTTGACTTTCAGCGCGTATGTGCGAGCGTTAATGATGCTGTAAGTTACTTCTTGTGTGAGCCGGTTGAGAGTTGATTCGATGTTGTTCGGTTCCCATGAGGCAGCGTACACCTGTTGGATTTCCCTGAAAAAGTCGCGGGCGCTTTCAACCACAACTTGGCGCTGAGTTTTGGTGAGGCGCGGATAAATGCTAAATCTTTCGGCAAGTTGGAGCGAATGTCCCCGGTGGTTTGCTGACAGTACCATTGGCGGCTGGCTCAGATTCCTGTGCAAAAACTCACTGAAGCGAGACTGCTTGCCTGGGGCGTCGCCAAAACCATTCTGCGCTTCATAAGATAGCGCTTTTGCCAATCGCTCCCAATCGGGCATAGAATCAATCGGGTTTGTTCCATCACTGGGAACAAGTCGCAAGTTTGCAGACTGGGCGAACGCCTGCAAGCTCGGCGGTAATTGCAGTAGAGAATCTGTGAGCGGCTGGCGCTCTTGCCAACATCCCTTCAGGACATTATATACTCTAGTAGGACCGGCAGGCAGCCAGATATCAAATTCTTTGATAACTGAAATTATCGAAGATTTCTGATTTTCTCGATCCCCGATTTGTTGCTGTAGTTTTTTCTGCTTTGCTAGAAGTTGCCGGTAGTCACTTCGCAGCCGGTTGAGGTAGTCATAATGCTGCTGGTCAACCCGCACTGCTTCCTCAAATTCTGTCAGGGCTGTAGCCGCGTCATTGGGGCAGCCGGCAATCGTCCGAGATTCAGATATGGAAGCTGCTACAGTCTCGCGCAACCATACCGCTAGACCAAATGATCCACAGCGAGGGGGTTGAAAGCCGAGTTTTTTAGCCAGAGCGAGAGCGTCTTTAACCTTGTTGATAAAGCTGCGCACAGCACTGTCGCCACCGGCATACGGCTGGAGACGCGACATAAAATAGGCGGTTGCGGGATCTTGCCAGTCCACTTTCGCCGCAGACAGCAAGGATTCCAACTCCGAGATTAGAGATTCGACCTTGCGGCACTCCATTTCAGCTTGGCTGCAGGCTTGTTCTTGCGCTTCACAGTTTGCCTCTAAAGTTGCTTTGCCCTCTTGCAATTCTTTCTGAAGACCTTGGTGCGCTTCTTCCGCTTGGAGATAATTGGCAAATCGCTCCGATGAGGCTAGCAATTGCCGGTACAGGTCAACATTTTCGCGCCGCTTGGCCAGACCTTTTTCGCAGTCGCCCGCTGTATCTCCCAGCCATTTGCCTATCACTTGGTCTTCCAGGAAGGGCTGTCCTTCTTTTTGCACTTTATCTGCTTTTCCCTTTCGCAACGCGCGAATTGCCGGATTGTGAACTAACCGGCTCAAGGCGTTGTCCACTGCTAAATTCGCTTGCGAGGCGATCAGGGTGCGTCCCCCCCGCAAGGCAATTTGATAGCAAATCTCGGCAATCACGGTGGTTTTACCGGTTCCTGGTGGCCCTTGAATTAGAACCAGATCCGGCGCAGAAAGGACTGCTTCTACTGCCGCAATCTGGTCAGGATTTGCAGAGGGCAGCAATAAATCCTCCGCTCGGAGTTTAACTGTTTTTCCCGGCGAGCGAGCCTTGGAAGCCTCGAATAAAAACTCGCCCAAATATGGATTTTGGGAGCGCCCGTTGCGCAAGTCGGTCAAGGCTCTTTCTTTCTGCTTAATCTGGCTGATTTCACCAAATGCCTCGAAAAACAAGAACCCACTTGCCGGCAGCTGATAGTGCCCTTCGGTGATACGTTCCACTAGGTCAGAGTCAAGCATGACGCGAATCTTGCCCTGTGCCGAGTCTACCTCTGCGATTCTGCCTAACTTCTCTCCATCCCGTCCACCTTTGCCTTCGGGAGAAGACTTGAACAGCTTGACTTCTTCATTTTGCGCCTGAAAAGCCCGCTGCCAAAATTCTGCTCCTGCTAAGGATTTTTCAGCCGAACCATCAATACTCGCCTCAGCCGCCTCAATTTCAAAAACGATTTTTCGGGTAGACGCGCCATAGTTGTGGCTGAGGAAAGGCACGCAGAACTGACGCGCCTCTGCGATGCGCCGCTCAATTTCCACAAACGCTGTCCAAGCTTGCAGCTGTTCTTGTGTGGGCACATAATCGCCGCACACCGGCACTTTTGCCATGCGTGTCAGTGCCGAGCGCGGCACACCCATTGCAGACTTGTAACTTGGGCGCAGGCGAATGCGGGACAGCACAGAAAAACCATCTGTTTGTCCCCTGTCTTGCGGGACGAAACGAGCGGACAGCAACCTCAAATCGTCATTTCTATCTGAGGATACAATGGCTAGTAAGCTCAAGGTTTTTTCGCGCTCCTCAAGCACTGCCGGCAATTTAACACCCTGCCGGTCTGTCGCAATTGTGAGTTCCCATTTCTCTTCTCCCGGCTCTTGTCCTTGCCCCTTGCGGCGCACATAGAAAAGTATTGGATCGTCTCCTAATATCTCCAACATTATATCTTCGGCACGATTCCGACGAGCTGTGAATTCGACATAGCTTTTAAGGGCAGCTTGGCCTTCAATATCGCGGATTAAATTATCACAAGCCGTCTTGTTCAGGAACCGGTAGCCCCACTCTTCGGAACCTAACCCCTCTTCCTTTGCAGTGACTGGGGACATATTACTTCCCTTCCCTTCTAGGGGAGAGGTGTTTTTGATTTTGGCAGCAACCGCAATCTCTCGCCTGCCATCTGGTGTCTCCAGCAAGATAGAACCGGCCAAATTTGTCCCCGCCGGCACATCTTCGGAATTCAGCACCAGCTCTAAATTCTGCCACCCCGGAGACAGGTGATAAGTCTTCACCTGCAACCAGCTCAAATCGCACAAAACCTGGCAGGGTGCGCCCACTTGCAACTGCCAAGAACGTTCCAGCTGCCGGTTTGTCTCTATCTCCGCAAAATCCAGCACTGTCGGTATGTCCCAGATCGCTCCTTCCCACTGGACATTCTCAGCTATGCCGCGCAATTTTACCTGATTTAAAATAGGGGAAGTGTCCGCATTTGCAGACAGCACCACTGCGCCGGTGTCCCCTCCCACTGTCCGCTCGATTGCAAAATTTTCCAGCCGCACTCCAGGGGCTTCAATCAATAGTGCCGGCTCATCAACCGCCCAAATTACTGTATCTGTGCCGGTGCCGCGAACCGTAATAGATTTGTCGATTTTGAGTGGCCCTTTGTACTCTCCGGGCGTCAAGCGAATCTCGTCCCCATCTCGGACAATTTGCAGCAAATCGGCAAAGTTAGAGGGCTCTGCTGGGAAGGTTGGCATGGTTACTCCCTGATCGGTGATGGAGTGATGTTGACCTTTTTATAATAAAACCGCACCAGCGGTCTTGTCAAGATAAATTTCAAAAATTTTCCGGCACTGCCGGCACACCTGCTTTGTCCTCTTCCCGGCACAACTGCCGGTGATGTCCCAGTTTCTAGCGCCGGGGGTAAGAAACCGGGTTTCTTCTACTGGCCAAAAGGAACCTGGTTTCTAGCGCAGGGGGTAAGAAACCGGGTTTCTTTTATTGGGGAAGCAGATATGTAATGGCACACAGCCAAAAGAAACCCGGTTTCTTTTACTGGCCAAAAGAAACCTGGTTTCTAGCTCCTTAACGTTTTCTTTATCATTGATTGCCCAACCGGCACTCGTGTTACACTTGTTCTGGGTCAATCCCCCTTTCTCGCAATCGCTCTATCAAAGCTTGATAGCGCTGTTGCTCCTGTTCCCGCAGAGCTCGTTATTGTTCCAGTTGGCCGAGCGCTTCCTCAGCCCGCTGGCGCTCTTGCTCAGCCCGCTCGCGCTATTGCTGGCGCAGCTGATCGAGTTCCACCGGCGTCAGGAACCGCTGATTGTCAGGGCGATAAATCTCCAGAGTGTCTTCTTTGAGTACAAACCGTATCTTCAGGCGAGGACTGACCCAACCGTTGATCTCTTCAATCTCTTCTAAGTTGTTTCCATTCCGCAGCAAGCCGGTCAGTTCCACTGTGTCGGGGTCATAGATATAATATTCCTCGACGCCATAGCGCTCATAAAACAAGAGTTTCTTGGTCATCGATGTGCCGGTGTTGCCAGGGGAGAGAATTTCAAACACCACCTGTGGGGGGATATTTTCTTCTTCCCACTGTTTGTAGGAACCCCGGTCTCCTTTCGGTCGGCCAAACACAACCATGACATCGGGCGCTTGCCGGTGGAGACTTCCCCGGACGGGATACCAGAAAAGATCGCCGGCGATAAATACATCGGCGATCTCGGCAAACAGGATTTCTAGGTTTTCCTTGATAGTTACAATCCAGCGGAATTGCTTAGTGTTGTCTGCCATTGGCTGACCGTCGCTTTCGGGGTAGATTATTTCTGCTTGGGGTTCAGGTTTCAGTTGCTGTACCATGCCACTAATCTCACGCATACTTTTATTGTAGGGCTTCAGCCCTTGCGTTCGTAGTTGGGCTTCAGCCCAAAAGTTCGTAGTTGGGCTTTAGCCCAGTTCGTAGTTGGGCTTTAGCCCAGTTCGTAGTTGGGCTTTAGCCCAAAAAGGTTCGTAGTTGGGCTTTAGCCCAAAAAGGTTCGTAGTTGGGCTTTAGCCCAAAAAGGTTCGTAGTTGGGCTTTAGCCCAAAAAGGTTCGTAGTTG
>Ga0114941_100119_pt1 | contig 17047 bp, 13 predicted proteins | sample DevilsHole_FD_89580 | JGI IMG/M metagenome (GOLD analysis project Ga0114941, IMG submission 89580) | Groundwater microbial communities from Devils Hole, Nevada to study Microbial Dark Matter (Phase II) - Devils Hole | ecosystem: Environmental > Aquatic > Deep subsurface > Groundwater | place...
GGGGGGGGCTGAAACCCAGGGGAGCAGGGGAGCAGGGGAGGCCAGAATGTGCATTCCTGTGCGTGCCTGCTGCTATATCTATAGCGGTTCTCAGATTAGTGAGGTACTGAGAAACCCGGTTTCTTTAAGAAACCGGGTTTCTGGACCATAGCACATCAAACTGAGAACCGCAATATCTCAACTTGGTATAACAGGGAAAAAAGGAGTTTGAGAGCATGCCAGAAGGGGAAAAAGAAAACCGGGAAAGTCGGAAAATCTACCACTTTCCTTACAGAAGACAGGGAGAAAGGCAGAGCGGGAGCGCCGGAGATCGGCAAACGGAGGGGCTAAAGCCCAACTACAAACGGGGGCTAAAGCCCAACTACAAACGGCTATGGATTGAAGCGGTGGCTGTCGCGGGGATTGCGCTGCTGTTGATATTGGCAGTGCCGGCGGCGCTTTCCGAGTTTCGCCTCAACTTGCTGGGGCGGTTTTTGGCGCTGGCTATTGCAGCCCTGGGCATTGATTTGATCTGGGGCTACACCGGCATGCTCAGCCTCGGGCACGGGGTATTATTTGCCTTGGGCGGTTACGCGATAGCCATGCACCTGAAGCTGCAAATCCCCCCCGATGCTAGCACCCAGCTGCCTGAATTTATGAGCCTTTACGGGGTGACGGAACTCCCCTGGTTTTGGCAACCGTTCTATTCCTTCGGTTTCACCGCCGCAGCCATTATCCTAATTCCGTCTTTGGTGGCAGCTTTCCTGGGCTATCTGGTGTTCCGCAACCGCATCCGGGGGGTGTATTTTTCTATTCTAACACAAGCGGCGACAATTGTGTTCTTCAACCTGTTCAACGGACAGCAAAAACTGATTAACGGCACCAACGGGCTGACAGATTTCAAGACACTTTTTGGGGTGCCGGTGAGCGAAACTCAGACACAATTTATCTTCTATAGCGTTACAGTGGTGCTGCTTGCGGGCGCATACGCGCTGTGCCGGTGGCTGACGAGCGGGCGTTTCGGGCGCTTGCTAATAGCAATTCGCGATGATGAGAGTCGGGTGCGCTTTTCCGGTTACGATCCCACCGGCTATAAAGTTGTGGTCTTTGCCATTTCCGCTGGGCTTGCCGGCATTGCCGGTGCCATGTTCACCCTGCAAACCGGCATCATCTCCCCCAAAGCAATGGATATTGCCTTCTCCATTGAAATGGTAATTTGGGTAGCAGTCGGAGGGCGAGCCAGCTTGGTGGGAGCCATCTTAGGGGCGCTGGCGGTAAATTACGCCAAAAGCCTTCTCAGCGAAAAATTACCCGAAGTCTGGCTATTTTTCCAAGGGGCGCTGTTTCTAATTGTCGTCATGGCACTTCCCAACGGTTTAGTCGGCTGGCTGCGCACCCAAGGAATCGAGCCGCTGCGCTCCCGATTGGGATTGCGCCGGAAAGTCGCAACCTACCCCAGCTTAGAAGACAACCCAGAAGTGCAGCGCGAGCGCGAAGAACTGGAAAGCTGACCTCTTCGCCTCCTCCTCTTTCTTCTTGGCGCTCCTTCACGGCGGCGGTTCAAATATAGCGGTTTTCATCTGAGTGAGATACTGAGAAACCCGGTTTCTTAAAGAAACCGGGTTTCTGGCATGTACTTGATCCAACTGAAAACCGCTATAATCCCCCCAGAAAGGAGTAAGGTGCGTTCCGCAAGCGGAACAAACCCCACTTCAAACGAGAACTCTCAAAGCGGAACGCACCCTACCACTACCCCCGATAAATATGAGCCCGAACATCTTAGACATACAGAACTTAACCGTCAGCTTTGACGGATTTAAAGCCCTGAACCAGCTGAACTTCAGTATGGATGCCGGTGAGTTGCGCGTGATAATTGGCCCAAATGGTGCCGGCAAGACAACATTTCTGGATTCGATCACCGGCAAAGTCCAGCCCACAATAGGGCGGGTGATGTTTAAGGGGCGGAATTTGCGCTCTTTCTCGGAACATCAAATCGCCCGCATGGGAATTGGGCGCAAATTCCAAACCCCTCGCGTTTACCTCAACCTGACGGTTCGCGAGAATCTGGAGCTGTCTTGCAACCGCAACAAAAATGTGCTATCAACATTGTGGGGTCGCACACCGGCATCGGAGCGTAAAACTGTGGTGCAGTTGTTGGAAACGATTGGGTTAGTGACGAAAGCGGATGTTAAAGCTGGGTTTCTGTCTCACGGGGAGAAGCAGTGGTTGGAGATTGGGATGTTGGTGGCGCAGTCACCGGATTTGCTGCTGGTGGATGAGCCGGTTGCCGGTTTGACGGATGAGGAAACGGCATTAACCGGCGATTTGCTTCTCTCGCTAGCAGAAAGTCACTCGATTGTTGTGATTGAGCACGATATGGAGTTTGTGCGGCAAATTGCTCGCAAGGTGACGGTGCTGCACGAGGGTTCGGTGCTGTGCGAGGGTAGTATTGAGGAAGTGCAAAATGACCCGCGCGTGATAGAGGTATATTTGGGTAAGCCGGCGACTGAGGGCGAGGTGAATTAAGGCGGATCGAGAAACCGGGTTTCTTAAAGAAACCCGGTTTCTGGGAACTGCGCCAATCCAAAATCCAAAATCCAAAATCCAAAATCCGTATGATGTTGCAAGTGTCTGGGCTGAATGTTTATTATGGTGAGAGTCACATCCTCCGCCAGGTGGATTTAAATGTGCCGGCGGGGAAGATGGTGTGTCTGATCGGGCGCAATGGTGTGGGCAAAACTACGCTGCTGAAGACAGTGATGGGGCTGATTAAGCCGCGCACCGGCACGATTCAGTTTTGCGGCGAACTGATAGCCGGCAAATCTCCGGATCGCCGCGCTCGCATGGGAATTGGATATGTTCCGCAAGGGCGCGAGATTATCCCCCGTTTGACGGTAAAGGAAAATCTGCTGCTGGGTTTGGAGGCGCGCCGGGAGCGCCCCAAAAACCAATCTGTACCTGATGAGATTTTTGAGCTATTTCCCGTGTTGAAATCCATGCTTTCGCGCATGGGAGGCGACTTGAGTGGTGGACAGCAGCAGCAGCTAGCCATCGCTCGTGCGCTGATGGGAAAACCGCAATTACTGCTGCTAGATGAACCTACTGAGGGTATTCAACCTTCTATCATTTTGGAAATTGAAGCGGCGGTGCGCCGCATCATTGAATCCACCGGCATATCAGTGCTATTAGTAGAGCAGCACCTCCATTTTGTCCGCCAAGCTGACTGGTACTACGCCATGCAAAAAGGCGGAATTGTCGCTTCTGGAAGCACCGGCGAACTCAGTCAAGATGTGATTCAGCGGTTTCTGGCGGTGTGAGTTGAATTTTATAGCGGTTTTCATCCGAGGTGAGGTACTGAGAAACCCGGTTTCTTAAAGAAACCGGGTTTCTGGCATCTACTTCATCCAACTGAAAACCGCTATATACGTTACGGGGCGCTAAAGTTGACAGCCAGCTGCTGATTCAACTCCAGCAGTTGCTCTAAAATACTGTCGCGGGGGTCAAATCCATACGCTGACATCACCAGTTTATCCAGCTCGGCGTGCAGTTGAAACAGCTGGCTCGCCGGCTCCTGAAAAAATTGATTGTACAGTTGGGTAATCCCCCACTGTTTCTTTTCCATTTCTTGCGTGCGATATTCATGCAGTCGCTCAACCGCTGTCCGAATTTGCTCCACCAATAAGCCGCTGGGTTTCTGGGGAAAGGGGAAAGTTTCAAAGCAAGTGTTGTGAGTGTAGCGAGTGTCGCCCTTGAGAGTAGAGCTTTGAGCTTTAACCCAGAGGCGGTGAACTTTAGAGGTGAGAATTCCAAGAGTGTAGAAATCATCGGTGGCGACAACGATATTTAGATCGCCCGGTAGCCAGCTGACCGGCGCGGGGATGAAAACCGCCCATTTTGAAACTCTCGGAACCGTGAAGTAGTGCGATAGCGGCGCGATAGCCTCTCTCATTTCTGGACGAGTTCGCAGAAATTTCCACCAGTCAGCTCTCGCTTTTTTATCTCGGTTATTATCCCGTTCAGGCTTAACGGTAGACTTGACGTGTTCAAAGGGCAAAACATATTCGCTGGCGGACTCAAGGCTCATGTCATTAAAGTCAATAATCCAGCGTTCCGGCTTTCCGTGAGGGTTCTTCGCCAGATTCGCCCCCATCGAAAACAGTTTGAGAACGTCTTGATTCTTCGGGTCAGCTTTAATCCACGCCTTCACTTCTCGTTCAGTCACGATAAAACCTTTGCCCACAGGAATCACCCCCTGAAAGCATTTATTCAGATTGGCAGAAAGTCGAGCGGCTTGTGACACATCTATAGTGGCTGTCAGGGAAGAATTGATTCTCGCCACCGACAGATTGTCCAGATAGCAGGTTGGCGGTTGCTGCTTGCTCCAATTCACCACACTTACATGGACTTTGGCTTCGCCTGACCAAGGTTGAGAGGAAATTGCTTCATAGATATAGCCGCCATTTTGAGTGATGTACTCCAAAGCAGCAGCCCGACTCTTTCCCTGACTGATTGAATTTGTTGCAACCAACCCAGCCCTGCCATTTTCGCCTAACTGCTCGTGCGCTAACCGGAACCAATAGGAGCAAAAATCAACCGAATCTCTCACCTCTGGGAAGCGCTCAAAAACCCGCTCCATATAGTCATCGCCCAAGACAGTCCTCGCATGCTTTCCGCCCAAAAATGGGGGATTGCCGATAATTGCATCTGCCTTTTGCCACTTGACAAACAGCGCATCTTGGCAGATAATATTCTTATCCAGCGTATCCAGAGGGAGTGCCGGTTCCCGCAATCCCAGATTGTCAATAGCAATCTTGCGCCCAATCGCCAGCGTCACCCGCGCCAGTTCCACCGCAAAAGGATTGATATCCATCCCGTAAAACTGTGCCGGTGTCACAAAACTGATTTCTATCTGAGCTATTTCCCCGCGCCGGCGCTGGGATAACTTTTCCAGCAACAGCTGTTCAATCCGCTTCAGTTCCTGATACGCTATATAGAGGAAGTTGCCAGAACCGCAAGCCGGATCGAGAACCCGGTAGCTTTGCAATTCCATGCGCAAAGCTGACAGTTCTGCAATGGTTCCCGCCGCTTCAATTCGCGACTCCCAGTATTTGCTAATCGTCGGGCGGACAATCTGCATGATGTCGGCTTCCGAGGTGAAGTGAATCCCGTGTGCGTGACGCTTTTGCTTGTCTGTCGCCGCCTCAAAAATATTGCCAAAGATAGCGGGGCGCACCTTGCTCCAATCCTGACGCCCGCACACATCCAGAATTTCCAACTCGCCCCGCGTCAGCTCAATCGGATGAATAGTGTCAAATAACCCGCCGTTAAAGTAATCAACTCCTTTGTAGCGCCCAGCTGGGGTAATTCCCGGCTGATTCATTTCCCGGAATAGCCCCCCCAGCACATCGTAAGAATTCGCCCCACTCAAGCACTCCTGAACGCAAGCGATGAACATATCCTGGGGGAGCAGCCCTCTATCTTCAGCGAACATCGCCAGCACGCACTGCAAAACAAACCGCTGCGCCGCTAATTCATCAAACCCCTGTTTCTGACCGCGCTCTTTCAATTCTCGGAACAGCAATCCCATTCGACTTGCGGCTTTTTCCGTTATCTCCACTTGATTATTGCGAAACACCGGCACTCTGTCAGCCAACTCCATAAACGCGAAAGCGCCGGCGCGTTCTGGAAGCTGTGACACCGGCACTTTGTCTGCCGGTGTGTCCAGCATTGTGTTAAAATCAAATATCCAGAACTCGTCAAAATTGCACAGCAAGACATAGCGGGGGCGATCTGGCACCAACCGCGTCCAGTAATCAAACGCTTGGGAGTAATGTTTGCTCAGGTTTTCCCCCCGTTTTTTCATCTCAATCAGCACGCGGGGTTTCCACACCAAATCCGCAAAGCCGGTTTTACCCTTTTGGCTTCCTTGCTTGACCCGTTCCTCGTAAATCGCACCGGCTTCCAGCGCTCCCTCGTGGCCAAATGCCTGAAAGAAGCGGTCGAGGAATACCTGCGCCTCTCCCTTTTCATCTCCTGTAATGTGTTGCTTCCAGTAAGTGACAAACTTTTGTAGGCTCTCCGGGGTTGCCGGCATAATTCATTGCTCCAATATAGCGATTCTCTATGCTCCAGAAACCCGGTAACTTTGACGAAACCGGGTTTCTCAGTCCAGAAACCCGGTAACTTTGACGAAACCGGGTTTCTCAGTACCTCAGTTTCATGCTACTTTGGGTAGAATAGCATAGATTTAACATTTGTGAAGCAGTTTCCCACCCCTCAACCCACAGATACCCCAGACTCTGGCTGGCAAGGCAGCCTCAACCTAATTTACGCCAACCGCACCGGCACAGCACAGCTAATTGGCGAGCGAGTGGGAGCGCCCTTAAAGGTACAGCGCCCCTTTTATCCCGAAGGTCCCGCTGTCTGTCACAGCGTTATCTTGCACACAGCCGGCGGTGTCGTTGGCGGAGATCGTCTCTGTTTCGACATTACTCTTCACCCCGACACCCGCGCCTTAATCACCACCGCAGCAGCCGGCAAAATTTATCGCACTAACGGCTTAGAAGCCAGACAGACCGCGCAAATTAAAATAGCCGGTGGCGCTTGTTTGGAGTGGTTGCCCCAAGAAACTATCGTGTATAATAATGCTATATACCGGCAAGATTTGCGCGTGGAATTGGAACCACTCGCGAGCGTACTGATTTGGGAAATTACCCGGTTCGGGCGCAGCGCCAGAGGGGAGCAATTTTTGCAAGGGGTTTGGCGATCGCACACCGAAATTTGGCAGCAAGGACGCCCCCTCTGGATTGACCGGCAGCAATTAATCGGTGGGGAAGAAACCCTCAACAGCCCCCACGGATTAGGGGGACAGCCTGTGGTGGGAAGTCTCGCCTGGATTGGGGAGCCGGTGACACCAGAATTAGTGGAAAAAGCCCGCTCGCTTTTTTCTCCCCTCGCTCAGCTTGCGAGAGGGGTTGGGGGTGAGAGTCTTCTCCCCTCTCCCCCCGGGAGAGGGGTTGGGGGTGAGGGTTTCCATCAAGGAGAAGCCGGCGCAACCCGCCTCACAGATGGATTACTTTGCAGATATCGTGGCAATTCTACCCCCGAAGTGAGAAACTGGTTTATAGGAGTTTGGCAGCTATTGCGCCAATCCTTCTGGGGAAGTCCCGCCTGTCCCCCGCGAGTTTGGCCAACCTGAACGCCAGCGAGGTGCCGCGATGATCGACCAATTACCCATTCACATCCCTCACGACAAGATAGCCGAATTTTGCCGGCGCAATCACATCAGCAAACTTTCACTGTTTGGCTCTGTCCTGCGCAGTGATTTCCGCCCTGACAGTGATGTGGATCTGCTGGTAGAATTTGAGCCAGATAAATGCCCCGGTTTTTTTAAGTTAGCCGGCATGGAGATTGAACTCACTGAAATGTTAGGGCGCAAAGTGGATTTGCGAACACCTGAAGAACTCAGTCGCTATTTCCGGCAGAAAGTTCTTGACTCCGCAGAGGTGATTTATGTTCATTGATGACCCAGTACGCCTGCGTCACATACTCGACGCAGCAACAGAGGCTGTTTCATTTGCTCAAAACAGAACCAGGAGCGACCTCGACACTGACCGGATGCTGGTACGGGCGCTCGTCCAATGTCTCGAAGTTATCGGTGAGGCAGCTTCTCGCATCACAAAAGAGCGCCGGGAGGAATTGCCACAAATCCCCTGGTCGCAAATGATCGGTATGAGAAATCGCCTTGTCCATGCCTATTTCGATATAAGACTGGATGTTGTGTGGAGGACTGTCACCGAAGACCTGCCAGTCCTCATCGCAGAACTAGAGAACATTATACCACCAGAACACCAGGAATAGCAATGCAACTCTCACCGCAAGAAAAAGACAAATTGCTGATTTTCACAGCCGCCCTCGTAGCGGAACGCCGCAAAGCCAGAGGCTTAAAACTCAACTACCCAGAAGCAGTCGCCTACATTTCCGCCGCGATTATGGAAGGAGCCAGAGACGGCAGCACCGTCGCAGATTTAATGGCTTACGGCACCACATTGCTAACGCGGGAAGACGTGATGGAAGGCGTGCCGGAAATGGTACAAGAAGTGCAAATAGAAGCCACCTTTCCCGACGGCACAAAATTGGTGACAGTACACAACCCGATTCGCTAGGGATTATAGCGGTTTTCAGTTGGATGAAGGACCAGAAACCCGGTAACTTTGACGAAACCGGGTTTCTCAGTACCTCACTCATAAAAAAACCGCTATAGGTTTTAGGTGTTAAGCTCTTAGGCTTTTAACCTGCTTTTCCGTTGAAAGGAGGCAGAGCCTCCAGATTGCGTTCCCAGCCTGAGGTTGGGAACGAGAAACGAGAAAAAAGAAACCGGGTTTCTCTACCTCAGAAGAAACCCGGTTTCTGGCCCTAATCCTTAAAAGGAGCTAATGGCTGGCACTGCTCCAAAGCTCTCCTGAGTTCCTCAAGACGCAGGGGTTTGCTGATAAAGTCATCCATACCGGCATCCAGACAGTTTTGCTGCTCTTCCTGCATGGCAGCAGCAGTCATGGCCACAATCCGGGGGCGCTCGCCCGGTGCCCATTGCTCGCCGATCGAACGAGTTGCCGTCAGACCGTCCATTTCCGGCATCAGCACATCCATCAGCACCAGATCATAAGGCTGCCGGCGCAAAGCTTGCAGCACCTCCAGCCCATTCCCCGCCACATCCGCCCGATACCCCAGCCTCTCCAGCATCAGCAGCGCCACTCGCTGGTTCACCCGGTTGTCCTCCGCCAGCAAAATCCGCAGGGGAAGCCGGTCTGCTAGTGGGGATATCTCCTGTTCCGGCTGCTCTTCGCCCCGATCGTCATTGGTTGCCGGCATAGCGGGTTGGAGAGCGCGGACAACCACAGTAAAATAAAACGTAGATCCCCGAGTTTGTGCCGCCGGCGGCTGCCAGTCAGGCGGGTGATTTCCAGCCATCGCGCCCCCACTGCAGACCCACATCCGACCCCCCATCATTTCACTCAACCGCTGACTAATCGCCAAACCCAGTCCCGTACCGCCATAGCGCCTCGTCGTAGAAGCGTCCACCTGACTGAAAGACTTAAACAGACGGTTCATGCTGTCAGCTGGAATGCCGATGCCGGTGTCCTTAACAGCAAATTGGATTTCCCAAACCGAGTAATCGCGAGCGCTGCCAAATTTGGGGTCGGCTAAAACCTGGAAACGGGATGTAAACCCATTCTGTATCTTTTGTGCTGTAACCAGCAGCGAAACCTCACCGGCATCCGTAAACTTAACCGCATTGCTCAGCAAATTCACCAGAATTTGGCGCAACCGCGTTACATCCCCAAGCACCACTTGCGGCACCGGCCCAACAAAGCGATATTCCAGCTGCAAGCCCCTCTCTGCAGCCTTAGGAACCAGCAGCGCCAGAGTTGCCTCAATACAAGCTCGCAGCTCAAACGGCTGCTCCTCCAACTCCAGCTTCCCGGACTCAATTTTAGAGAAATCCAGGATATCATTAATAATAGTCAGCAGCGCCTCAGAGCAGCTGCGAACCGTTTCGGCATATTCTTGCTGCTCCTCATCGAGTTCCGTATCCAGCAGCAAGCCGCTCATGCCAATTACCCCATTCATGGGCGTGCGGATTTCGTGGCTCATCATTGCCAGGAATTCGCTCTTAGCGCGGTTAGCCGCTTCTGCTGCCTGTATCGCCCGTTCCAGCGCCAAATTTTGCTCAGCCAGCTGCTGGCGCTGCCCGGATTCTTGCTCCAGCAGGCGGGCTTGCGCTAGAGCAATCCCCACTTGCTCCGCCACCGCTTCCAGCAATTCGATTTCATCTTCTTTCCACTCCCGCAACTCGTCGCACTGGTGCAAAGAAATCACCCCATTGGGTTCCCCCTGATAAGAAGTGCGAATCCCCAACATGGATTTCACTCCAAACTGCAAGCAGCGGGCGAGAGACAATTTCATCAAAGGATGAGTGCTGACATCTGCTATCGGCAGCGCCCGGTCTTGAAGCATTGTCTGGACTGCGTGGGGGTTGCCTGTTACCGGAATTTCCACATCCAGTGTCGATGTTTGCCCCGGTGCTAGATACTCCGCCAGACAGCGCAACCGGCACATTGACTCCCCTTCATAAACAAACAGCAAACAGCGACTGACGCCAAACGCACTCCCCAGTAAATTGCAAGTCGTCTGCAAAATTTGCTGAGTGTCCAAGCTGCGGCGAATCTCCTGAGTAATTTGCCTCAGCAGCAAAGCGCGGTCGAACTGTTGCTGCAGCTTGGCGGCGGCTTCCTGGCGCTCAATCTCACCCCCCACCCACTGCGCCATTAGCTTCAGCAACTCTTTTTCCACCGTTTTGAACTTGCGGTGGCGGGGAGCCAGTGAGTGCACAATAAATTCAGGAAGCGCCAGGGCTTGATTGATGTCAGCAGAATCCCCGCAGCTGGATTGAAAAAAGCAGAGCGTGCCGTAAACCTCCCCCCCCACCAGCACCGGCGCACCGAGATACGCCTCGATTTCCACACCGGCGCAGGACAGATGGCACTGCCCTTTTGATGTCCGGGACCATGAGCTGACGATTCTTTTGGGAAGCCATAATTCGCGGCACTCCCCCTGCGGCAAATCGAAAACAGCGCCAGTGGCGATGCCAGTGTCGAGCGAGTGCGCCGCCATCACCGAGATCCGATCCCCTTCAATCCGTCCCAACATGCCGGTAGAGAGCCCGAACCACTGGCATCCCAGCTCTAACAGCCGGTGCAGGCGCTCGCTGTAACTCAGTTCGCTGGCGGCTTGCACCTCACAAAACGCCTGAATCGTGGCTTGAGAGTGGCGCAGTTCTGCCTCCGCTTGCTGGCGCTGGCTGATGTCAATCCCCACCACCACAGCGGCTTGCCCTTGCATGTACTTCTGCGCTACTATCAGATATTTAAACGGAGTGCCATTCACCTCCCACTCCACTTCTGCCGAAGCTTCTGACTCGGCACTGGCAAAAAACTGCCGCACGAACACCACTGTTTGCGAGCCCGACTCCAGAAAGCCGATGGGCCGGCCCACAAAAGCTTCTGGGCGCATGTTGAAGGCTTTGGCTAAATAGCGGTTTACGCCCAAGTATTTCAAATCGGCTCCGATCCAGGCCACACTTCCCGGCACCGCATCCAAAACCGCTCGCAACTGATCGGTAATTTGCCACAGCTCCTCAGACACCTGCATGCAGTTGGTTGCCTCTCCCTCCGGCGGCAACAGCCGCTCTTCCGGTGGTACAGTCACATCAGGCGGCGGTGGGGACAATTTTTGACCGGCTGACTCCTGCAAACGGCATGGAGAGAACACCGCACCGGCAACCCGCACACCCGAGCCGTTCCTGCTCGCAGCGCCACTTCCAGAAGCCCCATCCCCTGCCGGTCGGGCCATATCCAGCAGCCACCGCACCTCCCCCTGCTTGGTGAAAATCCGGTACTCCACCGCACCGGCTCGATTCGCCGCGATTTCCCGGGCAAACTGCTGGTATTTAGGCAAATCCTCCGGATGAATCCAGCACCCCCAGCCCCCCCGGGCCCTCACCTCAAGGGCGCTGTAGCCGGTGAGTTGCTCTATGCCTTCCGCCACCCACTCCACAACCGCATCGCCGGTGGGGACAACCCGGGCTGAATAAACACAGTCCGAGGTAAGGAGCGACGAGCGCGTTCCAGAAGGGGGCTCACTCTCCCGCACTCCGGGCTCTCGCGGCGGGCGCTTAACGCTCTCGTCGTCTATTTCAATCCTGTTCCCAGGATTCAGCTGGCAGTTTTGTTGCCCCCCGGTTCCTGAATTTATCATACAGCTCTCCTCTCGCCCCCGCCTCAATGATATAAGTTACAGGAAGCTAACCGACTTATACACTAAGGAGCGACGAGCTTGAAAAAGGTAGAAGCCATTATACGGCCATTTAAACTGGATGAAGTCAAAATCGCCCTGGTCAACGCCGGCATTGTCGGCATGACCGTTTCCGAAGTCCGAGGCTTTGGGCGTCAGAAAGGCCAAACCGAGCGATACCGGGGTTCCGAGTACACCGTCGAGTTCCTGCAAAAGCTCAAAGTCGAAATTGTTGTTGACGACGATCAGGTCGATATGGTAATAGACAAAATCGTCTCGGCCTCCCGCACCGGCGAGATTGGGGATGGTAAAATCTTCGTCTCGCCGGTCGAGAAAATTATCCGCATTCGCACCGGCGAACGGAACGAGGAAGCGATTTAGACTCTCCTGGATGAGAATGGGGGAAAGTGGCGGAGTTCGACTCCCACGGCGTTGCGCACAGCGCCGGCTCAAAGAACCCCACCCCCCAACCCCCTTCCCGCATGCGGGGAGGGGGAGCTTGAGGGGATTAAAGCGCCTGGAGAAAAAGTTCCCACGCTCCTGGTGCAACGCCAGCACCTCCCCCCCCTCACCCCCTGTCGGCTGATTCAGCAGTCCAGCACTGAACCCAGCATGGGGAGAAGGGTTTGGAACGCTTGACCCCGATGGCTGTAGCGCCGCTTCAGCACCGGCGTCATTTCCGCAAAGGTCTGGTCGTGCTCTGGGACATAGAAGATCGGGTCATAGCCGAAACCGCCGGCACCCCTTGGAGCGTGGAGAATTTCCCCCCGGCACTTCCCCTCTACTTGCAGAGCGATCGCACCGTCAGGACGCGCGAGCGCCACCGCACAGACAAATTGCGCTTGCCGGTTCTTTTCCTCCCCCAACTCCCGCAGCAGCCGGTCGATCCGCTCAGCATCGGTTTTGCCATAACGAGCGGAATAAACCCCCGGTGCACCGTTGAGAGCGTCCACTTCTAAACCAGAATCATCCGCTATCGCCCACCGGCCCGTTGCTTTGGCCACTTCCGACGCCTTCAGGCAAGCGTTTTCCATGAATGTGGTGCCGGTTTCCTCAATATCAAGTTCGTCTGGCTTTAGCTCCAGTTGCAAGTTTAAATCAGTCAAATACTCCTGCATTTCCCGCAATTTACCAGTATTGCCGGTGGCGACTACTAACAATTTTGCATCAATCATTGGGGATTTGGCATTGATAATTGGGCATGGGACATGGGGCATGGGGCATGGTATAATATTAACTCAAGAACACCCTTGAGCGGGGTAGGGTGGGTTCCCTCGCGCGGGAACCCACCTCCATCGGGAAGGGTGGGATCGGAGTAGTTCCCTCGCGCGGGAACCCACCTCCATCCGTGCCGGTGGGATAGGGAACCCCCCTACGAGTTACAATAATGTAAAAACGCGATATCTGGCGTCTTTCCAGATGCGGAAAGACGCCGGCATCCCGCTGCGGAAGATATCAATTATAGCGGTTTTCGTAGGAGTGAGGGACTGAGAAACCCGGTTTCTTAAAGAAACCGGGTTTCTGGGGTGTATTCGGCGCAATTCACCGGCTTGCTGTCCATCCCCAGCATTTTCTCCGCTCCCCTTGTAATTTAACAGCAATTGTGCTATGCCAAGAGAATCTCAGGAAATTCTCTCTGTGGCAATCATGGAAATGAATACTAAAATTAAGCTGCTGGGATGGAGCGCATTGCTGGTAGTGGGACAAACGCTCGCCACCGCTTTGGGAGGACCGGCATCGGGTGGGGTGCTGGCGGCTAATGTGCTCTCAACTATCGCCGCTAGTGTCGCCGGCAATATGACGGCGACTGAATTGGGCAATTATCTGGTTGAGAAGCTCACTAACAGTGATAAAATTCTCCACAGTCGCGACTTGACAGAAGCGGCAGGAGAAGCTATAAGCCTTGTTATCATAGCGGCGGCTAAATCTGACGCTCTGATTGAGATTGCGGAGCGCAAGAAGCTGCCTTATCCACAACAAGACCTCTGTCAGCTCGCCGGCAAAACCGCTGACTATTGGCTGAATCTTAACACAAAAGCCGGCGCACCGGCAACTTCTCTCCTGATTCCAGAAGCTCAGCTGGCCAAGATTTTTTCCCCCGACTCTACAGAGTTTGCCACAGTCACCGGCTCCGACGCGGCTACCTGGGAAAACTTCCTCAACGATTTGGCTCGCTCTCAACACAAAACGCTCGATTGTGATATAATAAAAGCAGTTGCCGGCGAGCTGCACGCCACCTTTCCCCGCGCCTTTCGCCAGGTGCTGAAACGGGACAGTCAAGCCTTTGCGGGGATGCTGCTGGAGTTGCACACCGAGGCGCTCGGCTATCTCCAGCAGTTGGGGCTTCAGGCGGGAGAGATTCTGGGAAAATTGCAGGGGGTGGCGACTCAAGACCAGATGTGCCAGCTAATAGCGCGGCTGGATACAGCAGGAGTTGGCATCCGCACTGATTTAGCGGAGATTCGGGAAGTGTTGGAAAAACTTGCAGACACTTCCGCGCCGCGCCTTCCGCTTCCCTACGAGTGCGAGACGATTATTCAGGAGAAGACGCGAGACTTCGTTGGGCGGAAATTTGTCTTCGCGGCGATTCAGGAGTTCGTGCGCAAGAATCCTAAGGGCTATTTTATCCTGGAAGGGGAACCGGGCGTTGGCAAAAGCGCGATTATGGCCATGTGCGTGCTGGCAATGAATTGGCGGTGTGTGGCACATTTTAACGTGCAATCCCAAGGCATTACCCGCGCTGAGCAATTTCTGGAGAATGTCTGCACGCAGTTGGTTAAAGGTTTCCAGCTGGATTATACCACACTGCCTGCAAACGCGACAGCGGACGGCAACTTTTTGGCGCGGCTGCTGGGGGAAGTTAGCGCTAAACTGGGCGGGAAAAAGCTGGTGATTGTGGTAGACGCTCTGGATGAGGTGGACTTGACAAGCCAGACTTCCGGGAGTAATGTGCTTTACTTGCCCCATTCTTTGCCGGATGGGGTTTACTTCATTGTGTCGAAACGACCGCAACCCCTGCCTTTGCACGTCAGTAACGAGCTGACTTTTGACTTGATGCAGTACCCTGCTGAGAGTCTGGAAGATGTCAAGCGCTATATTCAAAAACGCACCGGCATCAGTGGGAAGCTGCAGGAGTGGGTTGCCAGTCAGGGATTGCCGGTTGAGGCGTTCGTGACGGCGGTGGCGGAGAAGAGCGAGAATAATTTCATGTACCTGCGCTATGTGCTGGAGGACATCGAGAAGGGTGCGTACCGAGATTTGAAACTAGAGAATTTGCCGAAAGGTTTGGAGCAATATTACGAGCGTCACTGGGGGCGGATGGGGATGATGTCCAATCCCCTGCCCATGCACAAGGTGGCGATTGTGTACGTCCTCGCTCAAGCTGGTGAACCCGTCTCACGCCGGCTGCTTGCGAAATTGTCTGGGGAAAAGGCGCTGACGGTGCAGCAGGTACTCGACGAGTGGAAGCAGTTTTTGCGCTTCGGTGCCGGTGGGTGGCGAAACCCGCTACGCCCTCTATCACAAAAGCTTCGGCGAATTTCTAGCTCGCAACGATATTCTTGAGGCGTATGGCGATGACGTTCATTGAAAAAATTAACGCTCGGATTGTTGATCAGCTGACGGGTGGGTTGGGAGTCACGGATATTGCGCAACAGTTGGACAGCCTGTTGCCAGAAGACAGGGAGTATGCCTTAAAGCATTTACCCAATCACATGGCCAAGGCGGGGCGAGGCAAGCAATTGTACCGCTGGCTGACTGACTTCCATTTCATCGAGGCCAAAGTTTCTGCCTTGGGGGCGCAGCCGCTCATTGACGATTATACTCTGGGCAGCAATCCCGATCTGAGCCTGTCTGGGGAGCAAGGGAAAACTCTGACATTGATTCAAGGGGCGATTCGACTGTCGGCGCACGTTTTGGAAGGGGATAAAACGCAACTGGCGGGGCAATTGTTGGGGCGCTTGCAAGGGACCCCCCCAATCCGCCCTGAACAAGGAGGGGCAAAGGGGAAATCCAGACATTCAGGCGATGCGGTCGCAAGCAAAACAGTGGAAAGGCGCACCCTGGCTGCGCCCCCTGACGCCCAACCTGACACACCCTGGAGGTCCGCTCCTGCGCACCCTCACCGGGCATACCAGCTGGGTACAAGCCGTCGCCATCACCCCCGACGGGCAAAAGGCGGTTTCCGGTTCATGGGATAGCACCCTGAAAATCTGGGACCTGAATAGCGGCGAGCCGGTGCTGACTCTCACGGGGCATACCGACTCGGTAAATGCAGTCGCCATCACCCCCGACGGGCAAAAGGCAGTTTCCGCTTCATCGGATAACACCCTGAAAATCTGGGATTTGAGGAGCGGCGAGCCGGTGCGGACACTCACCGGGCATACCGGCGGAGTAAATGCAGTCGCCATCACTCCCAACGGGCAAAAGGCGGTTTCCGCTTCATCGGATAAAACCCTGAAAATCTGGGACTTGAATACCGGCGAGCCGGTGCTGACTCTCACGGGGCATACCCGCTCGGTAAATGCAGTCGCCATCACCCCCGACGGGCAACAGGCGATTTCCGCTTCATACGATAACACCCTGAAACTCTGGGACTTGAATAGCGTCAAGCCGGTGCTGACACTCACCGGGCATACCGGCTCGGTAGAAGCAGTCGCCATCACCCCCGACGGGCAACAGGCGGTTTCTGCTTCTAGGGATAACACCCTGAAACTCTGGGACTTGAATAGCGGCGAGCCGGTGCTGACTCTCACGGGGCATACCGACAAGGTATGGGCAGTCGCCATCAGCCCCAACAGGCAACAGGCGATTTCCGCTTCAGAGGATAAAACCCTGAAAATCTGGGACTTGAATAGCGGCGAACCGGTGCTGACTCTCACGGGGCATACTCACTTTGTACAAGCCGTCGCCATCACCCCCAACGGGCAAAAGGCGGTTTCCGCTTCATGGGATAACACCCTGAAACTCTGGGACTTGAATAGCGGCGAGCCGGTGCTGACTCTCACGGGGCATACCCGCTCGGTACTAGCAGTCGCCATCACCCCCAACGGGCAAAAGGCGGTTTCCGCTTCATGGGATAACACCCTGAAACTCTGGGACTTGAATAGCGGCGAGCCGGTGCTGACTCTCACGGGGCATACCGACTCGGTACTAGCAGTCGCCATCACCCCCAACGGGCAAAAGGCGGTTTCCGCTTCATGGGATAACACCCTGA
>Ga0114941_100120_pt1 | contig 16935 bp, 13 predicted proteins | sample DevilsHole_FD_89580 | JGI IMG/M metagenome (GOLD analysis project Ga0114941, IMG submission 89580) | Groundwater microbial communities from Devils Hole, Nevada to study Microbial Dark Matter (Phase II) - Devils Hole | ecosystem: Environmental > Aquatic > Deep subsurface > Groundwater | place...
GGTGGCTCAACTGGCTGGAAAAAATGGTTGAACCCAGACCGCAAGACCGCTACGCTAATGCTGCAGAAGCTTTAGCAGCCCTCAAACCCCTCGATGTCAGCCGGTTGCCGAAAGTTAGGCTCACCCTGGATAAAGTGGAATTAGAAGCGGTTGAACTGGGAGAGAAACTGAGGCAAACCATCACCGTCAGCAACCCAATTCCAGAGACAGTGCTTTCTGGCCGGTGGGAAGTAGCGCCCCATGCGAGCGACCCGCCCCACACCCCGTATGACCACGCTTGGATATCGTTTGAGCCGGTGAAGTTTGAGAGCAATGAGGCGGTGTGCCAAATGACGGTGGATACCAGCCAGTTGCTGGCGGGTGAAACCTACACTCGCCAGGTTGTATTGCGGACAAACTCTCAGCCGGAAACTTATCTTATCCCGATAGAGGTGAAAACTGCACCCCTCCCTACAGGCGGAAAACGCCTCTTTTTATTTGTGAGATGGCTGGGTTTTATGCTGTTCTTTCTATTTGCCGGCTGGCTGCTTGTCGGTTTGATGAATTTCTCCATAGCCGAGCCACATCCCCTAGCTATTATATTTTCTCTGCCCGCGCTTTTACCTGGATTTCTGGCAGCCGAACAAACGATGATAGCAAAGGCGACTGGGGCAGAGGTTAATGGGGTTGTAGTTACGCTTCTGGCTGCGCTTGGGAGTACGCTTGCGTTTTGGGCTTTTATTGGTCAGCCGATAACAATATGGACAACAGCCTTGCAGCTGGTAGGCTCGGCGACAGGAGCTTTCCTTGGCTCTTTAATAGGGGCTGTTATTAATAATAGGTGGATACTCTCAATAGCTGTGGATAATAGTAGAAGTGTAGCAATAACGATGGGAGTTGCTTTCCTAGGGGTATTTATTCTTTTACCTCTGTATGGTTGGGGAGAACAAGCGCTTGTCTTTGGGCCACTTTTCTCGTTGTTTGCTTGGCTCTCTATCGGTTGGAAATTCGCATTTGAGAGAATCGTTAAGTCCAGGTTTAAAGGCGATAGCAAGAGAAAAATTTACGATAAAGAGGCTGTATGTGTGGCCTTTTTATCGATTGGATTTAGCATTAGCTTAGGAGCGGCATTTCAACTTTTGTTAAATCTGGGAGCTCAACAAAAATTCGTGGAGCCGTTAGAAATGGCTATCGGAGCCGGAATGGCAATTGCCGGCTTAGCCGCAACCGCTATCCCACTGCTCAGCCTGAGCTTCAAACGCTCCAGAATGATTGCCAAATACCGCAAGCCTGACCCCACTTTGATTAGACCATAATTGACCTCGAACTCATGCGAGCGCCAGGAAATAACGACGGATGTTGAGGTGCAGGGGGCATCTCGCTTTTGTATATAAGTCCTGGCGATTGAAATCGCGGCTCTACAGACGAAACCCGCCTGCGCGGGTTTCAAATGCACCTCTAATAAGGAGAAGGAGAAATTCTTATGAGCGATTTCCCTGATTTTACCAACTACGGCTATCAAATCACAAGAGAACTCGGTCAGAACCGCGCCGGCGGGAGAGTTACCTACCTCGCCACGGAAATTAACACTCAACGCTCGGTTGTCGTCAAGCAATTTCAGTTCGCACGCACGGGTGCTAGCTGGTCAGAGTATGACGCTTTCGAGCGGGAAATTCAAGTCTTGCGAAGAATTGACCATCCCAGCATCCCCCAATATTTGGATTCATTCCAAACGCCAGCCGGTTTCTGCATGGTGCAGGAATATAAGGATGCTCCTTCCCTGGCAAGTTCGCGCCGGTGGAATCCCCAAGAAATCAAGCAAATTGCCATCTCTGTTCTGGAAATCCTCAAATATCTGCAAAGTCAGATGACTCCAGTGATTCACAGGGATTTGAAACCGGAAAATATCTTGGTGGATAAGCGGATGAATGTTTTCCTGGTGGATTTTGGCTTCGCTCGCACCGGCGGGGGAGAAGTCGCCGCCAGCAGCGTTGTCAAAGGCACTCTGGGATTTATGCCTCCAGAGCAGATGTTCAACCGGCACCTCAGCGCCGCATCGGATCTTTACAGTCTCGGCGCTACGCTGATTTGCTTGCTGACGAACACAGTTTCCACTGACATTGGCACCCTGGTAGATGATGCGGGGCGAATTAATTTCAAGCAGCGGGTGCCCAAACTGACTCCGGACTTTATTGAGTGGCTGCAAAAAATGGTGGAACCGAATGTCAAACAGCGCTATGCTAACGCAGCTGAAGCTCTAGACGCTCTGATTCCCCTTCAGGTGCTTCGCCAGGATGAAACTTTTAAAGTGCCGGTGGTTGCTGCCGGTTTGCTGGCGGTGGGTGTGGCTCTTTGCGTGCCGGTTTTAATGAAATTTAGTGCCCCTGAAGTTGAACCGCAGAAAGTAGAAGAACCGCAGAACCTAGGAGACGTGACTGTTACCGCCGGTCAAAAATCAGTGCAGGAGATAGACAGGAGCTTGCTGAATCAAAATCGGGTTTACTTTTCCGTAAAACTTCACCCGAATCTCCAAAAACTTCAAGCTGTCGGGAGTTGCCAGCTGTTCGATGGGGCAGGAATCATTGTAGCAATGGGTCAGTCCCAGCTTCAAGTTTCGGACAGCGGATTGTTAGAAGCTGCCTGCTCGTATGACTTCAAAAAACACGATATTCCCGGATATTGGACGTTTAACTTTTATGTAGACGGCCAAAAAGCGGCGCAAAAAAAGTTGCGAGTCTTCTAGACATTTAGCCACAGCCAACCCCTCTGGAAGGAAGAAGGATAAATAAAGAGTTTCTGTCTTCCCCCTTCCTCCCTCTGCCCCCACCGGCATTCCGGCAGTTTCACAAAGGGGTTTCGATGGCGAGCGCTTCTCCAACTATTTAGAATAGCAAATTTCGATTTTATCTGCCCGTATTTTTGATTTTAAAACCAGGCATAAAATCTTTTGGTAGTGCTAAAAAGTAATGATTTTTGCCTTTTGTCTCGCGCTAAGCGGGCAGGTTCCATAAGAGCGCATCATTACTTATACAGGACTATCAATATTTTCCTGATTCCACCAGGCTCGTTCCGGGCGCACATTTTATTTCCCCAGCCTTAAGAGTTGGCAGAGTAGAAGGCAAAGGAGTCCAGCTGTCAATTTCGCAAATTGCAGAATTGACTAAAGTCTCAGACTTCCCTTGGTTTATTCCTTTCTGGGAGGTGTGCACCACTCCGATGTAACTTGGGTAGCTGGGATGTTTAGCTTGGGCAAGCATAAAAACGATTTCGGCAGCCGGTGTTGCCGGCTGTACCCGATCCTTCAATTCTTGCGCCGGCACCATTGGCGACAAAATTCTGTAGCTGTATCTCTCTGTATCCCTGATTCCCGCACCCAGTTTTTCAATGGAATCGCTAAAAAAATCACCTCTCTCTATATAGTAAGCTTGCTGGTATCTGTTCAAGCTGGAAATACGGTTCTTTCCGTTGTCTATTCTTTTTTCCTCATCAAAATCAGCCTTCCACTGTAGGCCGTGGGACTTGAAATCGTACAAAGGCAATAACAAGTTCACCAGAACGCCACTGTAAATTAAAATCCGCAACAGCAGCCCTTTCATGCAACCCCCCAGGCTTTCATTTTTATTGAACGAAGCTTGCTGCAACTTAGGGTTGGTTTGCACTTGCATGGGATGTTCCTCCTGTAATCGCCGGCTCTGTGGGGTGGCTGACAGCTTAACTCTCAGCCTTGGGGGAGCCAGCTTCCTATTATAGCTTACCCATTTGGCGACTGCAATATATCACTGGGGAAAATGAATTCCCCTCGTTCCCAAGCTCTGACTTGAAAAGGTTTGTAGTTGGGCTTTAGCCCAACCGAGGACAGGCGTCTCGCCTGTCCTACGCCTTATATTTGTTTCCTCGTTACGGGACTCTGACTTGAAAATAGTCTTGTAGTGCCGATGGCACCCACGGAGATCGCCCAGCCAGCTGCGACAATTTTCATTGGTGGCGGTGTGCGCAGTTCATCGTGACTGCCTCCTTAAGTTGTAACTTGGGTAATTATAGCTTACCCATTAAGCGACTGCAATATATAGCAGTAGGCAGTCAGTGCGCGGACACGGGATCGGAGGGAAGGCATAGGTACGGCGTTAGCGAAGCGGCGCGGAGTGCGCTACGCCCTAGCCTAAAGGTTTCTGGGACAGGCGAGACGCCTGTCCTACGGCCTAATCTAAGTGGCTACTGCTATATCAATTGGGAAAAGGAATTTCTTGAAAAACCATCCCAGCAACCAGGTTTATTTTAATTAAAGTTGCGACCTACAATTCCAAGCATTCAGATACCCCCTTTCCCCCCCTTAAAAAGAGGGGCTTTGAGATGTTCCCCCCCTTTTGAAGGGGAGGCTAGGGGGGGATCAATCCTGACTCACGGCTAAGTAGCAACCTCAGCTGGCGGAGGCGAAGGGATTGTCAGATAAGGACTGGGTTTTAAGGTTTGATTAAAATAAAGATGAAAAATTTATTCGCCGCAGGCGTCCACTTTCGACAGATTTGAGGTTGTCACAGGAACCAATCAACCTGTCCACTTGCCGGGAAAGCAACTGGCCTGCCCCTTGTCCATCATCTTAGCTGCGGAGGGCAGGCTCCACCGGCGTTTCCTTCTCCCAGGCGATCATATCTTGCAGACCTTCCCAAGCCGGTACAAACGGTGGGACAGCCAGAGCACAAGCCTTCCAGCTTCCTTGCACCGGCACATTGAGCTGCATACATTGGCCACCTCGCCGCCCAGCGAGGCTATAGAACCGGCAGTTGCGACAGGAAGAAGCTAGACACTTGCTGGTACTCATGGATGTCTTACTGAAACTCTCCGCTTCTACTATGCAACTTTTTTTTAAAGCAAATGGTAGTGTAGTTATCAAAATCAATGTGATAATTTTCCAAGCTTGCTGTGATCTAAATCTCTGAAAACCTGTGACGCTAAGCTTGAGGGCAGGCGATCGGCGTCACTGGGGGTGTGGGGTGCGTCAATCACGCACTACCGTCGCTGGCGCACCGGCACTGCTACGTGCTACCGGGTGCTGCCGTACTGCCGGTGTCAGACTGGCCACAGTTTTCGCTACCGGTTTGGCGGGCCGCACCGCAGGCGCTCAATAAACAAGCACACTCGGCATTGACTGCTCAACTCTTGGTAATCTAAAATCTAACAAAAAACTGAAATTCCCTGTTGCCGGTGGAGAACATCTGCCTTGGCAATCTGCGGCGGACAGCCAAGCGACATCTGTCCCTTGCCAAATAGGGGCTGTGTGATCTCGATCGCCCAGTCAGCCTTGTATTGTCACAACCTTTCAGAGATTTAAATCACTCCCAGAGCTAGAAAAGCACGGCAGTATGGAGTTAGGGATACAGATAAGGACAAAGATGCTGCCATTCAGCTGAAAGTGTGGGGAGATTCATATGCTGGAAAAACTACTGCTAGCCGCCGCCATCACATATTCACTAAACCTGTTTCTGGGAATGAGTGTTCCAGCAGCAACCCAGCACGATTCAGAATTGAACCGGCAGCCCGGGGCACCTCAAATGGCAATGGCACAGCCCAACCACTAGACGGTGGAGATGTGGCAATCAGGCAAGCCCAGCCAGCCATTTGTAGAGGCGGGCTCACCCGAATAATTTGGGACACCATAAAAACTCTTATAGAAATATGCACTTAGGTTAGGACAGTAGGATCGGAGGGAACGCCTGTCCTACGAATTTTATCCCTAGGCCACTGATGTCCGCACCCAATATGACTGCTGCTATAATAAATCGGCCCCCAAGGGCGGTAGGGGCGGGTTTTGCCGAAATATAGCGGTTTTCAGTTGGATGAAGCACACGCCAGAAACCCGGTTTCTTGAAGAAACCGGGTTTATCAATCCCATTTTAAACTTTTAATCTGCTTATTCTAATAATTGTCAATACACTTCATATCCCCGTAGCAGGAGTATCCTGTAAGCGAGACATATAGATAAATAGAGCAAACTAAATGCAAAATAGCAAGCGTGACGGCAAAGAGGTGTAAGGTTTTGGGAGTGGGGTGTGGGAAAAAGCAGAAGCAGAAACCACTTCTGACTGATATCCCAACTCTAGAACGCGAAAGTCGCGGCACGCGCCACAAGCCCAGAACCCATGATTCCCAACCTCTACACCGTAACAGAACTGCAAAAAGCACTGGCGGCGTCCCCCGAACGCTGGCGACCGCTAGTGTTCACCAATGGCTGCTTCGACCTGATCCATGCCGGTCATGTCCGGTACTTACAGGTTGCCAGATCCCTAGGGCGAGCCCTAGTGGTAGGGTTAAATAGCGATCAATCCGTGCAAAGCATCAAACCGCAGCGGCAGGGATTTCCCCCCCGCCCGATTGTGCCAGAGATGCAGCGGGCGGAAGTGCTGTGCTACCTCAAACCAGTAGACGGCGTGGTCATCTTTTCCGAAACCACAGCCACCGCACTCATCGAAGCGCTCAAGCCCGACATATACGTCAAAGGTGGCGACTATAAAATAGAAACCCTGCCGGAAGCGCCGGCGGTGCAGGCGTATGGTGGCCACCTAGAGCTAGTCAGCATCGAAATTCCCACTTCCACCACCGCGATCGTAGAGCGCATCTTGCGTGCCACAGCACTGTAAGACAATGGATCGGTGGCAGCAACCTTAAACAGAAGTGGTTTCATGACTGACTCGAAGACAAATTCAGCCCCGATCGCCGCACCGTCCGATCTTAGCGGTCTTGGCTCGCAGTTGAGGTCGGCACCTGAGAAAACCCAGATGCAGCTGATTGAGCAGCTGGCAGATCCCAGCAATGCCGGTTTGGACATCTTAATGGAATTTCTAATGGAGCAACCGCCGGCACCGGCTTCAGTGGTGGCGGGGAAAGCCTACCAAACCCTGTACCAGTCCAACTCCCCAAAAGCAGCAGAATTCCTCAAAACCCACTTTCCCACGGGAGTGGTGCCCCTGCGCTCAGAGCGGGGCGCGGACTACACCGAGCTGCAACAGCTGCTGGCGCGTCAGGACTTTAAAGCCGCCGACCGGCTCACCCTGCAAAAACTCTGCGAACTGGCCGGTGCCCGTGCCGTGCTCAGAAAGTGGTTTTATTTCACCGAAGTTGACAGTTTCCCGATAGCCGACCTAGTTACCATCAACTCCCTGTGGCTGGCTCACTCAGAAGGCAAGTTTGGCTTTTCCGTGCAGCGGGAAATTTGGCTGTCTCTCGGCCAGAACTGGGACAAAATGTGGCCCAAAATTGGCTGGAAAACAGGCAACAGCTGGACGCGCTACCCCAATGAGTTTACCTGGAACCTGACGGCACCGCGCGGTCATTTGCCCCTGTCCAACCAGCTGCGGGGAGTGCGGGCGATGGAAAAGTTGCTCTCACACCCGGCTTGGAGCTCAACCTGACGGGCCTGCCGGCGCAGCACTGCCGTCACGCACCCGACGAGTTGGGATTAAAAACAATTAACCGAGCTCTCCTCGTGCGGCTGTGTTCGCGCTCCACTTCAATTGGGAAAAATGTATGTAAGTCAACGCCACCCTAAACTAGAGCGAGCGCGTGACTGCGTTTCAGCAGCAGGACAAAAGAGCGCGAGTCAGTGTGCGCACCGAAAATGTACGGTTTCGGCAGCCTCCCCCTCGCACCCTTACCACAGGGTTGAAGCTCAATTGCCCACAATTGCCGGCATGAGTCTTCTCCTGTGCCGTCCGCCGTTGAAATGGGTCAGTCCTGTACGGTTGGCTAACAGCCCCAGCCTTGGGCGAAAAGCGCCTCCGCAGCTGCAGGACACACCCTGTGCAGCCCAAAACAAAGTTTCTAATGGTTGTAGGCCGCCACCCAAAACTGCTATGATAGCACCCGAAAACAAAGGAATTAGTTGTCTTAACGATTTGGCAGAGGCAGCACGAGAAGAGCAGCGCCTGCTGGCTCTGGCTGAATCGGGCTTGCTAGAAGCACAAACGGTGCCGGTCTTCGAGGAAGCAATTCAAGCTACAGCGGACTTTCTCGAGACACCTATCTGCATCGCCGGACTGCTGGACAAAGACTGGCACTGGCTGAAAGCCGGTGTGGGGATGTCCGAACTGGGCCACATGACTCAGCTGCCGCCTCCGTGCCAGATTAAGCGCAGCGAGTCCTTCTGCGCCCGAGTGGTGGAGAGCGGCCAGGTTTTGGCCATCCGCGACACAGCGGCCCATCCAGCTGTCTGCCATCTTTCTTTGGTGCGGGAGTACGGCATCCGCGCTTATTTGGGAGTGCCGCTGCTCACCGAGGGGGGCCACTGCCTGGGGGCGCTCGCCGTCATGGATCTCGCACCTCGCACCTTTACCCGCAAACAAATTCAGTTTTTAGAACTGACCGCCCGCTGGACGATGAGTGAGTTGGATCTCGAGCGGCTAAAATCTAATTTGCCGCTCAGCCGTCTCGCCACTCAGCTGTTTCGAGACAGGCAGCAACCCACTTCACTGGTCACCGCATCGCTTCTCCTCAATCCAGTTAAAGCCGAAATGCTGACTCACCTGACACAGGATCTGCGCAATCCCCTGACTTCAGTTATGGGGATGACCAGTGTGCTCAGCCGTGGAATTTATGGCCCTTTGACCAACAAACAGAGAGAGTACCTGGGCATTATCAACGACAGTGGCCGGTACTTGCTGTCTCAGGTAGAGGCCATTTTGGCCCTGGAAGCACTCTCTGAGAGCAGCGCCGCTGTGGGGCAAACAGCCGCAGACATTGAAATGCTCTGCCAGCAGGCGATCGGTGCCCTGGAAATTGATGCCAGCCGCCGAGAGCAACAAATTCGCCTGTCAGTAGAGCCGGGGAATCGCATTTGGGTGCTGGATAAAATTAAAGTCCAGCAAATGCTCTATCACCTGGTTTACAGCGTCATTCAAGCCGCCACCCCCGGCAGTATCGTTCGCATTCACGTCTGCCGCAAATTAACAGGACTCAACATAGCCGTTTGGGTTTCCCACCCCTGGTTGGGAGAAGGTATCCCCCTTGCCGATCTCTCATCGTGCCCCCTATCGGTGCCCTCCAGGCCAGCCCCTGACGCCGCACTCCCTGACAGCAGGGAGTTGCTAACGCCCGAAGAACTTTCCGCAAGCGAAGCGGCAGGCGACAGCTTTAAGGTGTCCCACAAGTCAGATAACGGACACGGGCCGGCCCAGTCGGGTTTGGGTGTCCTGGTTGAGCCAGAAACATTGGAGAAGGCATTACCGGCTCTTCGCTCTCGCGAATCTTTGGGGCTATTGCTCAGCTGTCTGCTGGCGGAAATCCAGGGGGGAGATATCACTATTCAAGGCTCCTCCGAGTCCGGGTATCGATATACCGTCAGCTTGCCACAGCTTTAAGGGCAGAGGGCATGGGGCAGAGGGCATGGGGCATGGGGCATAGGATGCAAGGATTTGGGATTGATTGTTGTCCCCAGTGCCTAATGCCGGATGCCCAATTGCCCCACAGGCCATATTGACAGGACGCCTTTATTCCTGTTAAACAGCTTGCCAAGTCGTTTTCAAGGATAATGGCGTATGGCTTGTGCCTACGCCACAACGATTGTTTTTCCGACTTAGCAGGCAGTCCATGAACTCTGTTTGGCAACAGTTAACCCTTGAAAATTTTTCCCTGTACCGCTGGCAAGATGCCAGCTTCTTCTATCGTTTGCTGGGAGACCCCCTGCGAGCTTGGCGACAGGGCAGTTTCGCCCTCCAGTGGGGCGATGCCATTGCGGGACTGTTAGTTAGTCTGGTCTTCGCTCTGGCTCCTTTTGTGTCTAACGATCTGGTGGGCGTCTTGCTGATTGCCTGCGCTTGCTTTTGGCTGCTGCTGACGCTCTCGGACGAGCCGACGAACACCGGCGTGACTCCGATTCAGTTGCTGGTGCTGCTCTACTGGAGTATCGCTACGGTGGCGACGGCGCTGTCGCCGGTCAAGAAAGCGGCATTCACCGGCTTGAGCAAGCTGACGCTCTATTTGCTGCTGTTTGCGCTGATGGCCAGGGTGCTGCGCTCGCCCCGCATCCGCTCTTGCTTAATTGCGCTCTATTTGCACATTTCTCTGATTGTCAGTGTCTACGGGATGCGCCAGTGGTTTTTTGGGGCGGAAGCGCTGGCAACCTGGACAGATCCGGAATCTCCCCTGGCTAAAACGACGCGGGTTTACAGCTATTTGGGCAACCCCAATCTGCTGGCTGGCTATCTGGTGCCGGCGATTGCTTTCAGTATTGCGGCTATTTTTGCTTGGCGCAACTGGGGTGCGAAGGCTTTGGCGGTGACAATGGTGGTGGTGAACTCCGCTTGCTTGATTCTGACTTTTAGCCGGGGCGGCTGGATTGGCTTTGTGGTTTCTGTTGGTGCGCTGACTCTGTTGCTGGCTTACTGGTGGAGTGTGCGTCTGCCCTCTAAGTGGCGCACTTGGGCGCTACCGGCTGTGTTGGGAACTACAGCGGTGCTGCTGGTTGTGGCGGTTGTGTTTGTCGAGCCGGTGCGCGATCGCGTTTTCAGTATGTTTGCCGGTCGGGAGGACAGCAGCAATAATTTCCGCATCAATGTTTGGGCGGCTGTGCGAGAGATGATTGCTGACCGCCCAATTCTGGGTATTGGCCCGGGCAATGCGGCGTTTAATAAGGTGTACCCGATTTATATGCGCCCCCGCTTTAGTGCGCTGAGCGCCTATTCTATCTGGTTGGAAGTGGCGGTGGAAACGGGTTTTATTGGTTTTTCCTGTTTCATTTGGCTGCTGCTGGTGACGTTTAATCAGGCTCGGGTGCAGCTAGTCAGGCTGCGCCAAACCGGCAGTTCTGAGGCGTACTGGCTGATGGCGGCGTTCGCCACTATGCTGGGCATGCTGGCTCACGGCTTTGTGGACACGGTTTGGTATCGCCCGGAAGTCAGCACTCTTTGGTGGCTGATGGTGGCGACGATCGCCAGTTATTGCGCTGTCTCGCACCGGCATCTGGGAGATGTTATTACGCCCGCAGAGCCTGCCGGTTGAAATTGGGAATTGGGCATGGGGCATGGGGCATGGGGCATTGGGCATCATCGCATTGGGCAAAACAGTTAATCCCCAATCCCCAATCCTTGCATCCCCAATCCTTGCATCCCCAATCCTTGCATCCAAAATCCTTGCATCCAAAATGCTATTGCCACGCTCTGCTATAGCCGTCTTGATGGAATTCGCTTCCGAGGAGCGAATCGAGCGCCACGCCAATTTGAGACGCGCTACTGGTGTCTGCGTTGAAGATCCCATTCTCTGCAACACAACTCTGCCAGATGGGAGTATAAGGAATGATGGCTGCCGGTTCTAAGGACAAATATTTATGAATTCTGTTTTTTCTTTTTATTTTTAGCCTTTTATTCATCGATATCAGCGCCTAGCTGGATGACATTTTATAGCTGAAATTACAAACTTTTCACTGTTAAATCTAGCGAACGCCAGTTACTTATAGCGTTTTTCGTATGAGTGAGGTACTGAGAAACCCGTATTCTTAAAGATACGGGTTTCTGGCGTGTACTTCATCCAACTGAAAACCGCTATAAATCTCTCGCTCGGAGAAGATCAGCTATTAGGCTTTTAATCTGTATTCCCCTTCAAAGGAGGCTCTGCCTCCGTAAAGGCGTTCCCCACAGTGCACGCAGGCTTCCCCTAAGGGTGGCTGGGAAGGAGGTAGGAAAACTAGAGGTTTCCGGTCAAGCATTTTGCAAACAATCAGCGATGGGTGATATTAAAGCCGGTGGATTCACCTTATTTTAAAGGCGTGCGGCGGGGAAAGCCGTCAGGGCTGGAGGCAGTCGCTTCGGAACGGCGCACACCGCCACATACGAAAACTTGGCCTGCTGCAGGCTTTTCCTTTGGGCTAAAGCCCAACTACAAACTTTTTCAAGTCAGAGTCTCTGGAATTTGCTCTCCCACAAGGAGCCTCGGAACGAGGAACGAGGGTAAATTCTTGTTACGGACTGACTTCTAGCACTCCGCTGGGCGCAAACACGACCGTAAATTGACCGACAGGCGCTGCTGGGTTGCCGGTGCGCTCCGAATTGAGCAAATTTGGCAGGGGAGTTTCTTGCAGGTACTCTTTTGCAGGCTGATTCACCGGCTCGAAGCTGGCGAGCGCCCCATCAGCGCTGGCGATGACGCGGTAAACTAAATTCCGGCTAAAGGTGGGGACAGTTTGCCAAGCTCGGTCTATTTCGTCGTACACTGTCTCGCTCAGCGCCGCCAGCTCGGCGGCATCGGTAATTTCTGGCGTGTTGCTAGCCAGACTAACAGCAGCCACCTGCTGTGTCGCCGCACTGGCATTAATCTGGGTAGCACCGGCATCTGTCTGTGCGGGGGGGTTGCTCGCTGCTGGCTGAACCGCAGGCTGAACCTCTGCGGCGGCGGTTTCTTGCTGTGCCGGCTTGTGATCCAGCGTCAGCGACTTGACGTGAAACCCGGCAAATTTTTCTTTTTGGGCGACTCGCATGAACGCCACCGGATAGCTGCCGGCAATCAGGGCAAAAACTCCCAGACAAATCCAGACAATTTTGTGCATCTCCCTGGCTGGGAGCGGCTTCAGTTGTGTTTCCATTTGTCAGAACCTCACACTTTTTTTACGTCAGCGGCAAATAGGGGAATAGGGGGTGCCAGCTCATGGCGGTGGCAGCAATCAGCAAGACAAACATCCAGAAAAATATCGTTTTGGCTTTGACTTGCTTGTTTTTCAAGAGCGGGTAGAGGATTGCCCAGCTGACTAGCCAGCCAATCAGCAAGATTGTTTCTTTGCCGGTGTAGCTGCCAATGTTGCCCCAAACGGGATCGGGATTGTGAGAGCCTGGTATCCAGCTGCCCAGTGCCCAAATAAATTTTTCTCGCGCTTTGGATGTGTCTGACAAGTGGTGAGCCACCATCATGGTAAAGCAGCCAATTGCCGCACTAATCAGCGCCGCTGCAGCAGGGCCAGAAACTGCCGGCGGGTTCCCAGAACCCTCTGCCAAGCCTTTTGGGAATGTCTTTACCCGATCCCAAATTTGAGCGTAAACAGGTTCTGATCCTACTTGGGGTGGGCGGGACAGGTGTCGAGTCATTTTACCCTCCTTTGAAATTCAATTATTCTCGTTTATGGTTTCCCGGCGGAGGCTGGGAATGCCTGAAAAGAGGCTCTGCCTTGAAAAGGTTCGTAGTAGGGCTAAAGCCCTACTGAATCGTCCGCCGCCGGCCAAGTTTTCATTGCTGGTGCGCACCAAGAGAAGCGACGGCCTCGTTTTTTTGTCTCGTTCCCAGACCCCAGCCCGGGCACCAGCTAATTTATAGCGGTTCTCAGTTGGATGAAGTGTTCCCCAGAAACCCGGTTTCTTTAAGAAACCGGGTTTCTCAGCACCTCATTAATAGGAGAAACGCCAGCTCACAAAGCGTGGATTTTTGCAACACCCAGCCCGCTGACTAAGCCACCCATCGCAAAAAACATCATCGCCATCAAAGCCACACAGGTTGCGGTCAGCACCGGCCTGTTTTGCTTTTCCAGAATTGAGTCGCCGTACTTCCACAAAATCCAGGTACAGGCAACGCCCAAGGGCAGGGTGAACAGCACGCTAAATTCGTGGTATTCCATCAGTACGTACTGCCCTAAAGGTGAATTTTCTTTCAGCCAAGCGCGAGCGCCGCCGAACTCTATGCCCGCTCGGTAGCGCATGTAAGCTAAGTTGCCGGTGGCGATTCCCAGAAACGCTATCACAGTTGACCAAAAGGTCAGGGTGCGCATTTGGGGCAGGATTTTACTCGCGCCGCGCAGCAAGGGAAAAGCCAGGTGCCCTGTGTAAACCGCCACAACTGTTGCCAGCAAGGCACCAAAGCCGTGAATTGTCCCCATCCACCGCTGCCAGGGGCTCGGATGCAAGAGGTTAACAAAGGGCAAAAACAGAAACAAACCCGCAGACAAGATGCTCAGCCCGTAGACGCAGACTTGAGCGATGTCCAGCTGTTTGGGAAATGCAGCTGAACTTGAATCAGCACCGGATTGCAGTACCATAAGAAACCCTCCTCGGGTGTAGATTACACCAGACTCCAGCAGTTAATAAAAATTTGCAATAATTGTCCGTGCGCTCTCAGGAGTTATTCCTAAGAGTGTTCTGGCTGGCTTGAGCCGCTCACCAGACTTGGCTCAGCCATCCGCTTACCTCATTGGCCCACCTCCTGTGCTGATTGACTGCAGGCAGGCACTATTTGAGAATATATCGCTTTTTAGGCTTTGAGCGAAAGTCTCAACAATTTTTTCCCCTCAGCTAGCGGGATGTTCATAAACTTACGGTTTTGCAAGGCTTTGAGCGATATATCACAGGGTGCGAGGAAAATTATCAGGGAAACAGGCCACAGTTAATTGCGATAAATTATCACTTGCTGTGCTGGGGCAGCCTGGATCGGGGTTCCTGTCCTGGGGTGAGCGCGGGCAGTCCTGTGACAGGCGGTGGCCCTGCTGGTGGGGTGGCGAGGGCCACACCGGCAGCCACGGGACTGTTGACAGCCACTGGGCTGGGCAGCTGCTCCCAGCAATTTACTGGAAAATTTTTGCAATAAAGATTTACAAGACAGCAGTATAAACAGCCAAACAGTCACTGTCAAGAACTTGAGCGCGTACAGATTGATGTGCTAGAAGTAAGCGGGCCAATAAGTTTCATAAATCCGTGTAATTAATCATAAAAATAATAAAGATAAAATAAAAATAGTGGGCTATTTAAGGTTAAGTGATTAAACGTAGAAAAAGGAGTGAGCGGTCGGGGGTGGATCGCGAGAGTGAAAAAGCCCCGGGCGGGGATTGAAAAGTCTGCCGCCAACCCGTTTCTGTAAAGAAAGACTCCTGAACATAATGGAGGACAGTAATGCACATCCCAGATGGGTTTGTTTCAGTGCCGGTGGCGGCGGCAACCGGCGTGGCGAGTGCGGCGGTAGTGGCCGTGGCCCTTTCCCGGTCGCGGGAGGCGCACGGTATTCGGCAGGCACCGGTACTCGGTATAACCACAGCCTTTGTGTTTGCCGCGCAGATGATTAATTTTCCAGTTGCCGGTGGCACTAGCGGGCACCTGCTGGGGGCGACTCTGGCGGCGGTGGTGCTGGGCAGTCCTTGGGCAGCTACCATCTGCATCACCACAGTTTTACTCATTCAAGCTGTCCTGTTTGCCGATGGCGGCATCACCGCCTTGGGCGCGAACGTGCTCAACATGGGCGTGATTGGAGTGTGGGCCGGCTGGGGACTCACCCGTGTCTTGCACCGGCTCCTGGGCGGGTCAAAAAATCGCCTGCCCCTAGCAGGGGGAATAGCTGCCGGCATCAGCGTAGTAGCTGCAGCAGTCGCCTGCAGCATCGAGCTGGCCCTTTCCGGAACCGCACCGGCCAACCTGGTTTTGCCCGCCATGACCGGCATCCACATTCTGATCGGAGTCGGCGAAGGCGCGATCACCGGCGGCGTCCTCACCTACCTGGCCACCGCACGCCCCGACTTGCTGCCAGGAGAGCAGCCAGAATTCCAGAAGTGGCTCGTGCCGGTGGTGAGCGTCTTCCTGATTGCCGGCGTCCTCTCCCTAGTCGCCTCAGCGTGGCCAGACGGGTTAGAAAAAGTGGCCGAAGACCTCGGCTTTATCCAACTAGCGGAAAACGTGCGCGTAACGGTGCCCTCGCCCCTAGCGGATTACGAGATTCAAGGCTTGGGGCCAATCGGCACCAGCATCGCCGGCATTTTGGGGAGTGGCGCTTCCTTCGGGGTGGCATTTGGACTCGCCCGGCTGGTAAAACCGAAACATGCGTAAACTCTCCATCCCATTTCGGCTGCGGCTGTCCCTAATCATAGTCATCGGGGCAGCTTTCTTGAAAACCGGCGCTTGGACTGCCCTGAGTGGCTACGGCGCAGTCGCACTCCTGTGGGCAGTGGCCTTGCGGACGCCGGTGCGCTCGCTGTTTCAGTTGCTGGGCGCAGAATTGATGTTACTGAGCTTAATCGCCTTGCCCCTGGGGTGGGAGCGAGCCAGTTTTTTGCTGCTTCGCTCCCTCGTTTGCCTGCTAACGATGAACAGCTTCCTGCTCAGCTTGCCCCCCCACACCTTCGGCATCGCCCTGAAAGGCTTGCCCCTACCGGCTCGTTTCCAGGAAAATGTCCTCCTAGCAGGGCAATATCTGGAAATTTTGCTTTCCGAAGTCACCCGCATGCAGCGTGCCGCCCAATGTCGCGGTCTTTCTGGGCCGGCAGGCTGGCTGCGCTACACCAGCGCCGCTATGATTGGCTCCCTGTATATCCGCAGCCTCCAGCGAGCCGAGCGAGTGTACGGCGCAATGGTGGCTCGCGGCTATCAGGGCTTCCTGCCGGTGGACTCCAAATCGACCCCCTTTGAGCGTGCCAGTTTGGCCAGTGGGGCTCTGGTTGCCAGTTGGCTAACCCTGGCGTCATACTTAAAATTGTGAGTGGTGAAATTTCCGGGCGTTGCACAGTAGAAGGATGATTTAAACTTTTTCCACTCATCGAAAACTCCCTCTTACTCCCCCTCCCCGCACCCGGGGAAGGTGGGGCCCCCTCTGATAATAAGGGGAAGAGGGTTGGGGAGTGGGGTTCTTCATCCCACAAATGTGCAACCCCAATTTCCGTTTCGATCTCATGTCCGGCCAATTGCCCATAATTCCTTTTTCCCTTGCTGGGAGACGCTATTTATCGCGTCTCCACAAGAGATAGCCCACAAACTAGCCTCAGGCGCATATTACGGGAAATTAACCAGACATGATATGAGTGTTCTAACCCCTAACCACCAATACCCAACACCCAATCCCCGCACAGTTGGAGTTGCTGTTGATAATTTAGTATTTTCCTATCCCCAGCAGCAGCCGATTTTGCGGGGGATTTCTTTTACTGTCAATCAAGGAGAGCGAGTTGCCCTGCTCGGACCCACAGGTTCCGGCAAAAGCACCTTACTGGAAAACCTGATTGGTTTAAAATCGCCCAAC